>OODD01000978.1_pt1 | contig 12045 bp, 8 predicted proteins | sample 1671311 | NCBI WGS metagenome assembly OODD01 (sample SAMN06348143, study PRJEB24527) | human gut metagenome | biome: human gut; feature: ankylosing spondylitis patient; material: feces | host: Homo sapiens | place: China | collected 2015-10 | reverse complement strand
ATCGACGGCCACAGCATCGACGCGGTGGACCAGGCGATCAATGAAGCCGAATCCCAGAGCGAAAAGCCGACCCTCATTATCTGCAAGACGACGATCGGCAAGGGCTCCCCGAAGTTCCAGGGCACCTCCAAGGTGCACGGCGCTCCGCTCGGCGACGAGGAAATCGCCGCGGCGAAGAAGGCGCTCGGCTGGGAGTACGGCCCGTTTGAGATTCCGCAGGACGTGTATGACGCGTTCGACGCCCGCGCGATGGGTGAGAAGCTCGAAGCCGATTACCAGAAGATGTTTGACGGCTACGCTGCCGCGTATCCGGAACTCGCCTCTGAACTGAAGCGCCGCATCGCGGGTGACCTTCCCGCGAACTACGCGGAAACCGTCGCTCAGGCTGTGGAAGCTGCCGAGAAGGCCGCTGAATCGGTCGCGACCCGCAAGGCGAGCCAGAAGGCTCTGAGCGCGATCTGCCCGAAGCTCCCCGAGACGCTCGGCGGCTCGGCTGACCTCACGAGCTCCAACCTCACGAACTGGGAAGGCGTCACCGCGTTCGGCACCGATAACCTCGCTGGCCGCCATATTTCCTACGGCGTCCGCGAATTCGGCATGTCCGCGATTATGAATGGCATCGCGCTTTACGGCGGCTTCATCCCGTTCGGCGCCACGTTCCTCACGTTCTCTGACTACGCGAAGAACGCCATCCGCATGGCCGCTCTGATGCAGATCCGTTCGATCTTCGTTTACACGCACGACTCGATCGGTGTCGGCGAAGACGGCCCGACGCATCAGCCGATTGAGCAGACCGCGAGCCTGCGCCTGATTCCGGGGCTGGATGTCTGGCGTCCGTGCGATACGGTGGAAGCCGCTGTCGCCTGGGGCTGCGCCTTCGGTAAGAAGAACGGCCCGAGCGCCCTCATCTTCTCGCGCCAGAGCGTTCCGTTCCTGCATCAGGCAGGTGCCAAGGCTGACCTGATTCGAAAAGGCGGGTATATTCTCACCGACGCTGAAAGCCCGAAGGCTGTGATCGTCGCGACCGGCACGGAAGTGTCGCTCGGCAGCGCGATCCAGGAGAAGCTCGCTGAGGAAGGTATCGCTGTGCGTCTCGTCTCCATGCCCTGCACGGAGCGGTTTGACGCCCAGGACGCCGCTTACCGCGAGAGCGTTCTCCCGGCTGGTCTCCCCGTTCTCACGATCGAGGCGGGCAGCACGGAACTCTGGTACAAGTACACCCGCGGCAACGGCGCGTCGCTTGGCATCGATCAGTTCGGCGCCTCTGCCGGCTTCGAAGCTCTGGCCGCTCTTCGGTCTGACGGTTGAAAACGGCGTTGCCCGCGTCAAGGACCTCCTTCACTGAGAAAACGATTTTTAAAGGACCCCACAGATGACTATTCGTCTTGCCATTAACGGTTTTGGCCGCATCGGCCGCTGCGTTCTCCGCGCCCTCTACGAAGAAAAGCGCTGGGATGATGTGCAGGTTGTTGCGATCAACACTCTCGGTGACCTCGAAACCAACGCGCACCTGCTGCGCTACGACACGACCCACGGCCGTTTCGCTTCCAAGGTTGAGATCCTCGACGGTCAGGACTTCGCGGTCGACGGCGACAAGATCAAGATGTTCTCCACCCGTGATCCGCACGAGATCGACTGGGCTTCCTGCGACGTGGACGTGGTGCTCGAATGCACGGGCGCTTTCCGTACGCGTGAAAAGGCTGCCTATCACCTCGAAAGCGGCGCGAAGAAGGTGCTGATCTCCGCTCCTGGCACGGACTGCGACGCGACCGTTGTGTACGGCGTGAATGATGATGTGCTGACCTCCGACATGAAGATCGTGTCGAACGGCTCCTGCACGACGAACTGCCTCGCCCCGATCGCGAAGGCTCTGAATAGCTCGCTCGGCATTGAACGCGGCCTGATGACCACGATTCACTCCTTCACGAATGACCAGGTGCTGGTTGACGTGTTCCATAAGGACATGCGCCGCGCCCGTTCCGCCGTTTCCTCCATCATCCCGACGAAGACCGGTGCTGCCAAGGCGATCGGCCTCGTGCTGCCGGAACTCGCCGGCCGCCTCGACGGCGTGTCGATGCGCGTCCCGACGATGAATGTGTCGTTCGTTGACCTCTGCTTCACCGCTGGCCGTGAAACGACCGTGGAAGAAGTGAACGAGATCATGAAGGCTGCCGCTCAGGATCCGGCCTATCACGGCGTGCTCGCTTACACCGAAGAGAAGCTCGTGTCTCACGACTACAACCACACGCACGAATCCTCCACGTTCGACGCCACGTTCACCAAGGTGATCGAAGGCAAGTCGAACTTCGTGAAGGTCGGCTCCTGGTACGACAACGAGTGGGGCTTCTCCTGCCGTATGATCGACACGGCCCGCGCGATGGCGCTCGCCGAGTAATCCGCCGGCAGAAAATTTTCTGAAGGCAATATGGAGGCTTCCGGATTTTTCGGCAGCCTCCGTTTTTTTTTCGGGTGGAGAAAGATGGATCTGGATTTCAAGGCGGACCGCGTGCGCTTCATTCTGGCGGATCCGAGCATTCCGGCGAATATCGGCGCGGCTGCCCGCGCGATCAAGACGATGGGGTTCCGTCAGCTCTGGGTATCGAATCCTCGGGTGAAGGACTACCGGCATGATCCGGACGCGGTGAGGCTCTCGACTCAGGCGGAGGATGTGCTTTCGGAGAGCCGCGAGACCGCGTCACTTGCTGAAGCGCTGGAAGGCGTCCGCTACGCCTGGGCGCTCTCGGGCTATAACCACGAGTTCGGGCCGAAGATCTATCCGCTCCGGACCGCTGCGGCGTCGTCCGCCGCGCTGCTCTCTGAGACCGCGGGGGATTCCGCCCCGGGCGACATCGCGTTTGTTTTCGGCACTGAGCGGGATGGTCTGTCCAATAAAGAGGTGATGCTCTGCCACGCGATCGCGGCGATTCCGGCTGACTCCGAAATGCCGAGCCTTAACCTCGCGCAGGCGGTCCAGGTCTGCGCGTATGAGGTGCGGGAAGCGCTGAGAGAGACGGAGGGGAAGGCGTCTGACCTTCTTCCCTGGGAGCTTCGGTTCAAGGCGGGGGAACCCGCTTCCGCGTCGGATGTCGCGGGGTTCATCTCGCATCTTGAAAAAGCGCTGATTCATGTCGGAATGACAAGAGAGGGGGACCATCGGAAGATCATGGACCGGCTTCGGACGATCTTCAGCCGGGCTTCTCTGACGGAGGATGATGTGGTGCTGCTCCGCGCGGTGTGCGCCGCAGTCATCAGGCCCCGTACACAGTGGCAGGAGTCCGTAAAGGAAGCGGGAGCGTCAGAGGCGCCGGATACCGGACGGTGGCACGCCGGAAAAGACCGATAACTTTTTTCTTGAAAAAGCCGTTCTTCACTTTAGAATATGTGCGCCGGCTGAGGCGGAATGAAGACCTCAGCCGTTAAAACAACCATTTGTACGGAGTGATACATGCGGGTTAAGACACTGCAGGAACTGGCTGACGCCGGAAAGCTTTCGGGAAAACGGGTGCTGATCAGAAGCGATCTGAACGCCCCTCACGATGAATCGGGCCGCATCACGGACGAGACCCGCCTCACGGCGTCTGTTCCGGCGATCCAGATGGCGCTGAAGGCCGGTGCCGCGGTGATGGTGGTGAGCCACCTCGGCCGCCCGAAGGAAGGCGTTCCGACTGAAGCTGAGAGCCTGATCCACGTGGCTGACCGTCTCTCCGAGCTCCTTGGCACCGAAATGCCCCTCGTGCGCGACTGGGTGGATGGTGTCACGGTTGAACCGGGTCACGTTGTGATGCTCGAAAACTGCCGCTTCAATGTCGGCGAAAAGAAGAACAACGAAGACCTCGCCCGCAAGTACGCGGCGCTCTGCGATGTCTACGTGAATGACGCGTTCGGCACGTCTCACCGAGCTGAGGCGACGACGGAAGGCGTGGCGCACTTCGCGAAGTGCGCCTGCGCGGGTCCGCTGCTGGCCCGTGAGATCGAAGCGCTGACCGCGGCTGTTGAGGAAGCCCGTCATCCGCTGATGGCGATCGTTGCCGGCTCCAAGGTCTCCACGAAGCTCACGATTCTGAATCACCTTGCCTCGACCGTTGACCGTCTCGTCGTGGGCGGCGGCATCGCGAACACGTTCCTCCTCGCGAAGGGGTTCCCGATCGGCAAGTCGCTCGCCGAGCCGGATCTCGTTCCAGAATGCCTCCGCGTTCTGAAGACGCTTGAAGAGAAGCACGCCACGATGCCGCTTCCGGTGGATGTCGTCGTCTCGAAGACGTTCTCCGCCGAGGGTCCGGTCCGTGTCTGCAGCGTGAGCGATGTGGCGGATGACGAGATGATTCTCGATATCGGCCCGAAGTCCCGTGAGGAACTCGACCGTGAAGTGCGCGCCGCGAAGACGATCGTCTGGAACGGCCCGGTCGGTGTCTTTGAAATGGAACCGTTCGCGGGCGGCACGAAGGCTCTTGCTGCCTCCATCGCCGCGGCGACCGATGACGGAGCGTTCTCGATCGCGGGCGGCGGCGACACCGTGTCCGCCGTGAAGCAGTTCGGCATCGCGGACCGTGTGTCCTATATTTCGACCGGCGGCGGTGCGTTCCTCGAGTTCCTCGAAGGCAAGACGCTTCCCGCTGTGGCGGCTCTTGAAGCCCGCGCGGACGACTGAGTCTGACCGCTTCAGATAAGCGGTATGAAAAACGGAGCTGAATTCTGATTCAGCTCCGTTTTCTTATTTCCGGGTGTGGAGAAGAAAGACCCTTCGGTCTCAGTCCTTCGGCAGCGTGACCGGGACTCCCTTTCGGGCATCCTTCGCGTGCAGCATCCGGAGGATCCAGGCGATGATGATGGGGCCTGAGAAGGCACCCGCCACACCGATCAGAAGGATCACGGTGAGGTTATTCCTCACGATCGGGATGTTGCCGAAAAGGTATCCGGCGCCGATCAGGCCGACCGCCCAGGCGACGGCGCCTGTCATCGAATAGAACTCAAACCGGAGTGACTTCATGCTCGCGGCGCCCGCGATGATCGGAACGAACGCGCGGATGATCGGCACAAAGCGGCCGAGGAACACGGTCTTTCCGCCATGCTTGTCATAGAAGACCTTCGCCCGCATGAGCTTATCCTGCTTCAGGAAGAGGAAATTCTTCGTGTAGATTTTCTGGCCGAACCAGCGGCCGAATGAATAGGCCTGAGTGTTCCCGACGATGGCACCGATGATCACGGCGAGCATCAGTCCGAAGGGGCTTGTCGTACCGGCGGCAGCCACCGTGCCGGCTACGAATAGGAGCGAGTCTCCCGGAAGGAAGGAAAAGACGAAGACGCCCGTTTCCAGATAGAAGATGAGGAACATCACCAGATAGATCATCATTCCGTAATTCGAGGCCAGATTGACCAGGAATGCATCCATGTTGGTGAATAGCTGAAGTATGACGCTCAAGTCCATAGAGGAATTTGCTTTTTAGCCGCTGGCTGATAGTAGTACCGGAAATTTCCTATCATAACAACTGAGGCGGGTTCCATCATTGGACCTAATGTAGGGAAATCGGCTAAATACATGATCCGCGGAGTGTGAATGGAAGAAATCGAGAAGGAAGAGAAGCCGGCAGCGAGGCGTTCGATCGCCGAGCTCCCGGACCAGCTGATCAGCCAGATTGCGGCAGGCGAGGTGGTTGAGCGCCCCGCATCGGTCGTGAAGGAGCTTGTCGAAAACGCGCTTGACGCCGGCGCGACCCGGATTGAGGTCCGGATCGAGGGCGGCGGTCTCAGACGCATATCCGTGACGGATAACGGCTGCGGCATTCCGAAGGAAGAGCTGCCGCTCGCGCTGAAGCGCCACGCGACGAGCAAGATCCGGAATCTGATTGAGCTTGAGAGTGTCCGAAGCCTCGGGTTCCGGGGTGAGGCACTCGCTTCCATCGCCTCTGTCGCGGGCCTCACCCTGATCAGCCGTACGGCGGACGAGGATCACGCCTGGTCGATCAGCGAGGATGGCGTGATGCCCGCGGCCGGCAGCCAGGGCACACAGATCGAAGTGGTGGATCTCTTCTTCAAGACCCCGGCAAGACGGAAATTCCTGAAGTCCGAAGCGACGGAAACCGCGCACTGTCTCCGGCAGTTTGAGCACGCGGCGCTGTCTCATCCCGATGTTGATATGCGCTTCATGGCGAACGGCCGCGTGATTCACGCGCTCCCCGCCCAGGCGCCGCGGGAACGTGCGAACATGATTCTCCCGAAGGAATTCGCGGATGCGTCGCGTGAAGTCTACGCGTCGGCCCCTGGTCTCACCGTGACCGGCTGGGTCGGGACGCCGACCGCGGCGCGTCAGAAGAGTGACGCGCAGTTCTTCTTCGTGAACGGCCGCTGCGTGAAGGATAAGACGCTGCTGCACGCGGTGAAGCAGGGTTACAGCGACGTGCTTTATAACGGCGCGCAGCCGTCCTTCTGCCTCTTCCTTGACGTTGACCCCATGCAGGTCGACGTGAATGTGCATCCGACAAAGAGTGAGGTCCGCTTCCGCGAGGGACAGCGGGTGCATCAGTTTGTATTCCATGCGGTGGAGGCGGCGCTCGCCCCGGCGATTTCAAGCGGCTCCGCGCCTTCCGGGCTTTCTGGCGGCGCTGCGGCCGGCGTGAAGGCTGAGGTGACTGGCGGTGTGAGTCCGGGGGCCATCCCTCAGAAGCCGCTTTTCAGCCATTCATCCGCACCTCAGAACCGGGATAACGTCTTTGAAAGCCGCCCGAGACCGGGGTACGGTCAGCAGAGCCGCGGTGAAACGCTGAGCTGGGACCGGAAGAAACCGCCGCTCCCCGGATCCGCCTATCTGAAGCTCTTTGATACGGGAGCCGCGCCGGCTCATACGGAGCCTCAGCCGCCAGCCTCTGCTCCTGAAGCATCTGGCAGCGCTCCTGAACCCGCATCACCGACGGCAGCTGCTCCCGCGGCAGCGCCTCTCTCCGTCAGCACGCCGGCCGGCCATACGGGCGGCGTTGAGGTGCCGGAGGGTGTCCCGATTCCGACAGACGAAAATCCGTTCCCGCTCGGGCGCGCGCTCGCGCAGGTCGGCGGCATTTATGTGCTCGCCGAAAACCGCGAGGGCCTTGTGATTGTTGATATGCACGCGGCCCACGAACGGATCTGCTACGAAAAACTGAAGCGTCAGATGGATGCCTCCCGCATCCCGACGCAGCAGCTTCTGATTCCTCTTGTTTTTTCCGTGAATCCGCTTGAGATGGCGGCGTTCGAGGAGCATGAGGCCGAGCTTCAGAGCCTCGGGCTCGATGTCGGAGCGGCGTCTCCCGAGCATCTCACGCTCCGTACCGTTCCGGCTGTGATCGCCGCGGATATTGAGCACGAGGGACCGCAGCTTATCCGCGACATTCTGGATGACTTCCGGGAGTTTGGCGGGACGCAGGTGCTTGAGAAGCATCGGAACGAAATTCTTTCCACCATGGCGTGCCACGGCGCAATCCGTGCCCACCGCATTCTGAACCTTGATGAAATGAACGCGCTGCTCCGCGAAATGGAGAAGACAGACCGCGCGGATGAGTGCAATCACGGGCGTCCGACGTGGATTCAGATGTCGCTTGACGACCTTGACCGGCTTTTCCTGAGGGGGCGCTGATGGCTTTTGACGCCTTGATGATTCTCGGGCCGACCGCAAGCGGCAAAACGGCGCTGTCACTCTCCATCGCGTCCGAGCTTCCGGCCGAAGTGATTTCGGTGGATTCAGCGCTCGTTTACCGCGGGATGGATATCGGGACCGCCAAGCCTACTGAAGCAGAGCGGGGCGGTGTGCCGCACCACCTGATTGATATCCGCGATATCGGTGAACCGTATAACGTCGCGGACTTTACGGAGGACTGCGTGAAGCTCATCCCGGAAATCCGGTCCCACGGCGCGCTGCCGATCCTCGTGGGCGGCACGATGCTCTACGCGAACGCGCTGCTTCACGGGCTTGCCGAGCTACCGGCGACGGACCCTGCGGTGCGGGAAGCGGTGACAGCGGAAGGAGAGGAAAAGGGGTGGCCCGCGATGCGGGAAGAGCTCGCCAAAGTGGATCCCGAGACCGCGGCGCGCCTGAAACCGAATGACCGGCAGCGGATCAGCCGCGCGATTGAGGTTTACCGGATGACCGGGCGGCCGATGTCCGCGATAATCGCGGAGCAGCCGCATTCGGCTCCTCCCTTCCGGATTGCTGCGATCGCGCTGCTTCCTGAAGACCGCGCGGCGCTCCACGCGAAGATTGCCGAGCGGTTTGACGCGATGCTTGAAGCCGGGTTTCTCGACGAAATGAAGCGTCTCACCGGGCTTCCGGGGTTTGACCGGGAGTCCCCCGCGATGCGCTCTGTCGGGTACCGCCAGGCGCTCGAGTATCTGGCAGGCGAAACCGACTACGCGGTGTTCCGCGATAAGGCGATTGCCGCGACGCGGCAGCTCGCGAAGCGTCAGATCACGTGGCTTCGCTCCATGAAGGATGAGATCCGGGCGTTTGATCCCTATACCGAGTCGGGGCTCCGGGACGCGAAGGCCTACGCGCTGTCGCTTGACTGGGATCTGCGGAGGCCTGCCGCCCGGGCATGAAAAAAGGCCGGAACCGAGGAATAAGTTCCGACCTTTTCTGCGAGGCGGCCTGAGGGCGAACAGCAGACCGTCTTTACTTCGTCAGATCACGACACAGCCAGGATCAGCTGCGTTTGCGCGATTGACCACTTCACCTAGACGATAAACCTTTTCGCCTTCAGATTCAAAGGCAGAGACAGCGGCGTCAGCGGCTTCAGCCGGAACGATCACAACGAGACCGATACCGTTATTGAAGACGCGGAGCATTTCGTCTTCGGCCACATTGCCTTCCTTCTGCAGCCAGTCGAAAATCGCCGGACGCTTCCAGGAGTCGCGGTGAATCACGACCTGCGTGCCTTCAGGCAGAACGCGCGGCACATTTTCCACGAGACCGCCGCCCGTGATGTGGGCCATCGCGTGGATCGGCACCTTCTTCATCACGTTCGCGACCTGCTTGCAGTAAATGCGGGTCGGCTCCATCAGACGGTCGGCAAGCGTCGCGTCGTCAAACGGCATATCCCAGGAGGCACCGCTCACCTCAACGATCTTGCGGATGAGGGAGAAGCCGTTGCTGTGGGGGCCGGAGGAGGCAAGACCGAGAACCACGTCACCGGGCTTCACCTTGCTTCCGTCAATAATCTGGCTCTTCTCAACCACGCCGACCGCGAAGCCCGCGAGGTCATACTCGCCTTCCGGATACATGCCCGGCATTTCAGCGGTTTCGCCGCCGATCAGAGCGCAGCCAGCGAGTTCGCAGCCGTGAGCGACGCCCTTCACGACACGCTCCGCGATGCTGACATCCAGCTTGCCGCAGGAGAAGTAGTCGAGGAAGAAGACGTTCTTCGCACCCTGCACCAGAACGTCATTCACGCTCATCGCCACCAGATCCTGACCGACCGTATCGTGACGGTTCAGCTTGAAGGCGAGCATCAGCTTCGTGCCGACGCCGTCAGTGCCGGACACGAGGACGGGTTCCTTGTATTCCTTGCTGATTTCGAAAAGTGCGCCGAAGCCGCCGATGGAACCGAGAACGCCCGGGATCAGAGTACGCTTGGCAAAGGGCTTGATGCGCTCAACCAGTTCGTCTCCGTTATCAATGGAAACGCCGGCTGCATCATAGGAGAGTTGAGTCATGAGTAGAAATGTCTCAAAGAAACATGAGAAAAGGTGGGCGCGCTAAACTTCCGTTTATCGCATTACCCTCATTCTAAGAGATTTTATTCGATGCATCCTCAGACGGAGGGGTAGTTTTTGCCCTGCGTCCCCCGGATATTCATTCATGGAACAAGAGCAGCTCACTCTGAACTTGCAGATTAGACCTGCGCCGAGCCTCGATAATTTCGCTGTCGGAGACAACGCGGAACTGGTGTCCGTGCTGCGTACGATGGCGGAAACCGGCTCCGGCCCTCAGTTTCTGTATCTGTGGGGCGAGACCGGGGTCGGCTGCACGCACTTGCTCCATGCCATGGATCCTCTGGCCGGCGTCGAGCGGGTTCCCGCTTTTTCCGAGAGCCGCCTGATTTATACCGTGGATGATGTTGAGGAGCTGGGAGAGGATTCTCAGCAGAAACTCTTTGAACTGATGAACGACGTGCGCAGTCATTCTGACGGCGGCCCGTTCGGGCAGTACCGTCTGATTACGGCAGGAGATCTTCCGCCGCTTCAGATGAAGGGAAGGCCGGACGTGATTTCACGTCTTTCCTGGGGACTCGTGTTTCAGGTGCATCCGCTCACCGATGAGCAGAAAGATGCGGCGCTCAGAAAACTCGCTGAAGAGAGCCGGATTGATCTGCCCGATGACGCGCGTCAGTGGATGCTGGAACACCTTCCCCGCGATATGGGAACGCTTTCCGAAGCGCTCTTCGAAGTGGAGCGCTTTGCGCTCGGAGCTTCAAAAAAGATCACCCGTACTCTGCTGCGTCAGTGTTTTCCTCCAAGGAACACCGCTGTGCGTGAGGAGTCCGCTCCTAAAATGGTGACCGACTGACTTCAGGGGGACCGGTTGCGGCTAGAAGCCCTCCCGGGTGACCGCCAGAAGATAGATGCTTAATAAAAATTATTCAAAATGGCTGTTTTGCAGAAATTTGTGCGTAAAGTAAAAAGTCTCCTTGGCGGTTCCGCCGGCGGAGTTATTCAGAAGACTCCCCGGATCATTCCCGCCTCAGTGCATGGGATCCGGCCGGAGCTCGTCGCCTGGCAGGCGATCCGGACCTGTGAAGCGCTTCAGCGCCGCGGCTTCAAGGCTTATGTGGTGGGCGGCGCCGTGCGCGACATGCTGCTTGGCGTCAAGCCGAAGGATTTTGACGTCGCGACGGACGCGACGCCGGAAGAGGTGAAGGCCTGCCAGAAGCGCGCCATCATCATCGGCCGGCGTTTCCGTCTGGTGCACGTGATTTTCGGACGTGAAGTGATTGAGTGCGCCACGTTCCGTTCGCTGGATACCGAAGGCGTGAGAAAGGACGCCGCGGGCCGCGTGATTTCCGACAACATCTTCGGCGAAATGTGGGAAGACGCGGCGCGCCGTGACTTCACGATCAACGCCCTCTACTACGATCCGTCGACGCAGGAAGTGCTCGACTATCACAACGGCTACGAGGATCTGAAGGACAAGTGCCTGAGGATCATCGGGGACCCTGAGGAGCGCTACCGCGAGGATCCGGTCCGCATGATGCGCGCGGTCCGCATCGCCGCGAAGCTCGGTTTCCGGATCGATGAGTCGACCCGCCGTCCGATTCCGAAGATGGCCTATCTCCTGAAGAATGTGCCGGACGCGCGTCTTTTTGACGAAATCATCAAGCTCCTCACGAGCGGCCACGCCGTGGCCTGCGTTGAGGCGTTCCGGAAGGAAGGGCTGCATCACGGGCTTCTGCCGGTGCTCGACATGATGAATACGGAGTCCGCGGGCGAAAAATTCATGATGCTCGCGCTCGAGCGTACGGATGAGCGGATCAACGCGGGGAAGAAGACCTCTCCCGCGTTCCTCTTTGCCACGCTCCTCTGGCCCCAGACGCTGCGCCGCTGGGAGTCCTTCGAGAAGAAGGGCAAGAGCCGCGCCCAGGCGCTCTACGAGGCATGCGATGTGGTGCTGAAGACACAGTGCGAAAAGCTCGTGATTCAGCGCCGTTACATGGCCGATATCCAGATGATCTGGATGCTGCAGTACCGGTTCGAGCGCCGCTTCGGCAAGATGCCGTTCGCTCAGGTGAACCATCCGAAGTACCGCGCGGCCTACGACTTCATGCTGCTCCGGAGCCAGAACGGTGAAGTGCCGGTCGAGGTTGTCGAGTGGTGGAAGAACTTCTATGAGGCGGATGAAGCGGGCCGCCACGAGATGATTGAGCAGGCGGAGAAGGAAGCGCGCGGCGCGGGCTCCAAGAAGCGCAGCCGCCGCCCGAAGAAAGATCCGACGTCGGGTGATCTCGCTCTGAATCCGGTTCCGGGCCAGGGTCCGAAGCCGCGCGACGAAGAGTATGAGGATGACTCACACGGCGGCCGCGGCCGCCG
>OODD01000977.1_pt1 | contig 12060 bp, 9 predicted proteins | sample 1671311 | NCBI WGS metagenome assembly OODD01 (sample SAMN06348143, study PRJEB24527) | human gut metagenome | biome: human gut; feature: ankylosing spondylitis patient; material: feces | host: Homo sapiens | place: China | collected 2015-10 | reverse complement strand
TGGTGCGGCGTGAAGAGCGGCCGCGAGGTGGACAAGTTTGCCGCCTGCGGCCTGCACGCCGCCCCCGGCAGTGTGCTGACCGACTGCCCGGTGCTGGAGGAAAGCCCGGTCAATCTGGAGTGCCGCATCACCCAGCGCATCCCGCTGGGCAGCCACGACCTGTTTTTGGCCGAGGTGGTGGCCTGCGATGTGGACGAGAGCCTGCTGGACGAAAAAGGCAAGCTGTGCTTGGACAAGGCAAATCTCATCGTGTACAGCCACGGCGAGTATCTGGCCCTTGGCAAAAAGCTGGGCACCTTTGGTTACAGCGTGCGGAAGAAAAAGCCCGCAAAACGCAAGAAACAGTAAAAGCAACTCCGCAAAAACAAGTACAGCAAGGCTGAGCATCCGAGAAAGTCAGGTGCTCAGCTTTTTCCATTTTCGCAGGCAGCAGCTTCGGCTCTATAATAAAAGCTTTCTTTCTGCCGAATCTGCCCAGAGCAGCGCGGCAGGCATTTTCAATCGTCCAATTCCCGTTGCATTCCGTCCGATTTTGTGATATACTTCCTACTGCTGTGCTTTTTTGTACAGTATCCTCAAAGAGCAACTTAGGATTTTAGGCTCCCCGGTGCCACTCGAGCGGCGCTGGGCAAAACCCACAGGAGCTGGCGGTTCCTGTGCGGTCAAAATCAAACCGCTGGAGTATTATCATGAATCAGAATTCTTCCGTCCGTAAGCTGGTGCACTGCGGTGTAGTGGCAGCCATCTATGTGGTGCTGTGTCTGGCACTGCAGCCCCTTTCCTATGGTGCTGTGCAGGTGCGTGTGGCCGAGGCTCTGTGCCTGCTGCCCGTGTTCGGTGCTGAGTACATCGTGGGTGTTGTGCTGGGTTGCTTCCTTGCAAACCTGCTGGGCTCCACCATCGTGGATGTGATCTTTGGCACACTGGCTACCCTGCTGGCCTGCCTTGTCACCTACAAACTGCGCAATGTGCGCTTCAAGGGTCTGGCCATTGCCGCCAGCCTGCCCCCGGTGCTGTTCAACGCGGTAATCATCGGTATTGAGATCGCCGTGATGTTCCCGGACCCCACGTCCAGCGCCCCCATCTGGCTGGCCTGCATCACCAACGGCATCTCGGTTGGCATCGGCGAGCTGATCAGCTGCACCGTGCTGGGCGTTGTGCTGGTAAAGTTGATCGAGAGCAACGCCGCACTGCGCAAGGTGTTTGTGACGGAATAACGCAAGGAGGTTTCCATGCAGCCAAACGGTATGATCTTCTGGGACTGGAACGGTACCCTGATGGACGATGTGGATTTTACCCACAGCTGCCTGAACTGGATGCTGGAGACCCACGGCTACCCCCAGCGGTACGATCTGGCTGCCTACCGGGAGCTGTTCGGCTTTCCCATCGAGGACTACTACCGCTGTGCCGGGTTCGATTTTGCGCGGCACCCCTACCCGGAACTTGCCGCACGCTTTATGGAGCACTACAACGCCGGTGTGCCCGGCTGCGCTGTAACGGCACACGCCGTTGACACCCTGCAAACGCTGGCTCGCATGGGCTGGCAGCAGGCTGTGCTTTCCGCCTCCCGCCGTGATTACCTGATCGAGCAGGTATCCGCCCGGGGTCTGCAAGGCTTTTTTACCGAGTTGCTCGGCCTTGCGGACATTTACGGCGTAAGCAAGGTACAGCTTGGCACCGATTATCTGCGCCGCACCGGCATCGACCCGGCGGCCTGTGTGATGGTCGGCGACACCGACCACGATGCCGCAGTGGCTGCGGCCATCGGTGCAACTTGTGTGCTGTACACCGGCGGGCATCAGTCCCGCGCCCGGCTGGAAAAGGTCAGTCCCTACGTCATCGACGACCTTGCCCAGCTGCCCGCACTGCTGGAAACGATATGATATCAGTGGCTCAGAAACGCCTGTCGGTGTTTCTGAGCCACTTGTTTTTACAGCCTGTTCGCGCGCAAAAGCAAAAAAAGACCAGTACACAAATGTGCACTGGTCTTTTTGGTCGGAGCAGCGGGATTTGAACCCACGGCCTCCTCGTCCCGAACGAGGCGCGCTACCAACTGCGCTATGCCCCGAAAATACCGCAGCCAGTTGAGACTGCGGTTTTCTGGTTGGGGATGAGAGAATCGAACTCCCACAAGTAGAGTCAGAGTCTACCGCACTACCACTATGCAAATCCCCAATATTCGGTTGTGTCAGCCGCGCCGTGCGTTGCTGACAAGGGATATTATACACGCCGGCGGGCTGCTTGTCAACCATTTTTTCAGTTTTTCTGCAAAAGTTTTCGCAGCGGTTTTCCGATGCACACAGGCTTGTAAATTTTTGGGTTTTCTCTTGACAGCACTCCCCTTTCGGAATACTCTAATACTACAAAAAGGTAGGACCCCGGTCAGCCCGGCACCCTTTGCCGGACCGTTCGGCTTTGCCTGAATGATAATGAAAGAGGGTATTTGAATGAAAAAACGTGTTGGTATCCTGACTTCCGGCGGCGATTGTCCGGGCCTGAACGCCACCATCCGCGGCGTTGCAAAAGCACTGTACGCCCGCATGGGAGATAACGTGGAGATCGTGGGCATCGCCAACGGTTACAGCGGCCTGATCAACGGCGACTACCGTGAAATGAACGAGGACGACTTCCGCGGCATCCTGACCTTAGGCGGCACCATTCTGGGCACCAAGCGCACCCCCTTCAAGCTGATGCGTGTGGTGGAGGACGACAACATTGATAAGGTCGCCGCCATGAAAAAGACCTACAAGGCGGCAAAGCTGGACTGCCTGCTGTGTCTGGGCGGCAACGGCACCCACAAGACCGCCAACCTGCTCTCGCAGGAGGGGCTGAACATCATCGGCCTGCCCAAGACCATTGACAACGATATCTACGGCACCGATGTGACTTTCGGCTTCCACACCGCTGTGGACATTGCCACGGACGTCATCGACCGCATCCACACCACCGCCGGCAGCCACAGCCGCGTGATGTGCATTGAGATCATGGGCAACAAGGCCGGCTGGCTGACGCTGTACTCCGGCATTGCTGGCGGTGCAGACATCATCCTGCTGCCGGAACAGCCCTATGATATCGACCGTGTGTGCTCTGCCGTGGAGCGCCGCGCCAAAAAGGGTTCCAACTTCTCCATCATCGCTGTAGCCGAGGGTGCCATCAACTGCGAGGAAGCCGGCATGAAGCGCAAGGAGTGGATGGCAAAGCGCGCCGAGGCAGGCTTTGGCACCACCGCCACCAACCGCATTGCACAGGCCGTGCAGAAAAAGACCGGCATGGAGACCCGTGTGTGCATCCCGGGCCACATGCAGCGCGGCGGCAGCCCCAGCGCCTACGACCGTGTGCTGGCCACCCAGTTCGGCAGCTATGCGGCAAAGCTGGTGGAGATCGAGCGCTACGGCGTGACAGTCGCCATGGTGAACGGTCACGTCACCCAGAACCGTCTGGCCGACATCGCAGGCAAGACCCGTAACGTGCCGGAGGGCTGCGAGCTGCTCACCGTCGCCCGCCGTATGGGCATCAGCCTGGGTTGATTTTCTTCAAATATTATGCTTTCCCCCTGCCGATGGCATTCCTCCTGTCGGCAGGGGTTTATTGTATCCAACGTTTGGGTAATCCGTCTGGTTTTTCAGAATATCTTTTGTCGAAATCGCGAATGGATTATCTCTGTCTGTTCTGGTAAGATATTTATAGACAATTAAACCAGTCGTTACTCCTCGGGAGGCGCTACTGGCAGTTAACCGAAAGACATTATGGGTGTGTTATCGGTTCTGCACAGGTAGATGCTTTCGGAGGTTTTTTCTTTTTATTGCGTATTTTTCAACATTCTGTCGTGAGGAAGCTGTCCATGAAGCTACTGCGTAAGATCAACAATAACGCTGCCGTGGCGCAGGATAATCGTGGTCGTGAGATGGTCGTTCTGGGCCGCGGGGTAGGCTTCCACCCGATGCCCTATGAGCTGACCGACCTTTCTGTGGTCTACCGCACCTTTTATGACGTAGACCCGCAGTATTACGAAATCCTGTCCAACCTGCCGGAAGACGCTCTTCTGGCAGCGGCAGATATTACCGAGCAGTCCGAGATCACCCTGCGCACCGAGCTGAACCCCAACCTGCCCTTCACGCTGGCCGACCACATCGCCTTTGCACAGCAGCGGGAAAAGCAGGGCATCCGGATGGCAGCTCCGCTCCATTACGACGTACAGCATCTGTATCCCCGCGAGTACGAGCTGGGCCTGCGGGCACTGGAGACCGTGCGTCTGCGTACCAGTTCTTCCCTGCCCCGCGCCGAGGCCGTAAGCATTGCGCTGCATATCGTCAATGCCGAGCTGGAAGGCAGTGACCTTTCCAGCACCCTGACCGCCGTGGAAGTTCTGGACGAAGTGACGACCTCCGTGGAGCAGGAGCTTGGCATTGTGCTGAACCGCGAAAGCTACAACTATGCCCGGTTTGCCATGCACATCCAGTTTCTGGTGCGGCGGCTCTCCGCCGGGGCAGCTATGGAACAGGGCAGTGGGAAAATGCTGGACGAGCTTTCCCGCGAATACCCCGCCGTCTATCATTGTGCCTGCACCGTGGCACAGGATATTGAACGGCACCATGGCTGGCATTGCAGCTGTGACGAAGTGCTGTACCTGATGCTGCACATCTACCGTGTGCAGAACGGCGAAAACAACTGATTTTTTGAATGTTTCCGGCTCCGGAGATGCGCGCGTCCGGGCCGGATGCAGATAGAGTTATCCACCAACGGAGGTTTCCCCTATGGATCGTGAGAAGTTTCTGGAAAAGCTTTTTCCGCTGATTGGCGGAAAAGAAAACACCAGTCTGTGCGAGTTTCAGGACGGCGTGCTTTACGTCACCCTGAAGGATGCCGGTCTGTCCGATGAAAACGCTGTGGCAAAGCTGCCGGAGGCTGCATCCGTCACTTTGCGCCGCGGCCGCCTCACAGTCACATTCGGAACTCCGGAACGAAAAGAGGAGGTTCCCTTTATGGCGAACAAAAATACGGATTACAGCGCGCTGGCGAAAGCGATCCTTGCCAATGTGGGCGGCAAGGAGAATGTGACGAATTGTTTTCACTGTATGACCCGGCTTCGCTTCAACCTGAAAGATATTGATCTCGTCAATATCGATGCGATTAAAAAGCTGAATGTTTTTGGCGCTCAGATCACGGGCGGTCAGCTCCAGATCATTATCGGCAACTATATCAATGAGATCTACGATGCCGTCTGTGTAGAAGGCGGTTTTACCAAGCACGCTGCCATTGATGAAAAGGTCGACGACCTTCCCCCTCAAGCAAAGAAAAAGCTTACATTCAAGGGAGTGCTCAATTCCATTCTGGATGCTTTTGTGGGCAGCATCGTTCCCACGCTGCCGATTCTGATCGGCTCCGGAATCATCAAGGCCGTAGTCCTGCTGCTCACCCAGCTTGGTGCCGTCTCTGCCGATAGTCCCACTATTGTCACACTGAGCTTTGTAGCGGATGCCGCCTATTATTTCCTCCCGGTCTATATCGGCTTCTTTGCCGCCAAAAAATTCGATGCCACTCCCGCACTCGGTGCCTTGATCGGTGCCATGCTGGTTCATCCGACCTTTGTCCAGATGGTGACTGAAGGTTCCGGCGGCAGCGTCTTTGGCCTGCCCATCTATGCGGCCTCCTATAGCAGCACCATTTTCCCCGCTGTTCTCAGCGTATGGGTCATGAGCTATGTCGAGCACTTCATCTCCCGCCATTCTCCCAAAAGTCTGCGTGTTATCCTGCAGCCCACTCTTACCATTCTTATCATGACGCCGCTGTCTCTGTGCCTTCTGAGCCCCATCGGTGCAATGCTTTCTTCCGGTTTCTGTTCCGCTCTGATGGCTTTCTATTCTCTCTGCGGCCCCATTGCAGTGGCTGTCTTCTGCGCCATCGTCCCCTTTGTCGTCATGTTCGGTATGCATGTCGGCACAGTGCCCTTCTGTGTGCAGGCCATTGCCAGCACCGGCATTGAGCAGATCATTCTCCCTGCCTTTTTCCTTTCAAACTTCACGCAGGGCGCTGCCTGTCTGGCTGTCGGCGTCAAGACCAAAAAGAGCGATCTACGTGCCCTGGCTTTCTCCTGTGCATTTTCTGACATTGTTCCCGGTGTCAGCGAACCCGGAATGTACGGCATCACGCTGAAATATAAAACTCCCATGGTTGCTGCCATGATCGGTGGAGCTGCCGGTGGTTTCTACATGGGACTGATGGGTGTAGGTGCCAATGCTTTTGTTGCTCCGAATCTTTTTGCGCTGGCTGTATATATCTGGTCCGTCTCCAATCTGATCAACACCGTAATCAGTATTCTGATCGCCATGGTCACCACGTTTGTCCTGACCCTGTTCCTGTATAAAGAATCCTGATCAAGGAGGGTTTATTATGGCTTATTTTCCCGATAACTTTCTGTGGGGTGGCGCAACTTCTGCAGCACAGTACGAAGGTGCCGCCACGGAAGGCGGCCGTGGACTTTCTCATATAGATTACGTTCGCTTTCTGGAACGGAAACCCGGCGAAGAAGGCCGTGTGCTGAAAATCACGCCGGAGCTTTTTTCCGAGTATCAAGCTCACCCCGAAAAATACAATTTTCCATTCCGCAGAGGTGTCGATTTCTATCACCACTACAAAGAAGACATCGCGCTCTTTGGCGAGATGGGCTTCAAGACATTCCGCATGAGTATCAGCTGGTCCCGCCTTTTCCCCACCGGAAGAGAGGAAAAGCCCCTGACTGAGGGTGTACAGTTCTACCACAATGTTTTCCGTGAGCTGCACAAATATGGCATCGAGCCGCTGGTCACGATGACACACTATGATATCCCCGCTACTCTTACCGAAAGTATCAACGGCTGGGAAAACCCGGAGATGGTGGCACTGTGGACGCATTTTGCAAAGTTCCTGATCGATGAGTATAAGGATGAGGTGACCTACTGGCTCACCTTTAACGAGATCAATATGGCTGCCAACAGCAGCTATCTTGGCGGCGGCATGTTTGTAGAAAAGAGCAGCCGTACTCCGGAGAGCTGTGTCCATCAGGCTTTGCATCACATGCTGGTGGCCAGCGCCATTGTGACCCGATATGCCCATGATACCGCCCCGCAGTGCAAAATTGGCAATATGATCGCCCGACTGCACAATTACGCCTATACCTGTCAACCAGCGGATGAGCTGGAAACCATGAAGGCCAACCAGCTGAACCTCTTTTTTGAGGATGTCATGGCGCGGGGTCGCTACCCGCAGACCATGCTGAACTATTATCGGGACAATGATGTCGTACTGGACTGGTACCCAGACTATGAGCGTATCCTTCAGGAAGGTACGGTAGATTTTCTTTCCTTCAGTTATTATTTCACCAGCGTGGTTTCTGCCGATCCTGATAAAAAAGAACCTCTGGGCACATTTGTGCGTCAGCTGAAGAACCCGTACCTCAAGCACAGCGACTGGGGTTGGGCTACCGACCCCACTGGCCTGCGCATCACGTTGAATGAGCTGTACGACCGTTATCAGAAACCTTTGTTCATCGTTGAGAACGGTCTCGGTGCACATGACAAGCTGGAAACGGACGGCACTGTACACGATGCCTATCGCATTGACTATCTCCGTCAACACATCGAAGCCATTCGGGATGCCATCGGGGACGGTGTGCCGGTGATGGGCTACACGCCGTGGGGCTGCATCGATCTTGTGAGCATGGGCGATGCGCAGATGTCCAAGCGCTACGGTTTCATCTATGTCGATGCCGACGACGAAGGCAACGGCACCTATAACCGCTACAGAAAAGATTCGTTCTACTGGTACAAAAAGGTTATTGCCACCAATGGCGAAGACCTGAGCTGATTTTTCCACAGACATAAAAATACCGGTACAGTTGAAAAGCTGCACCGGTATTTTTTACTTTTCGGTCACATCATGCCGGGTAGGCTGGTTCTGTTCAAAGGCCGCGGCGCTTTCCAGCACACCGCGCACCATGCTCTCCACATCCTCGTGGGTATAAAAAGCCGTGTGGTCGGTCAGGATCACATTGGGCATGCTGCGCAGCACCGCCAGCTCCGGGTTCGGGATCACATCGCCCATGCGATTATAATAGTACAGGCCGTTCTCGTTTTCCAGCACGTCCAGGCCCGCCGCGCCGATCTTGCCGCTTTCCAGCCCGGCGATCAGTGCATCACTGTCGATCAGCTTGCCACGTGCGGTGTTGATGATGGTCACGCCCGGCTTCATGGTCTCAATGGCTTTGGCGTCGATGAGATGGTGGTTCTCCTCGGTGGCATTGGTGTGCAGGGTGATGACATCGCTTTCGGCCAGCAGGGTCTCCAGCGGCACATACTCCGCGATCTTCTTTACCTCTGCATTGGGGTACAGATCGTAGGCCAGCAGACGGCAGCCAAAGCCGGACAGGTGTTGCAATACCGTGCGCCCAATGCGGCCGGTGCCGATCACGCCCACCGTGCAGGTGGAGATGTCCCGGCCGATCTTTCCCTGCAGCGAGTAGTCCTGCGCTTCCCCGCGCTTGAGGATGTGGCCCGCCTTGCGCAGGCTCATCAGCATGAGCATAATGGCAAAGTTCGCAACGCCGTTTGGGGGATAATCCACATTGGCCACCTTCATCCCCAGCGCCCGGGCAGTCTCGCGATCCACATGGTCGTAGCCGATGGAGCGGCAGCAGATGGACTTTACGCCCAGTTCATGGAAGCGCTTTACCATGGGCGCGCTCATATCGCAGGGCGTTACCGATACAGCGTCATAGCCCTTTGCCAGCTCTGCATTTTCCAGTGTGGGATATTCCTGCGTATAGCCGAACTCGATATCCAGCTGCGGTGCCAGCCGCTGTGCAATGCTCAGTTCATCGTACGGACGCAGCGTGTAAAAAAAGACTTTTGTTGCCATAGAACTTCCCTCCCGGCTGATTTTGTCTTTATTTTAACACGTTCTGCGCGGACTGACGCATTTTTAGTGGTGAATTATATTCATCTTTTGCATGAGGGTGCATATTTCCATGCAGATGCTGCAAAAAGAGTTGTAAAAAATCGGAAAAGAGGGTATGATAGAAGGAGCAAGTCGTAGTATACATCACTGAAACATAAAAGGAGTGTGCCTTATGCGCGCTTATGAACGGCTTTTGAATTATGTCCGGGTGCACACCACCTCGGATGAGACCTCCGGCACTCACCCCTCCGCCGAGCGGGAGTTCGACCTTGCCCGTCAGCTGGTGGAGGAGATGAAGGCTCTTGGCATGGAGGATGCCCATGTGGACGAGCACTGCTACGTCTACGGCACTCTGCCCGCCACCCCGGGCTGCGAGGACAAGCACGCACTGGGGCTCATCGCCCACATGGACACCGCCGATGATGCCAGCGGCGAGAATGTGCAGCCCATCGTCTGGGAGAACTACAACGGCGGTGACGTGACCCTGCCTGCCACCGGCATGGTGATGAAGCCCTCCATGTTCCCCTTCCTCACCTCCATGAAGGGGGAGACTCTTATCACCTCGGACGGCACCACTCTGCTGGGTGCCGACGACAAGGCCGGCATTGCGGAGATTCTGACCGCCGTGGAGACCCTGCAGCAAAAGGGCCTGCCCCACGGCAGGCTGTGCGTAGCCTTTACGCCGGACGAGGAGATCGGCGAGGGCGCAGAGCTGTTTGACATCTCCGGCTTCGGCGCAGACTTTGCCTACACTGTGGACGGCGGCGATGCCGGTTCCATTGAGTACGAGAACTTCAACGCCGCTTCTGCCACCGTGACCATCCACGGTTTCTCTGTCCACCCGGGCACTGCCAAGGACACCATGATCAACGCTTCCAATGTAGCCATGGAGTTCCATCAGGCGCTGCCCATCACCGCCCGCCCCGAAACGACCGAGGGCCGGCAGGGCTTCTATCATCTGTGCCAGATGTACGGCGATGTGACCACCGCAAAACTGGGCTATATCCTGCGCGACCACAACGCCGACAAGCTGCAGTTCAAAAAGGACAACATGCTGGACATTGCCGAGTTTTTGAACGGCAAGTACGGCGAAGGCACCGTTGAGGTGGAGATCAAGGACAGCTACCGCAACATGCTGGAAAAGATCAAGCCGCATTTCCATTTAGTAGAAACCGCACGCAAGGCCACCCGCATGGCCGGGCTGGAACCGGAAGAGATTCCGGTGCGCGGCGGCACCGATGGCGCTATGCTGAGCTGGAAGGGCCTGCCCTGCCCAAACCTTGGCACCGGCGGCTTCAACTTCCACGGCGTGTGTGAGTGCATCACCGCCGAACGCATGGACCGCTGCACCGAGATCCTGCTGAACATCATTTCTCTGTACGCAGAGTGATTTTTCATTCTCAATATACAAAAAGTGGGTGCTGTTTTGGGATAGCACCCACTTTTATTATACTCTGACGTTTGCCTTTACGACTCTTCACGTGAAAACGCAAATCAGGGCAGACCGCAGTCTGCCCTGATTTGCTCTATTCATGCCCAACACGCCAACGGAGGGTATTCAAATCATTTAACCCACGTTGATATGTCCCACCGGCATGATCTTCCGCTTGTTATCGTCGGGCTTTGCCGTCAGGCTCATGGCCAGCGACACCGGGCCCACACGGCCCATGAACATGACCGCCATATACAAAGCTTTCGCACCCCGGTTCAGCTGGCTGGTAACGCCCACCGAAAGGCCCACCGTACCAAAGGCCGAGCAGGATTCAAAGATCGCGTCAATGATCGATACTGCTTCCGAAGTGTTGTAGTACACCACCACAGCCGAGCCAACCGCCGCCAGCCCGCCGAGCACGATAATGGTCAAAGCACGATAAACCGTCTTGGACTCGATGTGGTGCTCTGCGATCACACAATCGTCGCGGCCCTGAGCCACGCTGCGGATGGTCAGGATGATGACGGCAAAGGTGGTCACCTTCACACCGCCGCCGGTGGAGCCGGGTGCCGCACCGATGAATTGCAGCACACTCATCAGCAGCTTGGTAATGGGCCCGCAGGCGGCAAGGTCGATGGTATTCATGCCCGCCGTACGGGTAGACACCGACTGGAACAGCGCCGCCATCAGCTTACCGGGCACAGAGAGCCCGCCCATGCTGGCAGGATTGTTCCACTCCATCAGCGCGATGAGCGCCGCGCCGCCGAGCCACAGGATCACCGAGAAGCTCAGCACCACCTTAGCCTGCAGAGACAAGCGGTGTTTTTTGCGGTACTCGCCGATCTCCACCCAGACCATAAAGCCCAGACCGCCGGAAATGATCATGAACATCACAACGGCCTGTACATAGTAGTTGTTCACATAGGGCACCAGTGAGGAATACTGTCCGAACCGGCCAAACAGGTCAAAGCCCGCGTTGCAGAAGGCCGAAATTGCCGTAAACACACTGATCCAGATGCCCTCCAGCCCAAACTGCGGCACAAAGACAAACAACAGCAGCAGGATACCGATGCCCTCAAACAGCCCGGCCAAACCCACCACGATCTTCAGCACGTCCTTTGCCTGCGCGTATCCATCTGCCGAGACACTCTCGCCCAGCAGCCGCAGGTCACGGAAGCCCATGCGCCGCCGCATGGCCAGCGCAAAAAAGCTGGTGAGCGTGACCAGACCAAGGCCGCCTACCTGAATGAGCAGCAGGATCACGGCCTGCCCGAAGAAGGTGAACTGCGTCCAGGTGTCCCGCACGATCAGGCCGGTAACGCAGGTGGCACTGGTGGCCGTGAACATGGCATCCAGCACATCCAGCCGCCCATGCCTGCTGGCAATGGGCAGGCTGAGCAGGAAGGTGCCCAGCGCGATCACGATGACAAAGCTCCCGCAGATGATCTGCGTAGGCGTATACCCTCCCTTGCGCTTGCCCGCCGGGCGGTAAAACAGCTTTTTTCTCTTTATCTTTTCCATAAGATCCTCCGCACGCGGCAAGACCTGCCGCGGCTATTTCATTTCTCTTATAGCATACACCATTTTGCTTTACGGTTCAACTTGATTTTATCCGCAAAATGCTGTATTATAATAGGGCATCTGTCTCCGTAGCTCAGCTGGATAGAGCGTCCGCCTCCTAAGAATTCGGTCAACCT
>OODD01000974.1_pt1 | contig 12111 bp, 12 predicted proteins | sample 1671311 | NCBI WGS metagenome assembly OODD01 (sample SAMN06348143, study PRJEB24527) | human gut metagenome | biome: human gut; feature: ankylosing spondylitis patient; material: feces | host: Homo sapiens | place: China | collected 2015-10 | reverse complement strand
GGCACCATGTAGAGGGTCGACGTAATGTTGCTCACGATTTGATGAGCGGACACCGCGACAGCCCCCATGCGGGAAATAAAGATCGCCATCAGCGTGAAGGAACTCACTTCGAAGAACACAGAGAGCCCGATCGGGAGACCGATCCGAAGCTGTTCCTTCAGCGCGTCGAAGCTCGGTCCGAACCAGCGCTTTGCGTGCATCGGCTTATAGTGAGCGCCCTTGAAGAAGTATCCGGCATAGAAAATAAGGCCGAACCAGGCGAGAACTGCATTGCCGACACCGGCACCGGCGCCTCCGAGCTCCGGCAGACCGAAGAGCCCGTACATGAAGAGAGCGTTCACAGGAGCTTTCAGCGCAAGCATCAGAAGCGAAATCCACATCGTGATCCGCGGCTGATTGATGGCAGCGTTGACTGAGATGAAGACCCGGTTGAGAAGCGCCGCAGGAACGGCTACCGCTGACGCGATCAGGTAGAGCGAGGCAAGCGACGCGATACGCCCCGTGACACCGCCAAGCTCCGTCCAGAAGGACGTCCAGCTGAGGATCCCAATACCGAAAATCGAGAGCAGCAGCACAAGGTAGAGCGACTGATTGATTTCAAAACCGATCTGCTCAAACTTCCGGGCGCCGAAGTGATGCCCGCAGATCGGGGAGAGCCCCTGCACGATGCCGACGAGCAGCATGAAAATGCAGCCCGTGGAAGCGCTGGCTAGCGCTACAGCCGCGAGGTCCTCAGCGCCGAGCCGGCCTGCCATGATGGTGTCGATCGTTGCGTTGCCCATGACGGCAAGGTTCGCCACGAAAATAGGACTGGCGAGCTTCGCAAGGCCTCCGACCGAAATATCTGGGGGGGTGAGGCGATGCGCCGCATTGATGTTTCCTGCCATGTTACTTCTCAGATTTCCTGTTGTTATTGCTGTTGAGTTCAGTGCCGCTGTTGATGGGAGAGGCGTCGCCCGGGCGGATCACATAGAACTCAGAACCGCGGTGGTATGACGTCGGGATGCCGATCTTGTCAGCCGGAATCGGTTCACCGGGACCGATGCGGGAGACGGTGTAGCGGCAGTCCGTGCTGTCGGAGAACCGAATGCCGGAGTACGCGACAAGCCCTTTGAGACTGAGCGGCAGTCCGTCACTGCGGACGCAGTCGCCGGGAAGGTAGCCAAAGATTCGGAGCTTTCCGGCGACCTCACGGGCTGCCGTGGTATGAGACCGGTCTTCATCCAGCATCTGGCTGAAGAGCGCGGTGCCGACTGTCCAGATCAGCGTGATGCCGAGAGCGGCAAGCCAGGGACCGCGCCAGAGAGCCTTCGGACGGCGGCGGAGGCGCCAGATCACGATGGCGAACCAGATCGCGGTGACGAGCGCCGTGCAGACGAGAAGCGACGGCTCAACCCAGGGCACCGTGTTGGGAGCGAGCCTGTGAAGGCTGGCGGCCATCTTCGGCGGGAACCCGGTTGTCCAGGCGATGAAGTAGCTCCAGAGACCGATCGTCGCAAGAGAGAAGATCGTGGCGGAGAACCAGTCAAGGATATTCTTCAGGGAATGTGTCTTGAGACTTGCAATGCCGAAGGAGGCGAGAATCGCGGTCGGCACCACCATAGCAGTGAGCGTGTACTCAGGCGCGGTTCCGGAAATAAAGAGGAAGAGCAGCGGGAAGACGAGCGCGATGATGGAAAGAAGAATATGCGTGCGGTGAATCACGCGGTGCCAGGCATAAATCGCGTAAAGCGCGAAAGGCCAGATCGGGCAGAGGTACCAGACGATATTGCGGGCCAGGATCCGGCGCGCGGGAGCGCGAAGCCGGCAGCCTGAATCCGGGCGAATGACTGATACCATGCGTCAAACGAAGCGCCCGACAGAATCGCCCCGACAGGCCACACGAGGAACGTGGCAGCGGCAGTGGCGGCAATGATCAGCAGACGGCGGGTTCTGAACGGCGCAAATGCGTGAACGCAGCAGAGGATCGTGAGAATCGTGCAGGACTCAACAATGAACCAATAGAGGTTCGTGCAGAGGGCAAGAGCGCCGAGAGAAAGGCCGGTCACGAAAGAACCGGCCTTAAGGTGGACGAGTGACCAGATAACGCCGAGCAGCGTCGCGCCGGTCAGCGCAAGCAGCACGATCGGAAGACCGATTTCGTGAAGCCGGGAAACAATGCCAAAGGTAGCGATGAAGAGGAGTGTTGCGGAATCAGCGACCGTACGGCCGTAATCCCGGGGCGAGATGCCATGTAGCGTACCAGACGGACCCCGTCGCGAGAGCGAACCAGAGCAGGCTCGGGACTCGCGCGAGAATCATCGGTTTGGCAAAAAGCGAGAGGAACTTGATAAGCGCCGCGCCGAGCCAGGCAATGCCCGGACCGGTGGCCGTGTAAGGAGTGCCGGCAATGGTGGGAAGGAACCAGGCGCTTGCGCTTCCTGTCGCCATGTTCCACATCAGGCCGAAAATCTGTTCGTCCCGGCTGTTCCAGAACGCGTGTCCTGAGAAGCATGCCAGAGCGAAGGTAGCAAGAACTATCAGCAATGCCCAGCGGGGGAGCTTGGCCGCAGCGGCTGCAGAAACAATAAGAGGCGACTGTCGGTTGCTAATCATTTGGCATTTTCTAAACAAATTAAAAGGGGCAGTTGAAAACTGCCCCTTGGAATACCAGGCTAACTGCGCGGCACCAATTACTTGGCGGCCTTTGCCTTGGCGGCGGCTTCGTTCACAGCCTTGGTCTTGGCGGCGAACTTCGCGCGGAACTTCTCGACACGGCCCGCTTCAACGATGCGCGTCTGAGCGCCGGTGTAGAAGGGGTGGCTGGCAGAAGAGGTATCGACCTTGAAAAGGGGATAGGTCTTGCCGTCGATATCAATGGTTTCCTTGGTCTGAACGGCCGAGGAGATGATAAAGGTCTGATTGACGGAAATGTCGAGGAACGCGACCTCGCGGTACTCCGGGTGAATGCCCTGCTTCATTTTTTATGAATTCCTAGTTAAACGTCGGTCGCCCTGACTTGCCTTGCAAACCCGCCCGTGCGAAACGGGTCTTACGGCAGGCATGCAGTCCACGTGCCAGACTGGGAAAGTCTAACATTATGAACGCCTTCCCCAGAAAAAGCAACCGTCAGAGCGAACCGATGAGAATAGATCAGTTGGTCCGCTTCATCATGTCGAAGAATTCGGCATTGTTCTTCGTTGCGCGGATCTTGTCGAGGAGGAACTCCATCGCTTCCACTTCATCCATGCTGTAAAGAACCTTGCGCAGAATCCACACGCGCTGCAGCACATCGGGCGGGAGCAGAAGTTCTTCGCGGCGGGTGCCGGAGCGGTTGACGTTGATGGCCGGGTAGACACGCTTCTCGGCAAGACGGCGTTCCAGGTGAATTTCCATGTTGCCGGTGCCCTTGAACTCTTCATAGATCACGTCATCCATGCGGGAGCCGGTGTCAACGAGGGTAGTCGCGAGAATCGTGAGCGAGCCGCCTTCTTCAATATTTCGGGCTGCGCCGAAGAAACGCTTCGGACGCTGCAGGGCGTTCGCGTCAACGCCGCCTGTGAGCACCTTGCCGGAGGTCGGCACAACGGTGTTATAGGCGCGGGCGAGTCGGGTGATGGAGTCAAGCAGAATCACCACATCCTTCTTCGATTCGGCGAGGCGCTTGGCCTTTTCAATCACCATCTCGGCCACCTGGACGTGGCGGGCAGCGGGTTCATCAAACGTGGAGGCGACCACTTCGCCCTTCACGGAGCGCTGCATTTCCGTCACTTCTTCCGGACGTTCGTCAATCAGCAGAACGATCAGAATGCATTCGGGGTGGTTCGCCGTGATGGCGTGCGCGATGTGCTGCATCAGCACTGTCTTTCCGGACTTCGGCGGGGCGACGATCAGACCGCGCTGGCCCTTGCCGATCGGAGCAATGATGTCGATCAGACGGCCCGTCAGGTTCTCGTTGCCCTTCATGTCGCGTTCGAGCTTCAGGGGCTCGTTCGGGAAGAGCGGCGTCAGGTTCTCGAACAGCATCCGGTGCTTCAGGTTTTCCGGCGGCTGGCCGTTCACCGTTTCCACCTTGACGAGCGCGAAATAGCGTTCGCTGTCCTTCGGAATGCGGACTTCACCTTCCATGGAGTCGCCGGTATGGAGATTGAATCGGCGGATCTGGGAGGGAGAGATATAGATGTCATCCGTGCTGGCGAGATAGGACGATTCAGGAGAACGAAGGAATCCGAATCCATCGGGGAGCACCTCAAGCGTGCCGTCGCCAAAAATTTGCTCACCGCTCTTTGCTTTTCTCTTCAGAATCGCAAACATGAGTTCCTGCTTGCGCATTCTCTGGGCGTTTTCGATGCCCAGTTCCTGTGCTTTTTCAAAAAGCTCAGTGATACGCAGTGATTTCAGTTCAGAAAGATGCATAGGAGTAAAGGGAAATGGCGGACAGACGAGAAGGGCCCGAACGGGCACCGGTCGTGCGGAAAGCAGTTCCGGTTCGCCGCGCTTTCCCTGAAACGAAGTTAGAAGTTAAAGAAGGGACTGGATCCAGTCGGTCAGCTCATTCTTATTCATCGCGCCGACCTGAGTCGCGGCGGGTTTTCCGTCCTTATAGACCACAACGGTCGGGATCGAACGGATCCCCAGGCCGGCAGCCACGGACGTGGATTCATCACAGTTGTACTTGCAGACCTTCAGCTTGCCGCTGAATTCTTCCGCGGCGGCTTCGATGAGCGGAGAAAGCAGACGGCAGGGACCGCACCAGGGAGCCCAGAAATCAACGAGAACGGGAAGCGTGGAGGAAGCCTGCACGACTTCGGCGTCGAAGTTTTGATCAGTAACGTTGGTAAAAGCCATAGTCGCACCCATAGGAAAATAAACCGAGCGTGCTCAGTTTCCAGGAGGATCTGTGAATTTGGAATGTGCTGCTGGAGGATCGGCCTGGAAACGGCCGATAGTTGGAAATCAAAAATGCTTATTCCGATTTTCTGGCTCATCGTATCACTTTGGAGAAAAAAAAGGAAAGCTCAGAGCCAGTCTGGATTCTCCGGGGAATTCGTGTACAATGCGTCCTCGGCGGGTCCCCTCGCATGAGGAAGCCATGAATCTGGTCAGGTCGGGAACGAAGCAGCCACAGTGGATTTTCTTCAGTGCCGAGGATAAGGCTCGCCACTTTTGTATCTGTACTATCCGTCTCGGGCAGAACATTCGTTTCCGCCGCCGGATATCCGTTTCAGTACAGTTCCCCAGCCTGTCCCCCCAAGCGATCGCCCCGGCGGTCAAATTCTGCTAGAGTCAACGATCATTCAGATATGGTTCGGCTGAGACGCCGGAAGACTGTCCGGAGATCCGACTGAAACTCCCGGGGCAGAAATGTCTGCGCTCCCGGCCGCACTCCTGCGAACATCCGGCTGCCGGATCCGCGTCTCTTCCCAATAGGAAATGACTAATGTCCTATCAGGTTCTTGCTCGAAAATGGCGACCTCACGACTTTGACAGCGTGGTGGGCCAGGAGCACGTCGTCAAAGCCCTGAGACATGCGCTGCGTGAAAAGAGGATTCATCACGCTTACCTTTTCACCGGAACCCGCGGTGTTGGCAAGACCACGCTCTCCCGCATCCTTGCGAAATGCCTCAACTGCACAGGCCCTGACGGCAAGGGTGATATCACCGATAAGCCATGCGGCGTCTGTGAAGCCTGCCGCGCAATAGATGAAGGCCATTTCGTCGATTACATCGAAATGGACGCGGCGAGCAACCGAGGCGTGGATGAGATGACGGCACTGCTTGAGCAGGCCATGTACCCGCCGACGAACGCCCGCTTCAAGGTCTACATGATCGACGAAGTGCATCAGCTTTCCAGCACGGCCTTCAATGCCATGCTGAAGACGCTGGAGGAGCCGCCCGAGTACGTCAAATTCATTCTTGCGACGACAGATCCGCAGAAGGTGCCGATCACGGTGCTGTCGCGCTGCCTGCAGTTCAATCTCCGCAATATGACGCCGCAGGAAGTGGCTGATCACATGGCGCATATCCTGCAGGTGGAGAAGATCGAAGCCGAACCCGCTGCGCTGCGGCTCCTCGCCGCCGGCGCCCGGGGATCCATGCGCGACGGTCTGTCGCTTCTTGATCAGGCGATCGCGTTCTCGGATGGCGCGGTGACACTGGCTGGTGTTCAGTCAATGCTCGGCGTTGTCGATTCCTCAATCCTCGTGAAACTGCTGCGCTGCCTGCGTGATAACGACGCGGCCGGCATGCTTTCCATCGCGGATGAGATGGCGATGCGCAGCTTCTCCTTCCGTCAGGCGCTCCGCGATATCGCGAGCCTCCTTCACAGGACGGCTATTGCCCAGCGGGTGCCGGCAAGCATTTCCGGCGACGCTGAGGCGGATTCCATCCGGGAGCTTGCCGGGGCTTTTACGCCTGACGAAGTGCAGCTCTACTACCAGATTGCGATCAACGGACGGAATGACCTTCATCTGGCGCCTGATGAATATGCGGGTTTCACGATGACGCTTCTCCGGATGCTCGCCTTCAAGCCGGCCGGAAGCCCGGTGGCGGCCCGCATCGCGAAGCTGCCTCATGGCGGGAAGCCGCTTGAGCCTCCGGCGCCGGTCTCCAAGGCGGAGTCCGCGGCCGCTGCGCCCGCGAAGGCGGAATCCCCGGCTCCGGCGCCCGCACCTGCTCCGGCACCCAAACCAAAATTGAAGCCTAAGGCGCCTCCACCGCCTCCGGAAGAAGCAAAAGCCTCACCCGATGAAGAGGAGGATCTTCCGCCCTGGGTGCAGCTTGAGCCAGCCGAGGAAACCATCCCTCCTGAAGAGCGTTCCGCCGATTCAGAGGAGCTCGACTGGCAGAGTCTGATCCGCAGCGCGGAACTTTCAGGGCTGGAGTGGCAGTCTGCTTCCCGGTCCGAATGCGTTGAATTGAAGAGTACCGGGGTGGTGCTGAAGAACAGTTCATCCACGCTGACGTCCGATAACGTGAGAAAGAGCCTTGAACGGGCGCTTTCGAAGCGTCTTGGACATCCCTTCTCGGTGACCTTCCAGACCGGTGAGGTGAAGGGGGATACCGTCTGGGCTCAGGTGAACCGGGAAGAGGCCGCGGCAAGGCAGAAATTGATTCAGGATTTCCGCAGCTCCGGCGTCGTGAGCAATATCATTAACCAGTTTAAGGGCGAGGTGCGCGAGGATTCCGTGGACTGGAATACGAAGCCGAAGCCCCTGCACTAAGTAAGAGGAAAACATGAGAGGAAACATTAATTCGCTGATGGCCCAGGCCGCCAAGATGCAGCAGAACCTTCAGCGCCTTCAGTCTGAGCTCGCCAATGTCGAAGTGACGGGAGAAGCGGGCAGCGGTGCCGTCAAGGTCACGATGACCTGCAAGTACGTCTGCAAGCAGATTCAGATCGATCCGTCGCTTTATGACGAAGACCGCGACATGATCGAGGATCTCGTGACGGCCGCTGTGAACGCCGCACTGAAGGAAGTTGAGCGTACGACCCAGGAACGCATGAAGGTCGCCACGGCCGGCATGCCTCTTCCTCCCGGGATGCGCTTCTGATGATCGCGCCACGGAATCCGGAGAACGGCTATGGCGCTTAGTCCCAAGCTGAGAAGACTCGCGGAGGCGCTCGCCGAACTGCCGGGCATCGGCCCGCTTTCGGCTCAGCGGATCGCGTTTCATCTCCTTTCGGATGACGAGCACGCCGAAGCGCACCGTCTGGCGAAGGAGCTTGAGGATGCCGCGGCGTCCGTCAGGCACTGCGCCCGATGCAATACGCTCTGCGAGTCCGAGATCTGCGACACCTGTTCGGACGAAACCCGCGAGAAAGATAAGCTCTGCATCGTGGAAACGCCGGCAGATCAGCTCGTGATTGAGGGATCGCACTCCTACCGGGGACTCTATTACGTACTCGGCGGACGGCTTTCACCGGTGGGGAACCGGGGCCCTGAGCAGCTGGGCTTCAGCCGTCTGATCGAAAGAATCAAGGAGCCGGAGGTAAAGGAAGTGATTCTGGCGACTTCTTTCACCGCCGAGGGCGACGCTACAGCCCACTACATTGCGCTCGCAGTGTCCCGCCATCGCCCGGATATACGGCTGACAAGACTCGCCCGGGGCATCCCGACCGGGATTGAGCTCGAGTACACCGATGTGGCAACCGTGGCTCACGCAATCCTGGGACGGCGTGACGCGGAGTCGCGGTAAAAGAGCGATTTTCTTGCTTTTTCCCCTATTCGGGAATAATGTAGTTCTTACGACTTTTATTCAGAGGCACCTCAAGTGCATTTCACGGCTGACAATCCGAACGCCTGCCAGGGACTTTCCAAGAAAGCCCCCGTTCGTGCTGCCCGTGAATTCCTTCTTGCCCTAGGCGGACTACTGCTACCCGTTATCCGCCATGGGAGGATTGTTTAGGGCTGAATAGAGCCGTTTTTTAAACATATTTGTCGCCATAGGCGGATACACGGATTCATCTGAGTCTGTTGTGTATCCGCTTTTTTTATTGCCTGAATCGTCTGGAGAGTACTGAAAATGACTATCACCCGTCGTGCATTCATCACTGCTGCTGCCGGCATGGCCGCCGCTTCCGCCTTCCCGTTTGGCGAAGCTTTCGCCGCGGCTCCTGAGAAGAAGAACATCAAGATCGCGGTCGGCGGTCAGCAGCTCGTTTACTACCTCCCGCTCACGATCGCTGACCGTCTCGGTTACTTCCGCGATGAGGGTCTGAATGTCAGCGTGATTGACTTCCAGGGCGGCTCCAAGTCGCTTCAGGCGGTTGTCGGTGGATCAGCCGATATCTGCTCGGGTGCGTTCGAGCACACAGTCATCATGCAGACCCGCGGCCAGCGCATGCAGGCTTTCGTGCTCCAGGGCCAGGCTCCGCAGTGTGTCTTCGCGGCGAATCTCCACACGATGAAGAATTTCCGAAGCGCCAAGGAACTGAAGGGAAAACGTATCGGTGTGACGGCCCCGGGGTCTTCCTCCCAGATCATGGCGAACTATTGCCTGAAGGCTGCCGGCATCAAGCCGAACGAGGTGTCAATCATTGGTATTGGCTCTTCCTCTGGCGCCATTGCCGCGATCCGTTCGGGTCAGGTCGATGCCTTCGTGCAGCTGGATCCGGTGATTTCGATGCTGATGGAGAAGAAGGAAATCGCGATCATTGCTGATACCCGAAAAGTGGCGGAGAGCGACCGGCTTTACGGCGGACCTATGGTGGCCGGCTGCCTCTACGCTCCGGAATCCTTTATCCGCAAGAATCCGAACACGATCCAGGCGATCACGAACGCCATGGTGCGCGCCGACAAGTGGATCGCCAAGGCGACACCGGAACAGGTCGTGAAGGTCGTGCCTTCCAGCTACTTCATGGGAGATAAAAAACTCTATATCCAGTCCTTCCTCAGCAACCGTCCGGCGCTTTCCCGCGACGGGCTGATCCCCGCGAAGGCTCCTGAAGTCGCGAAGCACGCCCTGAGCACGGTGAATCCTCAGATCGAGCGCGCGAGGCTTGATCTGGAGGCGACCTATACAAACCGGTTCGCAGCGGAAGCGAATAAGCGCTATCGCTGATCCCCGCATAGGGATTCCGGGCAGTCTCTCTCGGCAGCCCGGAATCCTTCCACCGAATTCACGCACAGAAACCCAGGCTATAAGAAATGAATACACCTGAAACCAATACGCCCGCGATAGAAATCTCGGATCTCGCCTGCACCTTTATTTCCGGCGACGGAAAGAAGGAGTCGCACTACACCGCGGTCCGGGATGTCAATCTCTCCATCCGAGCCGGTGAATTTGTGAGCATCGTGGGTCCCACGGGATGCGGAAAATCCACGATTCTCAACATGACGGCGGGACTTCTTAAGCCGTCTCACGGCACGATCCGCATTTTCGGCGAGCCGCTTTCCGGGCTGAACCGCAGGGCCGGGTATATGTTCCAGGCGGAGAATCTGATGCCGTGGCGAAGCGCGCTCGGCAACGTCATCGCCGGGCTTGAATTCAAAGGCGTGAAGAAGAGCGAGGCAATTGAGAAGGGCCGTCACTGGCTTCGCCGTGTGGGGCTCGCCGGATTTGAGGACAGCTACCCGCATCATCTTTCAGGCGGCATGAGAAAGCGTGTCTCGATGGCTCAGACACTCATCATGGATCCCGACATCATTCTGATGGATGAAAGCTTTTCCGCGCTGGATATCCAGACACGGCAGCTGATGGAAAATCTGCTGCTCGACCTCTGGTCGGGCGAAAAGAAAGCGGTGCTCTTTATTACGCATGACCTTGACGAGGCCATCTCCATGAGTGACCGGGTGATCGTGATGTCAGCCGGTCCCGCTTCACACCCGATCGGCGAATTCCTGATTGACCTTCCCCGTCCCCGGGACGTCACCGAGGTGAGAGGAGATCCGAGATTTGTCTCGCTCCACCGGTCGATCTGGAATGTGCTTCGCGAAGAAGTGCTGAAGGGCTACGAAAATCAGATGCAGAGGAAGTAAGTCATGTTTAAGAGCAAATGGATCCTTCACTTCTGGCAGGCGGTGCTTCTCGCCGTTATTTTCGTTGCCTGGTGGGCACTCACTAAGCCTGGGCTCATTCCTCCCTTTATTTTTGAGAATGACACCCAGGCGGCCTTCTTCTTCGGTGAGCCGGTGGAAATCTTCCACCGCATCTGGGACTGGTTCTTTGTGAACCATGAAATCTATGAGCACCTCGCCGTGACGCTCTGGGAAACGGTGCTCGCGTTCGCGATCGGTACGGTTTCCGGTCTTATCGTGGGTCTTTGGCTTGGCCTCAGCCCTCGGGCGGCGGCAATCGCGGACCCGTTCATCAAGGGGCTTAACTCCTGCCCGCGCGTGATTCTCGCCCCGATCTTTGCCGTGTGGTTCGGACTTGGACCGGCATCCAAAGTGGCCCTCGGTGTCACGATTGTGTTTTTCATCGTGTTCTTCAATGTGTTCCAGGGCATCCGTGAGGTGAATCCGAATGTCCTGAATTCTGTCCGGATGCTGGGCGCGAACCGCCGTCAGCTTCTCACCGCGGTGTACCTGCCATCCGCCATGAGCTGGGTGTTCTCGTCACTGCACTCTTCGGTTGGCATGGCGTTCGTCGGCGCAGTGATCGGCGAATATCTCGGTTCGGCGAAAGGTGTTGGCTACCTGATTCTCCAGGCAGAAGGCGTCTTCGATATCAATACGGTGATGGCCGGCATTCTGGTGCTTACGCTTTTCGCGGTGATTCTTGACTGGTTCGTGAGCCTTGCGGAAGCGCGTCTCATGCGCTGGCAGCCGAAGACTGCGAGTGTCAGAACCGAGCAGAGCCTCTGATAGAAAAATCTTTCCGAAGCGGCAGCTCTCCCAAGGGGCCCCTTCCGGTGTAGCCGGGCGGGGCCCCGCTATAATTGGGCGAACTGTATAGGAAGGAGTTTTAGATGCCGATGAATGCGCTTGACGTGATTCGTTTTGACCTTCAGGAAGCTGCGGAAGGTCTTAACCGGCTGATCGGGTCTCCGGAAGTCCTGGAAAATATCAGCCGCGCGGCTGATCTGATTGTGGAGGCCCAGAAAGCGGGCGGCAAGGTGCTCAGCTGCGGAAACGGCGGCAGCCTCTGCGATGCCATGCATTTTGCCGAAGAGATGACGGGGCGGTTCAGAAATGACCGCCCGCCGTATGCGGCAATCGCCATTTCGGATCCTTCCCACATGGCCTGTGTCGGAAATGATTATGGGTATGAGGCGGTGTTCTCCCGCTATGTCGAAGGTGTGGCAAAGAAGGGGGATGTGCTTCTCGCAATCAGCACGAGCGGCACGAGCCGGAATATTCTGGCAGCGGTCCGCGCGGCGAAGGCGCAGGGCGTGAAAGTGATCGGTCTCACCGGGCGCCATGACTCTCCGCTCGAGGAACTTGCGGACGTCGCGGTTGTGACCCCTGCCGGGCGCTATGCGGACCGCGTTCAGGAACTTCACATCAAGGTGATTCATATTCTGATTGAACTCACCGAGCGGCAGCTCAATCCGGAAAATTATCCGGATCCGGAGTAACGCCGGGTTCTCTTGTAAAAAAGCTTGTAAGCTTTTGCAATTGCAGTTCAAACCGTGCAGAATTACTAATACACATACTCTCTCCGGGAGAGGCTTCAGCCGTTGCGGCTC
>OODD01000964.1_pt1 | contig 12242 bp, 8 predicted proteins | sample 1671311 | NCBI WGS metagenome assembly OODD01 (sample SAMN06348143, study PRJEB24527) | human gut metagenome | biome: human gut; feature: ankylosing spondylitis patient; material: feces | host: Homo sapiens | place: China | collected 2015-10 | reverse complement strand
GGTCATTTGCTTACCGTTTGCATCTTTTCCCCAATATGCATCCGCTGCTTTCTGCGCCGCCACCATTTGCTTATCAAGCGCTTTCACTTCCTTTTCCAGCGCAGGAATCGAGTTCTTCTGGTTATTCAACGCAGACTCAAGCTGACTAAAGCGATAATTGAAATCTTCGCTATTCACGATCAGATATTTATTATTCGTTTTGATATCGTCGACCACCCGCCCACGATCGCTGGCTGCCGCCTGAAAAGAGTAAAAGTTCACCGACCAGCCAGACGCGGGCGTTCCTTTACTGGTTAACATCGCCGAGAATTTTACCGGTTTATCTTTCGTCCAGGTCTGTTCGAGCAGTTCGTAATCTGCCAACTGACCGACCCAGGTATAGAGATCGTCACTGGAAGAGACATCGCCTTCCGCTGACCAGATGGCCTGATTACCCTTAGCATCAAGATTTTTTAAGGTGATGGCATCAAGCTTGAGAATGCCGTGATACTGCTTTTTGAATTGATCTTTTAAGATATTTTCAGTTGGCGATTCGCCATCTGCCCAGACATTACCAGTCATCAACATAAGCAGCGCCGTGCCAACAATCCATTGCTTTTTCACCCGAAAACCCTCTCGCGGAATAATTTATTCCGGTGATTATCATCAGGGTAATGAAAATTGGCAATGGACGTAAGTCTGAAGTGAAAAAGCCCCGGCACGATACCGGGGCGAGGTGATTAGTACTGATTGAAGATCTGCTGGATCTGCTGCGGATCTTTAGTTTGCGTCAGAGCCAGTTGCAGCAGAACGCGCGCTTTTTGCGGGTTCAACGTGCCAGAGGCGACGAAGCCGTATTTCGCATCATCCACTTCAGCATCCTGAGTGGTAGCGCCCGTCGGTACGCGGGAAGAACGCACTACTGCAGTGCCGTTTTTCGCAGCGGTTGCAAGGGTGTCGAACACGGATTTATACAGGTTGCCGTTACCCACGCCAGCGCTAACGATGCCATCATAGCCCGCATCTACCAGTGCTTTAGCCGGAAGATCGGATGCGTTAGCGTAGTTATAAACAATGCCGACTTTCGGCAGTTCATTCAGCTTAGATACATCGAACGGCGTGTCGCTGGTGTGCTTACGTGCCGGGGTACGTTGGTAGTCAATCTTACCGTTGTGAATGTAACCCAGAGGACCGTAGTTAACAGACTTGAAGGTCGCTACGTCGGTGGTGTTGGTTTTGGTGACATCACGGCCATCAAGCACGGTGTCGTTCATCACTACCAGTACGCCACGATTAGCGGAGGCTTTATCAGCTGCGGTCACTACCGCGTTATACAGGTTGAATGGACCGTCTGCGCTCATGGACGTGGACGGGCGCATTGCACCGACCATCACCACCGGTTTGTCGCATTTTACCGTCAGGTCGAGGAAGTAAGCGGTTTCTTCCATCGTGTCGGTACCGTGGGTAATGACGAAGCCGTCAGTTTTATCGCAGTCGGTGTTAATTTTTTTCGCCAGTGTCAGCCAGACATCATCGTTCATGTCCTGGGAGCCAATATTCACTACCTGCTCGCCTTTAACGTTCGCAATGTCCTTCAGTTGCGGCACCGCATTAACCAGATTTTCTACGCCAACTTTACCCGCTGTGTAGTTAGATTTGGTTGCGGAGTCACCACCACCGGCAATGGTCCCGCCGGTTGCTAAAATGGTGATATTGGGTAATGCCAATGCTGCACCACTAAAACCCATAACCAGTGCGGCAAGTGCCGTCTTTTTGAAAAACTCCATTTCATTCCTCCAGTTACGTGAACGCCACGCATTATCCCTTAGCTTTGTATGGGAAATTTGACGTTAAACAATTTACAACGTGAATATATTTTGGAGATCTACAAAGTTAGAGGCAGGTAACAAAACGAAGAATTAAACGGCATAAAAAAGTATTATGCCGTCTTAAAATAGAGGATTATTTTAAATTCCCGACCAGGGCTTTGCGACTATCTTCCAGAGTCACAACGCGGCTACAAACATCTTTGCCAAACTGTTGGAAATCTTTTTCCTGCTTTTTCCATTCGCTTTGGATTGAGGATTGCAGACCGCCCAGGCTTCCCAGCACATTCTGTAATGGGTTACCGCCGCTTTTCAGCACCGCTTTCGCGCCCATTTCATTAATGCTGTCCTGTAAAATTCCGCCCATTGCCTGATTCACTAATTGCTGGCCTTCGGCGCGAACCTGATCAATGGCTTTATAGTGGAACGTCAGGCCATCGCTGCGCGTTTCGATAATGCGGTTCATCTGCTCTTTCAGCTGCGCATCAAGTTTGGTCAGACGGCTGCGCATTTTGCTGCTTTCGCCCATCTCCTGAACGATAATTTTATCCAGCGCAATACGGGCTTTTTCGACGCGGCTTTTCGCGCCTTCATCAATCCACGGCAGGGTGCTACGTAGTTCAGCCTGATAATCCTTCGCCTGCTCGCGCTGGGCGGCATTCAGGGAATATTGCTTACCGTTATACATCACGTTGCCGTCTGGCGTGATCACCAGATTGCCGTTTTCGCCCTTCACCTGCACGGTTTGCGGGCTGACAATCACATCGTCACGCGGCGTGACGCTGCACTGGTAGTCGGCGTGAGCGGTCATTGCCGTCACTGAAAGTGCTGCCGCCAGCAGCATTTTGCGCATCATAGTCTTCCCTCAAGAACAAATCAGGCCAGCATTTGCTGGCCCCAGATTGATAACAAAGTGCGCGTTTTCCATGCCGGATGCGGCGTAAACGCCTTATCCAGCCTACTCGATCGTGCATCTTTCCAGGCCTGATAAGCGTAGCGCATCAGGCAGTTTTGCATTTGTCGTCGCCCGTATGCTTTCTTAGTCCCACCAAACGTCGAAAAGTTCGCTGGTGCGTACCTCATCCAGTTTGCGCTCTTCCAGCCACTTACGCACAATCGCCTGATGTTCTTCGGTGCATTTGCCGATTTCCTGCATGCAGATCAGACCTTCCCAGGCCAGATAACCGCTGCCGTCAAAGGCCAGTTTGTTCGGTTCGATAACCTCGTTAATAAAATCATCAACGGTTTTATCAATCTGTTCTTCCGATGTACCTTCCGGGAATCGCCATGCCACCGAAAATCCTAATTCCTGGAATTCGTCGATGTGCATTTTTTTACGCAGACGACGGCTACGGTTCTTTGCCATTATTTCACCCTCTCGAACATTAAGTCCCATACTCCGTGACCAAGACGATGACCACGTTGTTCAAATTTCGTCACCGGACGTGATGCCGGACGCGGTACGTAATCATTGCTCTCTGACAGGTTTTTATAACCGTCAATAGAAGACATCACTTCAAGCATATGTTCCGCATAAGGTTCCCAGTCGGTCGCCATATGGAATACACCCCCCAGCTGCAGTTTGCTTTTTACCAGTTCGGCAAACGGCACCTGTACGATACGGCGTTTATTATGGCGCGCTTTGTGCCACGGGTCAGGGAAAAAGAGCTGCACCATGCGCAATGAATTGTCAGGAATCATTTTATGCAGCACTTCAACCGCATCGTGACACATCACGCGCAGGTTGCTTAAACCTTCTTCATGCGCAGAAGCCAGGCACGCACCAACGCCCGGTGAATGCACTTCAATGCCGAGGAAGTCCTGCTCAGGGCGATCTTTAGCCATTGCCACCAGCGACGCCCCCATGCCAAAACCAATCTCAAGCGTCACCGGCGCTTCACGGCCAAAAAGCGCGGGGAAATCCAGCATATCTTCGCTGAACTCAACGCCCATCACCGGCCAGTAGTTTTCCAGCGCATGTTCCTGGCCTTTGGTCAGTCGCCCCTGGCGGCGCACAAAACTACGGATACGGCGCAGTGGGCGGCCGTTTTCATCAAATTCCGGTGAAATGACGTCGTTTTTCATAAAGATTTAGTCGCTTGTGAAAGTGTTCTGAAAACGGGCATTATCCAAAGTTAGTTGCCGGATGCAAGCATGATAAGGCCGTGGCTGCGGAAAGTTCCGGTTTACACCCTGCCGTCGCTGTGCTGCAATCTTGCCCCCAACAACAGTGAATTCGGTGACCATGCAAGCGTCGCAATTTTCAGCCCAGGTTCTGGACTGGTACGATAAATACGGGCGGAAAACGCTGCCCTGGCAAATTGACAAGACGCCCTACAAAGTATGGCTCTCAGAAGTGATGTTGCAACAAACTCAGGTTGCGACCGTTATCCCCTATTTTGAACGCTTTATGGCGCGCTTCCCGACGGTGACCGATCTCGCCAATGCGCCGCTCGACGAAGTTCTCCACTTGTGGACCGGGCTTGGCTATTACGCCCGCGCGCGCAACCTGCATAAAGCGGCACAACAAGTGGCGACCTTACACGGCGGTAAATTCCCGGAAACCTTTGAAGAAGTCGCGGCGTTACCGGGCGTCGGGCGTTCCACCGCAGGCGCGATTCTCTCGCTTTCTCTGGGTAAGCACTTTCCGATTCTCGACGGTAACGTCAAACGCGTGCTGGCGCGCTGCTATGCTGTAAGCGGCTGGCCTGGGAAAAAAGAGGTCGAGAATAAACTATGGAGTTTGAGCGAGCAGGTGACGCCCGCGGTTGGCGTGGAACGGTTTAATCAGGCGATGATGGATTTGGGCGCGATGATTTGTACGCGCTCTAAGCCGAAATGTTCGCTCTGTCCGCTACAAAACGGATGTATTGCCGCCGCCAACAATAGCTGGTCGCTTTATCCGGGCAAAAAACCGAAACAGACGCTGCCAGAGCGCACCGGCTACTTTTTGCTGTTACAGCACGAAGATGAAGTATTGCTGGCGCAGCGTCCGCCGAGCGGATTGTGGGGCGGTTTATACTGTTTCCCGCAGTTTGCCGATGAAGAAAGTTTGCGGCAGTGGCTGGCGCAACGACAGATTTCTGCCGATAACCTGACGCAGCTGACCGCGTTTCGGCATACCTTCAGCCATTTCCACTTAGATATTGTGCCTATGTGGCTTCCCGTGTCGTCATTCACCGGCTGCATGGATGAAGGCAATGCGCTCTGGTATAACTTAGCGCAACCGCCGTCAGTTGGCCTGGCGGCTCCCGTGGAGCGTTTGTTACAGCAGTTACGCACTGGCGCGCCGGTTTAGCGCGTGAGTCGATAAAGAGGATGATTTATGAGCAGAACGATTTTTTGTACTTTCCTGCAACGTGAAGCAGAAGGTCAGGATTTTCAGCTGTACCCCGGCGAGCTGGGAAAACGCATCTATAACGAGATCTCCAAAGAAGCCTGGGCGCAGTGGCAGCACAAGCAAACCATGCTGATTAATGAAAAGAAACTCAACATGATGAATGCCGAGCACCGCAAGCTGCTTGAACAGGAGATGGTCAACTTCCTGTTCGAGGGTAAAGAGGTGCATATCGAGGGCTATACGCCGGAAGATAAAAAATAAAAACAGTGCCGGAGCACGCCTCCGGCAACTTGCATAAAAACAAACACAACACGCACCCGGAATGATGAAAAAATATCTCGCGCTGGCTTTGATTGCGCCGTTGCTCATCTCCTGTTCGACGACCAAAAAAGGCGATACCTATAACGAAGCCTGGGTCAAAGATACCAACGGTTTTGATATTCTGATGGGGCAATTTGCCCACAATATTGAGAACATCTGGGGATTCAAAGAGGTGGTGATCGCCGGTCCTAAGGACTACGTGAAATACACCGATCAATATCAGACCCGCAGCCACATCAACTTCGATGACGGTACGATTACTATCGAAACTATCGCCGGGACAGAACCTGCCGCGCATTTGCGCCGGGCAATTATCAAAACGTTGCTGATGGGTGACGATCCGAGTTCGGTCGATCTCTATTCCGACGTTGATGATATTACGATTTCGAAAGAACCTTTCCTTTACGGTCAGGTGGTGGACAACACCGGGCAGCCGATTCGCTGGGAAGGTCGCGCAAGCAACTTCGCGGATTATCTGCTGAAAAACCGTCTGCAAAGCCGCAGTAACGGGCTGCGTATCATCTACAGCGTCACCATTAACATGGTACCGAACCACCTTGATAAACGTGCGCACAAATATCTCGGTATGGTCCGCCAGGCGTCACGGAAATATGGCGTTGATGAGTCGCTGATTCTGGCAATTATGCAGACTGAATCTTCCTTTAACCCGTATGCAGTCAGCCGTTCCGATGCGCTGGGATTAATGCAGGTGGTACAACATACTGCCGGGAAAGATGTGTTCCGCTCGCAGGGGAAATCCGGCACGCCGAGCCGCAGTTTCTTGTTTGATCCTGCCAGCAATATTGATACCGGCACCGCGTATCTGGCGATGCTGAACAACGTTTATCTCGGCGGAATTGATAACCCTACATCCCGGCGTTATGCCGTCATCACCGCCTATAACGGCGGCGCAGGCAGCGTGCTGCGAGTCTTTTCGAATGACAAGATTCAGGCGGCCAATATTATTAACACCATGACGCCGGGCGATGTTTATCAGACGCTGACGACCCGCCATCCTTCTGCGGAATCTCGCCGTTATCTTTATAAAGTGAATACCGCGCAAAAATCCTACCGCCGCCGATAATTCCACTAACCGCCCCTGACGATGCTCAGGGGTAAAAATGTTATCCACATCACAATTTCGTTTTGCAAATTGGGAATGTTTGCAATTATTTGCCACAGGTAACAAAAAACCAGTCCGCGAAGTTGATAGAATCGCATCATCTCGCACGGTCAAATGTGCTTTTTCAAACACTTATCCGCATCACGATGTGAGGAAATTAACATGAATCTTAAGCTGCAGCTGAAAATCCTCTCTTTTCTGCAGTTCTGTCTGTGGGGAAGTTGGCTGACGACCCTCGGCTCTTATATGTTTGTTACCCTGAAGTTTGACGGTGCTTCTATTGGCGCAGTTTATAGTTCACTGGGTATCGCCGCGGTCTTTATGCCTGCGCTGCTGGGGATTGTGGCCGACAAATGGTTAAGTGCGAAATGGGTATATGCCATTTGCCACACCATTGGCGCTATCACGCTGTTCATGGCGGCCCAGGTCACGACGCCGGAAGCGATGTTCCTTGTGATATTGATTAACTCGTTTGCTTATATGCCAACGCTTGGGTTAATCAACACCATCTCTTACTATCGCCTGCAAAATGCCGGGATGGATATCGTTACTGACTTCCCGCCAATCCGTATCTGGGGCACCATCGGCTTTATCATGGCAATGTGGGTGGTGAGCCTGTCTGGCTTCGAATTAAGCCACATGCAGCTGTATATTGGCGCAGCACTTTCCGCCATTCTGGTTCTGTTTACCCTGACTCTGCCGCATATTCCGGTTGCTAAACAGCAAGCGAATCAGAGCTGGACAACCCTGCTGGGCCTCGATGCATTCGCGCTGTTTAAAAACAAGCGTATGGCAATCTTCTTCATCTTCTCAATGCTGCTGGGCGCGGAACTGCAGATTACCAACATGTTCGGTAACACCTTCCTGCACAGCTTCGACAAAGATCCGATGTTTGCCAGCAGCTTCATCGTGCAGCATGCGTCAATCATCATGTCGATTTCGCAGATCTCTGAAACCCTGTTCATTCTGACCATCCCGTTCTTCTTAAGCCGCTACGGTATTAAGAACGTAATGATGATCAGTATTGTGGCGTGGATCCTGCGTTTTGCGCTGTTTGCTTACGGTGACCCGACTCCGTTCGGCACCGTACTGCTGGTTCTGTCGATGATTGTTTACGGCTGCGCATTCGACTTCTTCAACATCTCTGGTTCGGTGTTTGTCGAAAAAGAAGTTAGCCCGGCAATTCGCGCCAGTGCGCAGGGGATGTTCCTGATGATGACTAACGGCTTCGGCTGTATCCTCGGCGGCATCGTGAGCGGTAAAGTGGTTGAGATGTACACCCAAAACGGCATTACCGACTGGCAGACCGTATGGCTGATTTTCGCAGGTTACTCCGTGGTTCTGGCCTTCGCGTTCATGGCGATGTTCAAATATAAACACGTTCGTGTCCCGACAGGCACACAGACGGTTAGCCACTAATTACGCAAAGAAAAACGGGTCGCCAGAAGGTGACCCGTTTTTTTATTCTTACTTCAACACATACCCGTACAACCGTTTCATGCCATCTGCATCGGTTTCGCTATAGACACCTTGCAGCTCCGGCGAAAATCCCGGCAATAAATTCACGCCTTCTTCCAGCGCAAGGAAATAACGTTGAACCGCCCCACCCCAGACTTCTCCGGGTACCACGCAAAGCACGCCTGGTGGATAAGGCAACGCCCCTTCTGCCGCAATTCGCCCTTCGGCATCACGAATCCGCACCAACTCCACTTCACCGCGAATATAAGCGCTATGCGCATCCTGGGGATTCATCACCACTGACGGGAAACTCTGCTGGCGGAACATCGCTTTTTGTAGGTCTTTGACGTCGAAACTGACATACAAATCGTGCATCTCCTGACACAACTGGCGCAGGGTGTAGTCGCGATAGCGCACCGGATATTTGTTATAAACGCTCGGCAACACCTCAGCCAGCGGCGAGTCATCCTCAATATGCTGTTCAAACTGCGCCAGCATCGCCACCAGTTGTGCCAGCTTCTCGTGGCTTTCCGCCGGCGTTAATAAGAACAGAATGGAGTTGAGATCGCACTTCTCCGGCACAATGCCGTTCTCACGCAGGTAGTGCGCCAGAATCGTCGCCGGAACGCCAAAGTCGCTATATTCGCCGGTTTCGGCATTGATACCTGGTGTAGTGAGTAACAGCTTGCACGGATCAACAAAATACTGATCCGCGGCATATCCTTCAAAGCCGTGCCACTTCGCCCCCGCCTCAAAACTGAAAAAACGACGGTCACTGGCTAACACTGATGTCGGATAATCCTGCCACAATTTGCCATCAACAACAGGCGGGATAAACGGGCGGAACAGCTTACAGCGCGCAAGAATCGCCTTCCGGGCTTCAATCCCCAACGCAACGCACTCCGCCCACAGCCGACGCCCACTCTCCCCTTCATGAATTTTGGCGTTAACGTCCAGCGCGGCAAACAGCGGATAGAACGGGCTGGTAGAAGCATGGAGCATAAAGGCATTATTTAACCGCTTATGCGGGCAAAAACGCGCCTGCCCGCGAATATGGTTATCTTTTTTATGGATCTGCGATGTCTGCGAGAAGCCCGCCTGCTGTTTGTGCACCGACTGGGTCACAAAGATCCCCGGATCGTTTTCGTTAAGTTCTAACAGCAGCGGCGAGCTATCCGCCATCATCGGGATAAACTGTTCGTAACCGACCCATGCGGAATCAAACAGAATGTAATCACACAGATGCCCAACGGTATCGATCACCTGACGGGCGTTATAGACAGTGCCGTCATAGGTTCCCAGCTGAATAATCGCCAGGCGAAACGGGCGCGGCAGGTCGGCTTTTTCTGGCGCAACGTCGCGAATTTGCTGGCGCAGATACTCTTCATTAAAACAGTGCGCATCAATACCGCCAATGAAACCAAACGGGTTACGTGAAGCTTCCAGATAGACCGGCGTCGCCCCCGCCTGAATCAGCGCGCCGTGATGATTCGACTTATGGTTGTTACGGTCGAAGAGCACCAGATCGCCACGCGTTAACAGCGCATTCGTCACTACTTTATTCGCTGCCGATGTGCCGTTCAGTACAAAATAGGTTTTATCGGCATGAAAGACTTTGGCTGCGAATTTCTGCGCATCCTTCGCCGAACCTTCATGAATAAGCAGATCGCCCAATTTTACGTCAGCGTTACACATATCGGCGCGAAAGACGTTCTCACCAAAGAAATCGTAAAAATGGCGTCCGGCAGGATGCTTTTTAAAGAACGCACCATGTTGATGCCCAGGGCAAGCAAAAGTGCTGTTGCCCATCTCAACGTACTGCGTCAGCGTGTCATAAAACGGTGGCAGCAAATTCTCTTCATACTGACAGGCTGCGGATTCCAGCTCCAGCCACTGCTGCTCGTTGCCGTTGATTACCGCCGTAACGCCCGCAGGTAATTCAACAACATGTTCGGAATACAAAAACACCGGTAGATGAAAACCGGTGCGCTTAAGCAACGTAAGAATGCCACTGCGACTATCCGCAGCGGTAATGACGACTGCCGCGACGTCCGTAAAATCAGTATCTCCCAACGCCACCACGCGGCGATGAGTAGAAAGTCGGGATACCAGTTCACTACTGGCGGCAATATTCATTGATTTCATAAGCGCAAACCCGTTTCGGGGAAGTAAGAATACCGGACAAGGTGGAAAACCCTGCCCCATGAGATATGGGTCAAACTGGTCACCAGCTCCGACCGCCAGACATCAGTAAAAGCAGAAACGCTCTGATTTTACTGTTGTCCTGCAGTGAGCGTGCGTTAACTTCACCGCATGAGTAGTAACATAGAAAGGGAAACGTTTCGCGCGAAACGGCGATAAGCGAGAGAATGTAAGGAGATGGCGTGCATCGGGCAAACTCCGTACAGAGAGGAGAAAATTCGCGCAATCATGGCACCTTTCGCTAAAGCGTGCAAGCCAGGACTTTGCGAACAAACAAGCCATCGACGGCGGCAAAAGTTCATAATAAGAAAATCAGACAATGCAGCTAACAGGAACTCTTGTGGTCATCGGTCCTTTTATCAACGCAAGTGCAGTATTACTGGGTGGCGTGCTCGGTGCACTGCTTAGCCAACGCTTACCGGAACGTATCCGCGTCTCCATGACATCAATTTTTGGTCTGGCATCGCTGGGGATTGGTATTTTACTGGTGGTGAAATGCGCCAACCTTCCGGCGATGGTTTTAGCAACCTTACTCGGTGCATTAATCGGCGAAATTTGTCTGCTGGAAAAAGGCGTCAATACCGCGGTCACCAAAGCACAAAATCTGTTTCGCCACTCACGTAAGAAGCCAGCGCATGAATCTTTTATTCAGAATTATGTCGCGATTATTGTCCTGTTTTGCGCCAGCGGCACCGGGATCTTCGGGGCAATGAACGAAGGGATGACCGGCGATCCGAGTATTTTAATCGCCAAGTCATTTCTTGATTTCTTTACGGCGATGATCTTCGCCTGCTCGCTGGGTATTGCGGTATCGGTGATTAGTATCCCATTACTGATCATCCAGTTAACGCTGGCGTGGGCTGCCGCGCTGATATTACCGCTGACCACACCGTCGATGATGGCAGACTTCAGCGCCGTAGGCGGTTTATTGCTGCTGGCAACCGGATTACGCATCTGTGGCATTAAAATGTTCCCGGTGGTCAACATGCTTCCAGCACTCCTTCTGGCAATGCCGCTTTCCGCCGCCTGGACCGCCTGGTTTGCCTGACAATGCGTGCAATAGCGGCAAAGTGATGATAGATTGTGCAGTCTGCAGTAAATTGAAGAAATTTGATTGACGAGACGAGGCGAATCAGGTTTAATGCGCCCCGTTGCCCGGATAGCTCAGTCGGTAGAGCAGGGGATTGAAAATCCCCGTGTCCTTGGTTCGATTCCGAGTCCGGGCACCAAGTTCATATCAACGGACCTCCACGGAGGTCCGTTTTTCGTTTCAGAACGCCACAATTTAAGCGTTCTGCCTCCAAATCAATTCTACCGAACTCAACCAGATTCCCCCCACATCAACCCCATTGTGTGGGTATAATTGCGGGTATACCCCAGTTCGACAGAATTTGTACCCTCTTTAACGCATTCAGAAGGCTGAACTATGGCACTGACTGACGCAAAAATCCGGGCTGCAAAGCCCACTGACAAGGCTTATAAACTCACTGACGGGGCTGGCATGTTCCTGCTGGTACATCCTAATGGTTCCCGTTACTGGCGTCTCCGTTATCGTATTCTGGGTAAGGAGAAAACCCTGGCACTTGGTGTGTATCCGGAAGTTTCTCTCTCCGAAGCTCGTACAAAACGGGATGAGGCCCGAAAACTGATTTCGGAGGGGGTTGACCCTTGCGAACAGAAAAGAGCTAAAAAAGTAGTCCCTGATTTACAGCTCTCTTTTGAACATATTGCACGACGCTGGCATGCCAGTAATAAACAATGGGCACAATCACACAGCGATAAAGTACTCAAAAGCCTCGAGACTCACGTTTTCCCCTTTATCGGCAACCGGGATATCACAACACTCAGTACCCCGGATCTGCTTATCCCTGTTCGTGCTGCAGAAGTTAAACAAATTTATGAAATCGCCAGTCGTCTGCAGCAAAGAATATCTGCTGTAATGCGTTATGCCGTACAGTCTGGCATCATCAGATATAACCCGGCTCTGGATATG
>OODD01000959.1_pt1 | contig 12280 bp, 10 predicted proteins | sample 1671311 | NCBI WGS metagenome assembly OODD01 (sample SAMN06348143, study PRJEB24527) | human gut metagenome | biome: human gut; feature: ankylosing spondylitis patient; material: feces | host: Homo sapiens | place: China | collected 2015-10 | reverse complement strand
CTCATTTTCCGGTGAAATCCCGGTGAAGGATGTAAAGTCAGAAAGTTCACCTTAAGGCGTTGATATAGAATAGGTCTGAAGGATGCGAACCTTTCCGGGTGAAAATCCGTTTGTAGGAGGAGTGGGAGCTGAGAATACCCTCCGGAAAACATTCACACCTCCTTTTTACCCGATATTCACCACGACAAGGCTTGTAAAACGGATGTCGGCACGTCCGGAAACCGTTCTCGGCAGATTGAAGAATCGTTTGGCTTAGAACGAGAAATTGTTTGGCGCAGAATGTACGGGCGGTTTTGTATGCTATTGGGTCTACATCTGTCAATGCAAATTTCTTTTCATCTTGTTTTTTTATCATTTATATTTTATGTCAAAAAATTGCAATGAACTAAACAGGAGTTAAATATTGTAAGCTTTCGTTATTGGTATTGTAAAAATCGAAATTTTTTCCATATTTTGCAGGTAAGTGGTAGAATATGTTTTATTCTTTGTTGACTTTGTGAAGTTGAAGTGAGAAGTTGGTTCCTTATATTAACTTAATGTGATAAATTGAACTGAAAATATGAAAAGGATTTTACTGTTAGTCAATATGACCCTTGGGTTGGGAGCTTTGGCCAATCACGCCGTAGCCAATATAACGCATGACGAGAAGCCCGGTTATTATAGTGATAACCGCACGGACTTGGAATTTAATGGGAATACGTGTGGAGTCATGGTAAACGGTTTCTTTGTGAAAAGTGACATCGGCATCGATTTCCGTTCCGTGGGACATCTTTGCCAAAGGCCACCCGTACCCTTTACCATAAAAGGAGTGGGGGAAAACGGATTGGACTCTATTGTGGTAGAGGCGGCTCCGAGTGAAAAGAATCCGGTCGTTATAAATGGAGTTCCATATTCTGATATTGTAAATTATGTACAAGAAAAGAAGACCAAATGGGTAACTTTGGAGGAAATAAAGAAACAGTATTTCCCGAAGGTTCGAGGAAAGTGCCTGTATATGGTTAATAAATACTTTATCACAAAGGATTGGGAGTCTTATAGATTGGATAAGGATTTCATATTGAAAGTGGAGGCATTGCCCTCTTCGGAATGTGAAATTTTTGAAGGCCAATCTCCCTTTACCATTATTAGGGTTTTTACGGACGTGATATCTAATCACAATCCGGGGCGCATCGGGTGATTTTGCGGATTAAAATAGGAGTAGGATGTATAAAAAGATGGGTTATGAAAAATAGTTTTTTCCCTTGTGGCATCATTATTGGTGTTTTCTTTTGTTGGTTTCCGTCTTATTCTGTCGCCAGGACTCAACTTCCTCCGGCATGTGTAGATTCAAAAACGGACCAAAATGGTTTCTTGAACGAATTGTCCACCGAGGATTTTAACAAGAGTGCTATCGGTGCTTTAGTGGACGGAGTGTTTGTAAAGAGTCTGATAGGAGTGAATATGGATTCTTTACGTACGTTCAACATTGTGAGTGGCGGCCCTTTGACCATAAAGGGAATAAAGACGGAAAATGATTCGATCGTAGTGGCGCAAAAGGATTTCCATAAGAATCCGGTACGGATTAATGGTATGGATTATACCCGTTTTGCTTGCACGTCGTTTGGAAAGAAAGTGGAACTCCTTTCTTTGGATGACATACGAAAGACCTATTTCCCTCAGATGGAGGACACGCCTTGCATGTATATGGCCAACAAGTTTTTCCTGATGAATGATTTGTCTTCTTACAAGTTCGACAAGGATTTCATCTTGAAAGTGGAACTGTTGAAGTCGACGGATTTCGAGGAGTTCAAACATGCCCCGTTGTTCTATATTATCCGGATTTTTACGAAAACCAGAGAGAACCTGAAACACCATAATGTCATGCGCTTAAAGTAAACCAAGCATGGAAAGGCAAGATAAAATACCTCTTCATGATGTCGCATTCCTGCTGATAGTCAGGTTTGACACTATTGTCAGATTGGAAAATGCCGTGCATGTGGCCCACTATTGTATCCTCCCAACCCCGTAGGAGGAGCTTTTCTGCCCAATCGGGAATCTTATATCCGAAGCGGTTTGGAAAATGAAAAATTCTATGGTTGGGGATGGAAGATGGGGAATGTTTTGCACGGTGGAAAAAAACGCCGATGCTTGTATTTATGGCATCGGCGTTTTTAGTTTAAAGGCGGGTCGGGTATTTATCCGAATTTGAACATGATGTCTTCTTCTTCGTCCGATACCCAGAATGTAGAGTCCTTTTTCTGAATGAAGATGTTGTTTTCACGGGCCAACCAACCGACGGCCAGTGCCGTGTCTTCTACACTGAGTCCTACCTTCCCTGCCAGGTCTTGCAGGGTGATTTCACGCGTTTCTTTCAGGATGCGCCAGATTTTTCCGGCATTGGTCCCAATTTCTGATTTGTACATAATTTATTGAATTAGTGTGGGTATAATGTACCCGCTGCTTTCTTGTACTTGACGTAACTCAGGTACAGTTGGTAGTGGGCGTTTACTTGGGTTTCGTATGCTTGCTGCCAGAGGGCTTGTGCCTCCAAATGGTCGGACAAGGATTCCAAGCCGACAGTATATTGGCTATGGCTTACTTTCCGGTTTTCTTCTGCCTGCTCCAAAGAGCGGTCCGCAATCTGGCATTCCATTTTGGCCTCGTCTAAGTTGTGTGCCGCCTGCGTCAGTTCGAGAAGCATTTGTTCGTTCAGGTTTTCTTTTTCCAACAGTGTCTGTTCCAGTTTGGCTTTGGCAGCCCGGACTTTGTTGGAACGTTCACCAAAATGATACAAGGGCAGGCTCACGTTCAGCAAGACGGAAAAACTGCCGTCTTTGAAAAAAGTTTCATCGTTCAGTTCAAAGCCGTGCATGTAGTTGAATGCGCCTTGCAATCCGACTTTCGGCATCAACTCGCTGCGGTTCAGCTTGATTTGTTGACGTGCCATGTCTTCCTGTTTGTCGAGCAGTGCATATTCCGGGCGTGCAGAGATGTCGGAGATTTGTATGTCCATCTGTTGCTCAATCTCAGGGAAATCTTCTGAGATACGGATTGGGGAATCCAACGGTTTGCCTATCAGATGGCAGAGGTTCATGGCAGCCAACCGGAGGGCGTTATCGGCTTTGCGGACGGCGAGTTCGCTTTCGTTGAGTTTGACTTGTACTTTGAGTACGTCGTTACGTGGTTTCAGGCCGTGACGGTGTGCGCTTTCTACATTGTTTAAAAGTTCTGTGAGGACAGTTTGGTATTTTTCTGCCACTTTTTTCATCTCTTGTGCTTTTACCATCAAGGCGTAAGCATCATCTGTCTTCACGATGACTTGGGTGGCCGTCAGTGTTTCGTTGATTTGTGCCATTTCGTTGCCCAAAACGGCCATCCGGTAGGCTGCTTGGATTTTCCCACCCATGTAGAGCGGTTGTTCCAATTGTATGCCGCCCAGGAACATCGGTCCGATTTCATAGTCGAGGCTTATACCCGGGAAGAAGGCGAATTGTTGGAGTTGTCCCGTGGCAGAGAAGATGGGGAGTTGGCCGCTTCCGGAACTGTATCCGCCGTCGGCGGTGCTATACAGCCCGGTAGCGTTGGCTGTCAAATTGGGAAAGAAATTTCCTTTATAACTTTTCATCGTGTAGCGTGCACTCTCCGTCTGCCGGAAAGAAGCTGCCATTTCTTTGTTATGGGTCAAAGCCATTTCCCTGCATTGTTTCAGGCTTAATGTCTCTTGTGCACGCGGTTGGGGGATGAGACATGTTATATATAGGATAGAAATGATAATCTTTTTCATGCTTCGGTCTGTTTGATGTGGAAGAATAAGGCATAAAGTACCGGAATAAATAAGAGGGTAATGAGTGTGCCGAACAGCAGGCCGCCCATAATGGAAGCTGCCAATGAGCCGAACATGGAATCCGTCAACAGGGGAATCATACCCAGAATCGTGGTAAGCGAAGCCATCATGACCGGTCGCAACCGGCTTTGTGCACTGTCGATGAGGGCTGTGATGGGTTCTACCCCCCGGTTGAGCTGCAATGTGATTTCGTCCATCAGTACGATGCCGTTTTTAATAAGCATGCCGATAAGTCCCAAGGTTCCTACGATGGCTACAAAGTTGAAAGTCTTTCCGGTCATGAGCATGACCGCTACGACACCGACTAATATGAATGGCAGGCAGCAGAAGATGATAAGCGGTTTCCGGTAGTCTTTGAATAACATAATCAGGATGGTGATCATGAGGATGATGGCGAAAGGGAAGTTACGGAACAAGTATTCCATGGACTGGTTGTTGGCCGCTTTTTCTCCTTGCCATTCCAAACTATAACCTTCAGGAAGGTCAATCTGTTCTATTAAGGGGGCGATGCTTTGCCAGGCCTTTTCCGTTTCTATTCCCGGAGCCGGTGAACATTGCACGCTTTGGCTGCGTTGTCCGTTGTAACGTGGTATGACCGGGTCTTCCCAACGTATGTCTACTTTTTTGCTGATTTGCTTTAATGGCGTACTGCCCATCAGACTTTCCACAAGTTCTTCTTTTGACAAGGTTCCGGATTTCAGTTTCACCATGGTTTCCTCGTTGAGAAGTCCGTTCAACGAAGGTAAGGAAGAAAACACCTGGGCGTTGTTCAGGTCTTCTATGGGGGTGCCTTTTTCGTTTAGGCAACGTAGGTAAATGTTGTCCCGATGAATACCTTGATAGAACGAACCGATGGGAATGCCGCTGGTCGCTGTAAGCAACGACATGCTGACATCATTCCGGCTTAACCCCAATGTACGTGCAGCCGGTTGGTCGTATTCAACCGTGAGTACTGGTATTTGCGGATCCCAGTTGGTGGTGATAAGTCTTATCTCCGGACTTTTTTCCATGATGACCCGTGCACTGTCGGCCAACCTGTGGAGCACGGCTGGATCCGGCCCCAGGAATTGTGCTTCGATGGGGTACTTCTTGAACATCAGATTGTAGCGTTTCATCTTGACGTAAGCGTCAGGATAATGGGCCGTCAAGTAGTCTTGAATCTCGTCCATGTGATTTTCCAACTCTTCCGGTGAGGTGAAATCGATAATCAGTTCTCCGTACGACAATGAGGGGTTGGCAATGCTGCGCACCAAATTATAACGGCCGGGAGTTCCTCCTACTGAACGGGTTACGTGCGTGATTTCCTTACGGCTTTTCAGGTAGGCTTCTATCTCTTCCAGGTCATGTGCCACGCGGGATGAGTTGGTACCTTCCGGTAATTTGTATTCCATATACATTTGATTGTACACCATGTCGGGGAAGAAACCTTGCCGCATGTAACCGTAGCCCCAGGCTGACAATCCTAACAAGGCAACCATGGACAGCACAAAACTCCAACGGTGGCGCAGGCCGAAAGAGAGTGACTTACGCAGAAGGGCATACGGCCAACCCTTGTAAACCCGTTTGCCGGAAACGTTTTGATCTGCTTCCGGATGAAGACGGCGTTCGGCCATTAAGGGCACATGCGTCAGGGCCAATACCCAACTTAATAATAAGGATACGGCCAAAACGATAAATAAGTCCCGCGTGTAGACACCTGCCGTGTCAGGAGACATGAAGATGGGAAGGAAAGCGATAATGGCTATCAGTGTAGCTCCTAATAGAGGCATTGCTGTTTGCCGTCCGATGGCTGTCATGGCTTCCATCCTGTTTTTCCCGGCCTTCAGGTCCACCAGGATGCCGTCTACGATGACGATGGCATTGTCTACAAGCATTCCCATCGCCAATACGAATGCTGCTAATGACACACGTTGCATGGTGCCGTCCATGGTTTCCAGAAATAAGAAGGAACCAAACACAGTGACGACTAAGCTGATTCCGATAATCAATCCGCTTTTGAATCCCATGGTCAGCATGAGGATGAACACCACGATAATGACAGATTCAATCAGGTTGATGACGAAGGTTCCTAAAGAATCTCCGACACGTTCCGGTTGATAGAATACTTTATGGTAGTCAACTCCAACAGGCAAGCGTTTGTCCTTTAGTTGGGACAGTTTCTTTTCGACGGCACTTCCCACTTTGACGATATCCGATCCCGTGGATGCAGCTATCAGGATGCCGATGGCACGTTCGCCGTCGTAGAACATCTCATTCCGCGTGGGTGATTCGTAATCTTTTTCGATTCGGGCAATGTCGCGTAGGCGAAGTTGGTCGTCGTCATGTCCTTGTATGAGCATGTTGCCGATGTCTTCCACGGTTTGGAACTTGTTGTTTACCGTAACACGGATACGGTTGTCTCCATTTTCGTAATATCCAGTATAAGTGGTTTGGTTCTGTCCGTTCAAGGTTGCCAGTACTTCAGCCGGTTTTACACCGAGGTTGGCCATGCGGTCTTGCAGCAGGGATATGTTGATACATTCCGGCCGTTTGCCATATAGTTCCACACGTTCAATCCCTTTCAGTACAGCGAGTTCCCGTTTGATGAGTTCTGCATAGTCGGACAGCTCGCGATCGCTCAGACCGTCTCCGGTGAGGGCATAAAACATGCCGTATACATTCCCGAAATCATCTTTTACTATCGGTGCGGAGGCTCCGGCGGGCAACGTATTCCGTACGTCTTCTACTTTGCGTCTGAGAAGGTCCCAATACTGTTCCACATCGTCATCCTTGACGGTGGTTAGCAATTCCACTTGAATAAGTGAAAGGTCGTTGTAAGAGTAGCTTTCGATATAGTCGATGCCGCCCATGTTGCGGATGCTTTTTTCCAATACGTCTGTCACTTCTAGCTCGACCTGATGAGCAGAGGCTCCGGGGTAGGTGGTGACAATCATGGCCGTTTTGACTTTAATTTCAGGATCCTCCAGTTTGCTCATCTCGTAACACGACCATGCGCCGCCTGCTATGAGTACCGCAATGAAGAAATAAACCAGGTTACGGTTTTTGAAAGCCCATTTGCTGATGTCTGTCATAACAATCCTCCGATATTGGTTTTACTTGTGGCCGACAGTGGAGTTACAGTTTCCCCGTCTTGAATATGATGGATACCGGAAGAGACGATGAGGTCTCCAGGTTTGATTTGCGCTGAAGTGACTGTGGCTTTTCCGTCGGTATGCAGTCCGATGAGGGTGATATTACATTTACGTACTTTCTTTTGTGCCGTCTCATAAAGGAAAACGCTTGTTTTTCCATTTTCGTGCAATATGGCATTTGCAGGGATTGTCATTGGAGCTTTTTCCGTGGTGTCGCATAGGATGGTCACCATTGTGTTCATGCCAGGAGAGGGTTGGGGGAGAGAAGTGTTTTCCCATTTCAAACGCATGGTGTATAATTGGTTGGCATTGGCTCTCGGGATGACATAGAGCGGTCGTAGGGTATGGTGCTTGCCTGGATAAATGTCGAAAGTGCAATAGTATTCTTTGAATTGCCCGCGTCGTATGTATTCGGCTGCAGGCAGATTGATTTCCACTTCCGGACGTTCGCTGCTCATCATGGTGAGTACGGGCATACCGGCTCCCACTGTTTCATGAGGTTCAAACAGGTGCTTGTCGATGTAACCGTCAAAGGGGGCATACAACCGGGTATAGGATAGTTGGTCCTTATGATGGTTGTATTTGGCTGTGATTTGTTTCAATCCATATTCTGCTTTGTCGTTGGCAGCCGGTGTGGTGCCTCCGTCTTTATATAAGGCCATGACCCGTTCAGCCTCACTCTTCACTTGTAGGTATTCAGCTTCCGTGGCATCCAGTTGTATTTGGTAATCCGTGGGGTCGAGGTCTGCCAGAAGTTGCCCTTTTCGTACCCGTGTTCCGTCCTTTACATATATTTTACGAATGGTTCCGCTGACCCTGAATGACAGGTTGGCATCTTCCGCAGCCTTTACTTTACCCGGGTATTGAAGGATGCTCTGTTCGGCAGCGGAAATCACGGTGTCTGTTTTGACAGTTTGCCGACGGCTGCTTTCCTGTCGCGTTTGTGAGCAGGCTGTGAATAAAAAAAGGATAAATCCTCCTATGATAACATTAAACTTCTTCATAAAAATGGTTCTTTGGTTCTATATGCAAATATATCTGGTTTGTCGGATATTTGAAAGTTCTAAAGGGCTTATTTTTTGTCTGATTTGTATGTTTTTAACTACCGATGTGACTAAAGTTTTTCAGAATTATATTTATTTTGTTCCAATGAACAGTTTTATTAATAATTAAGGATGGAGCAAGCTATGATTCCTATACGGGTAAGCCGTTTGTCCGATTGGAAAATATATGGTTCTCAGTGGGGGCGTTTGCGTTCCACGCTTGATCGATGTGGTGTGTTCTTTTGTCGTGCGGGAGAAGTGGAATTGGAAATAGACAATACACCTTATATAATAAAGCCGGGAGATATTTGTTTTTATGTGGCTTCGGCTTTGGTACGCGTATTGCGGGTCGGTGGAGAAATAGACGGTGTAGTGGTAGAGGTGGACGTGGATTATATTTTGCCTATCAGTAACAAAGTGTTGAATGTGCAGGACATTTTGTTCATGCGCGACCATCCTTGTATTACGCTGACAGATGCGCAGTGTCGGTATGTGGATAAACTTTTGGAACTTTATATGCGTAGGATAAAAGAAGGAGACGGGCAAGTGGGCAGTTCCAAATGCCGTTCCTTGAAAGTCGAGTTGATTAAGGCCGGTGGTCAAGCATTATTTTATGAATTGCTGATGATATACTATACCAACCGGCCGATGCATCCTGTACAACGGACACAGAAAGATATTATTTTTCAACGTTTCATTGTGGATTTGTTCAATCATTACCGGGCAGAGCGCGAAGTCCTTTTCTATGCGGAAAGACAGAACCTTTCGGCGCGTTACTTTTCTTCGGTTGTGAAAGAAAAGTCCGGGCGTAGTGTTTTGCAATGGATCATACAGATGGTGATTTCAGAAGCCAAACAGCTATTGGAGTGTTCGGAGTTGAGCATTAAGGAAATTGCTGTCAGGTTGAATTTTTGTACGCAATCGTTTTTCGGAAAGTATTTCAAGCAATACGTAGGCGTGTCTCCGAAGGAATATCGTGAACGTTCCTTGGCTTTGTGAGATTTTGGTATACTTATTGTAAAACGGCTAAAAGAGGCGGATTTAACGCCTCTTTTCCGTTATTTCACGATGAACCATGGGTTTAATAAGTTTTCCTTGTTGTAATGTAACGGTGTCCTTTCATCCGTTAGGTATATATTTTTTCCGGAAGCCCTTACAATGGCATGTCCGGCTGCCGTATCCCATTCCATTGTGGGGGCAAAACGCGGATAGATGTCTGCCGAGCCTTCTGCCACCCTGCATATTTTGAGTGAACTTCCGCAAGAGATAAGGTTTACATGTCCATATTCGCTTTCCAGCTTACGGATGTATTCCTCCGTCTCAGGGGAAAGATGGGAACGGGAGGCTACGACCACAAAGCCTTTCGTGTCGGCCTGTTCCAAAGGCAACCGGTCTGCCTGTTCCATCAAATCGTCGGGAGAAAGGCCGGCGGAACGGGTATCAATATCTTCTATCCTGTAAGCCCCGATGCTGTCTTCCGAGAAATAGAGCGTACGGCTGACCGGTACGTAAATTACCCCCAATACGGGGATGCCGTTTTCTACCAGTGCAATATTGACCGTGAATTCTCCGTTTCGTTTGATAAATTCTTTTGTGCCGTCCAATGGGTCTACCACCCATAAGGTTTTCCATCCTTTTCGTTTGTCATAGTCGGTCAACCGGCCTTCCTCGCTCAATACGGGAATGGACGTGGCGTCCAATTCGTCCATGATACGGGCATGAGAACGTTTGTCAGCTATGGTCAGCGGGGAATTGTCCGCTTTGCGTTCGATGGCGAAATCTGCCTTGGGGTCATCGTAAATGTTCAGAATGTCCTTTCCGGCAAGCAGGGCTGCCCTGATGGCACAAGATAATAATTCGTTTTGCATGATGTTCCTGTTGTATATGCTTTAGTAAAGATGGCAAAAGATGAGCGCACAATCTCCACCTTACAAAGATAACAAAAATCGGTGTAAAACTTGGGCTTGCAATACAAAATCTGTATGAAAAACGTTTATGAATGACTTTTGAATGGGCTCGGAATGAAAATTCTACCACTCTTTCCAGAAAACCGGACTGAACAGGATCAGCACACTGAACAATTCCAGACGACCGATAAGCATAAGGAAAGACATGACCCATTGACACACGTCGGGCATGCTGCTCATGGTGTATGCCGGACCGTAGTAGCCGAAGCCCAAACCGGTATTGCCCATGGCAGAGAGGGAAGAGGTCAGGGCTTCCAGGAAGTCTATTCCGAAAAACGTGAGCAGGAAACACCCTGCAAAGCCACATAACAAATAAAAAAGCGTGAAAGTCGTGACGGTATTCAATAAGGGGAGAGGGACAACGTGTTTGTTGATTCGCACCGGCAGAATGGCATTGGGGTGAATAAGCCTTTTGAATTGGTTCTTGATGGCGTGAAACAGAATCATGATACGCATGTTCTTGATACCACCGGCTGTGGAACCTGTACATCCTCCGGCCAGTATGGCAAAAATCAGGAGCACCCAGGTGAATTGGGGCCATAAAGTATAGTCGTCGGTCACGAGGCCGCAAGAGGTATGGATGGTAGAGACTTGGAAGAGTGCCTTGCGGAAAGCTTCTTCAAGTGGATATTGTCGTTGGAAGAACAGGCTAGCCGTGATGAGGAGTGTGATGACACATACGGAACCCAGGAACCATCGTGTTTCACCATCTTTGAAGAATTTGCTGAATTTGCCTTGCAGGCATAAAACCAACAGGGAGAAATTCAAACTGGCGATGACCATAAAGGCTGAGGTGACGTATTCAATGAAAGGAGAGTCCCAATAGGCTATGCTGTCTTGTTTGGTGGAGTAGCCTCCGGTTCCCATAATGCTGAACGAATGGCACACCCCGTCGAACAGGTTCATGCCTCCGAGGCAAAGTAAACCGATACATAAGCCGGTCAGGATGATGTACACGGTCCAGATGAGTTTGGTGGTCATGCTGATTTTCGGGTGCAGTTTGTCGTGCGTCACGCCCGTAGCTTCTGCGCTGAAAAGCTGTAGATTACCTCCGCCGAATATGGGCAGTAAGGCTATGGTGAAGCATACGATGCCCAAACCGCCCACCCATTGAGTCAGGGCGCGCCAGAAAAGCATGCCTTTGGGCATGGAGTCGATATGGTCGAGCACTGTGAAGCCGGTGGTTGTAAAACCAGACATGGTTTCGAAGAATGCACCTGATACGGACGGGATTTCACCGCTCATCAGGAACGGAAGCATACCTAAAATGGTAAACATCAACCAAGTGAGGGTTACGATACAATAGCCGTCCCGGCGTGTCATCCAGGTTTTGGCACCTTTACCATAAGCCGTCAGTCCTCCTCCGGTAATCAAGTTGATGCCCGCAGCGTATAAAAAATATTTATAGCTGTCTTCGTGGTATAGTAAGGAGACGCCCATACAAATGAGGAGCATGCCGCCCTCTACCCAAAGCAGGATGCCGATTACGTAGGCAATGAGTTTGGCGTTGATGATATTGTTGAGCGGTGCATGTCCGTTGTTTTCTTTGGATTGAAAGTCGTAAGTCGTTTGGCTCATATTAATAAGATGAATGGATATGGAATATAATATTGAATTATTGGGTAACGGGTTCACGGGCGTAATATCAACTCCCAGTCTGTGACATCCAAACGTTTTCCGAATTTGGTACCTACTTTTTCAAAAAAGGCTACTTGTTCAAATCCGAGTTTGCGGTGCAGGGCATAGCTAGCTTCATTTCCGTGGGTGATACAAGCAATGAGTACATAACAGCCTGATTTCCGGCATTCCTCAATCAGCCGTGACATCAGTTGTCGTCCTATGCCCTGGCGGGCAGACGAAGAAGAGACGTAGACGGTTGTTTCCCACGTATGGCAATAAGCAGCCCTTTCCTGCCACAAATGGGCATAGGCATATCCGATGACCTGTCCGCCCTCTTCGAACACCAAATAAGGAAACCGGGAAGAGATGTCGGCAATACGTCGGTACATCTCGTCTTCAGAAACGGCTTCAGTCTCAAAGGTAGCTACGCTATGTAGGATATATTCATTATAGATGTCTGCGATGGCTTTAGCGTCGCTAAGCTTTGCATATCTGATCATGACTGATTTTTATTTGATATGCAAAAATACGAAAAACGCCTGTCATTACAGCCTTTCGGGAGGATTTATTCGCCAAGAGGATACAAAAAACTCTGAAGTAACTGTACTTCAGAGTTTTAAGCGGTGCGTACGGGACTCGAACCCGTGACCCCATGCGTGACAGGCATGTATTCTAACCAACTGAACTAACGCACCA
>OODD01000953.1_pt1 | contig 12345 bp, 8 predicted proteins | sample 1671311 | NCBI WGS metagenome assembly OODD01 (sample SAMN06348143, study PRJEB24527) | human gut metagenome | biome: human gut; feature: ankylosing spondylitis patient; material: feces | host: Homo sapiens | place: China | collected 2015-10 | reverse complement strand
TGACGGACAAATTGACCTCCCTTCGTCAGTACACCACCGTAGTGGCCGACACTGGGGACATCGCGGCAATGAAGCTGTATCAACCGCAGGATGCCACAACCAACCCTTCTCTCATTCTTAACGCAGCGCAGATTCCGGAATACCGTAAGTTGATTGATGATGCTGTCGCCTGGGCGAAACAGCAGAGCAACGATCGCGCGCAGCAGATCGTGGACGCGACCGACAAACTGGCAGTAAATATTGGTCTGGAAATCCTGAAACTGGTTCCGGGCCGTATCTCAACTGAAGTTGATGCGCGTCTTTCCTATGACACCGAAGCGTCAATTGCGAAAGCAAAACGCCTGATCAAACTCTACAACGATGCAGGGATTAGCAACGATCGTATTCTGATCAAACTGGCTTCTACCTGGCAGGGTATCCGTGCTGCAGAACAGCTGGAAAAAGAAGGTATTAACTGTAACCTGACACTGCTGTTCTCCTTCGCTCAGGCTCGTGCTTGTGCGGAAGCGGGCGTGTTCCTGATCTCGCCATTTGTTGGCCGTATTCTTGACTGGTACAAAGCGAATACCGACAAGAAAGAGTACGCTCCGGCAGAAGATCCGGGCGTGGTTTCTGTATCTGAAATCTACCAGTACTACAAAGAGCACGGTTATGAAACCGTGGTTATGGGCGCAAGCTTCCGTAACATCGGCGAAATTCTGGAACTGGCAGGTTGCGACCGTCTGACCATCGCTCCGGCACTGCTGAAAGAGCTGGCTGAGAGCGAAGGGGCTATCGAACGTAAACTGTCTTACACCGGCGAAGTGAAAGCGCGTCCGGCGCGTATCACTGAGTCCGAGTTCCTGTGGCAGCACAACCAGGATCCAATGGCAGTAGATAAACTGGCGGAAGGTATCCGTAAGTTTGCTGTTGACCAAGAAAAACTGGAAAAAATGATCGGCGATCTGCTGTAATCATTCTTAGCGTGACCGGGAAGTCGGTCACGCTACCTCTTCTGAAGCCTGTCTGTCACTCCCTTCGCAGTGTATCATTCTGTTTAACGAGACTGTTTAAACGGAAAAATCTTGATGAATACTTTACGTATTGGCTTAGTTTCCATCTCTGATCGCGCATCCAGCGGCGTTTATCAGGATAAAGGCATCCCTGCGTTGGAAGAATGGCTGACATCGGCGCTAACCACGCCGTTTGAACTGGAAACCCGCTTAATCCCCGACGAGCAGGCGATCATCGAGCAAACGTTGTGTGAGCTGGTGGATGAAATGAGTTGCCATCTGGTGCTCACCACGGGCGGAACTGGCCCGGCGCGTCGTGACGTAACGCCCGATGCGACGCTGGCAGTAGCGGACCGCGAGATGCCAGGCTTTGGTGAACAGATGCGCCAGATCAGCCTGCATTTTGTACCAACTGCGATCCTTTCGCGTCAGGTGGGTGTGATTCGCAAACAGGCGCTGATCCTTAACTTACCCGGTCAGCCGAAGTCGATTAAAGAGACGCTGGAAGGTGTAAAGGACGCTGAGGGTAACGTTGTGGTGCACGGTATTTTTGCCAGCGTACCGTACTGCATTCAGTTGCTGGAAGGGCCATACGTTGAAACGGCACCGGAAGTGGTTGCTGCATTCAGACCGAAGAGTGCAAGACGCGAAGTTAGCGAATAAAAAAATCCCCCCGAGCGGGGGGATCTCAAAACAATTAGTGCGATTCACCAATCGGCAGAACGGTGCGACCAAACTGCTCGTTCAGCACTTCACCCATCGCCAGATAGATTGCGCTGGCACCGCAGATCAGACCAATCCAGCCGGCAAAGTGGATGATTGCGGCGTTACCGGCAATGTTACCGATCGCCAGCAGGGCAAACAGCACGGTCAGGCTAAAGAAAACGAATTGCAGAACGCGTGCGCCTTTCAGCGTGCCGAAGAACATAAACAGCGTAAATACGCCCCACAGACCCAGGTAGACACCAAGGAACTGTGCATTTGGCGCATCGGTCAGACCCAGTTTCGGCATCAGCAGAATCGCAACCAGCGTCAGCCAGAAAGAACCGTAAGAGGTGAATGCGGTTAAACCGAAAGTGTTGCCTTTTTTGTACTCCAGCAGACCAGCAAAAATTTGCGCGATGCCGCCGTAGAAAATGCCCATGGCAAGAATAATACCGTCAAGAGCGAAATAACCCACGTTGTGCAGGTTAAGCAGAATGGTGGTCATGCCGAAGCCCATCAGGCCCAGCGGTGCCGGATTAGCCAACTTAGTGTTGCCCATAATTCCTCAAAAATCATCATCGAATGAATGGTGAAATAATTTCCCTGAATAACTGTAGTGTTTTCAGGGCGCGGCATAATAATCAGCCAGTGGGGCAGTGTCTACGATCTTTTGAGGGGAAAATGAAAATTTTCCCCGGTTTCTGGTATCAGACCTGAGTGGCACTAACCATCCGGCGCAGGCAGGCGATTTGCAGTACGGCTGGAATCGTCACGCGATAGGCGCTGCCGCTGACCGCTTTAACCCCATTTAGTGCCGCGCCTACAGGGCCTCCCAGCCCCGCGCCGCGAAGCAAACCATGCCCAAGTACGCTCATTGCTGCGTGGGTGCGTAAAATGCGGGTCAATTGGCTGGAAAGCAAATGCGACACGCCTTTTGCCAATAATTTGTCTTTCATCAGCAGCGGCAGCAGCTCTTCCAGCTCATTCACCCTGGCATCGACCGCGTGCAGAAACTCCTGCTTATGTTCCTCGTCCATTTTCTTCCAGGTATTACGCAGAAATTGTTCCAGTAACTGTTGCTCAATTTCAAACGTAGACATCTCTTTGTCGGCTTTCAGCTTCAATCGTTTTGAAACATCGAGCAAAATGGCCCGATACAATTTACCGTGTCCGCGCAGTTTGTTGGCGATACTATCGCCACCAAAATGCTGTAATTCTCCAGCAATCAGCTGCCAGTTGCGGCGATGTTGCTCGGGATGCCCTTCCATCGATTTAAACAGTTCGTTGCGCATCAGTACGCTGGAGAGGCGAGTTTTGCCTTTTTCATTATGGGTGAGCAGCCGGGCGAAATTTGCCAATTGTTCCTCACTACAATGCTGGAGAAAATCCAGATCTGAATCATTCAGGTAATTAACATTCATTTTTTGTGGCTTCTATATTCTGGCGTTAGTCGTCGCCGATAATTTTCAGCGTGGCCATATCCGATGAGTTCACCGTATGGCCGGAAAAGGTGATTTTTGAGACGCAGCGTTTATTGTCGTTATCGCTGTTAATGTTGATCCAGTCAGTGGTTTGCCCTTCTTTTATTTCTGAAGGAATATTCAGGCTCTGACTGGCGCTACGGGCGGCTTTGAAATAAACCGATGCACCGCTTAACTGCAAATCGCCATGGTCGGCTGAGAGTTGTATGCGTTTAACAATTCGGCAAACAGGAAGTTTCAGCGCCAGATCGTTGGTTTCGTTACGTGGCATTGCAATGACGCCGAGGATTTTATGGTCGTTTGCCTGCGCCGTGCAGCACAGCATCAGGCTAATCGCCAGGCTGGCGGAAAGCGTAAAAACGGATTTCATAAGGATTCTCTTAGTGGGGAGAGGTAGGGGATGAATACCCACTAGTTTACTGCTGATAAAGAGAAGATTCAGGTACGTAATATTTTCTTTTTATTACAATTTTTCTATGAATGTCTTGGCTGCTATTCATTCTCTATATGAATAAAATTGCTGTCAGTTTCATGTCTTGTTCTGGCATATCGCGAAATTTCTGCGCAAAAGCACAAAAAATTTTTGCATCTCCCCCTTGATGACGTGGGTTACGACCCCATTTAGTAGTCAACCGCAGTGAGTGAGTCTGCAAAAAAATGAAATTGGGCAGTTGAAACCAGACGTTTCGCCCCTATTACAGACTCACAACCACATGATGACCGAATATATAGTGGAGACGTTTAGATGGGTAAAATAATTGGTATCGACCTGGGTACTACCAACTCTTGTGTAGCGATTATGGATGGCACCACTCCTCGTGTACTGGAGAACGCCGAAGGCGATCGCACCACGCCTTCTATCATTGCCTATACCCAGGATGGTGAAACTCTGGTTGGTCAGCCGGCTAAACGTCAGGCAGTGACGAACCCGCAAAATACCCTGTTTGCGATTAAACGCCTGATTGGCCGCCGCTTCCAGGACGAAGAAGTACAGCGTGATGTTTCCATCATGCCGTTCAAAATTATTGCTGCTGATAACGGCGACGCATGGGTCGAAGTTAAAGGCCAGAAAATGGCACCGCCGCAGATCTCTGCTGAAGTGCTGAAAAAAATGAAGAAAACCGCTGAAGATTACCTGGGTGAACCGGTAACTGAAGCTGTTATCACCGTACCGGCATACTTTAACGATGCTCAGCGTCAGGCAACCAAAGACGCAGGCCGTATCGCTGGTCTGGAAGTAAAACGTATCATCAACGAACCGACCGCAGCTGCGCTGGCTTACGGTCTGGACAAAGGTACTGGCAACCGTACTATCGCGGTTTATGACCTGGGTGGTGGTACTTTCGATATTTCTATTATCGAAATCGACGAAGTTGACGGCGAAAAAACCTTCGAAGTTCTGGCAACCAACGGTGATACCCATCTGGGTGGTGAAGACTTCGACAGCCGTCTGATCAACTACCTGGTTGAAGAATTCAAGAAAGATCAGGGCATTGACCTGCGCAACGATCCGCTGGCAATGCAGCGCCTGAAAGAAGCGGCAGAAAAAGCGAAAATTGAGCTGTCTTCCGCTCAGCAGACCGACGTTAACCTGCCGTACATCACTGCAGACGCGACCGGTCCGAAACACATGAACATCAAAGTGACTCGTGCGAAACTGGAAAGCCTGGTTGAAGATCTGGTAAACCGTTCCATTGAGCCGCTGAAAGTTGCACTGCAGGACGCTGGCCTGTCCGTATCTGATATCGACGACGTTATCCTCGTTGGTGGTCAGACTCGTATGCCAATGGTTCAGAAGAAAGTTGCTGAGTTCTTTGGTAAAGAGCCGCGTAAAGACGTTAACCCGGACGAAGCTGTAGCAATCGGTGCTGCTGTTCAGGGTGGTGTTCTGACTGGTGACGTAAAAGACGTACTGCTGCTGGACGTTACCCCGCTGTCTCTGGGTATCGAAACCATGGGCGGTGTGATGACGACGCTGATCGCGAAAAACACCACTATCCCGACCAAGCACAGCCAGGTGTTCTCTACCGCTGAAGACAACCAGTCTGCGGTAACCATCCATGTGCTGCAGGGTGAACGTAAACGTGCAGCTGATAACAAATCTCTGGGTCAGTTCAACCTGGATGGTATCAACCCGGCACCGCGCGGCATGCCGCAGATCGAAGTTACCTTCGATATCGATGCTGACGGTATCCTGCACGTTTCCGCGAAAGATAAAAACAGCGGTAAAGAGCAGAAGATCACCATCAAGGCTTCTTCTGGTCTGAACGAAGATGAAATCCAGAAAATGGTACGCGACGCAGAAGCTAACGCCGAAGCTGACCGTAAGTTTGAAGAGCTGGTACAGACTCGCAACCAGGGCGACCATCTGCTGCACAGCACCCGTAAGCAGGTTGAAGAAGCAGGCGACAAACTGCCGGCTGACGACAAAACTGCTATCGAGTCTGCACTGACTGCACTGGAAACTGCTCTGAAAGGTGAAGACAAAGCCGCTATCGAAGCGAAAATGCAGGAACTGGCACAGGTTTCCCAGAAACTGATGGAAATCGCCCAGCAGCAACATGCCCAGCAGCAGACTGCCGGTGCTGATGCTTCTGCAAACAACGCGAAAGATGACGATGTTGTCGACGCTGAATTTGAAGAAGTCAAAGACAAAAAATAATCGCCCTATAAACGGGTAATTATACTGACACGGGCGAAGGGGTATTTCCTCTCCGCCCGTGCATTCATCTAGGGGCAATTTAAAAAAGATGGCTAAGCAAGATTATTACGAGATTTTAGGCGTTTCCAAAACAGCGGAAGAGCGTGAAATCAAAAAGGCCTACAAACGCCTGGCCATGAAATACCACCCGGACCGTAACCAGGGTGACAAAGAGGCCGAGGCGAAATTTAAAGAGATCAAGGAAGCTTATGAAGTTCTGACCGACTCGCAAAAACGTGCGGCATACGATCAGTATGGTCATGCTGCGTTTGAGCAAGGCGGCATGGGCGGCGGCGGTTTTGGCGGCGGCGCAGACTTCAGCGATATTTTTGGTGACGTTTTCGGCGATATTTTTGGCGGCGGACGTGGTCGTCAACGTGCGGCGCGCGGTGCTGATTTACGCTATAACATGGAGCTCACCCTAGAAGAAGCTGTACGTGGCGTGACCAAAGAGATCCGCATTCCGACTCTGGAAGAGTGTGACGTTTGCCACGGTAGCGGTGCAAAACCAGGTACACAGCCGCAGACCTGTCCGACCTGTCATGGTTCTGGTCAGGTGCAGATGCGCCAGGGTTTCTTTGCCGTGCAGCAGACCTGTCCACACTGTCAGGGCCGGGGTACGCTGATCAAAGATCCGTGCAACAAATGTCATGGTCATGGTCGTGTTGAGCGCAGCAAAACGCTGTCCGTTAAAATCCCGGCAGGGGTGGACACTGGAGACCGCATCCGTCTTGCGGGCGAAGGTGAAGCGGGCGAGCATGGCGCACCGGCAGGCGATCTGTACGTTCAGGTTCAGGTTAAACAGCACCCGATTTTCGAGCGTGAAGGCAACAACCTCTATTGCGAAGTCCCGATCAACTTCGCTATGGCGGCGCTGGGTGGCGAAATCGAAGTACCGACCCTTGATGGTCGCGTCAAACTGAAAGTGCCTGGCGAAACCCAGACCGGTAAGCTGTTCCGTATGCGCGGTAAAGGCGTCAAGTCTGTCCGCGGTGGCGCACAGGGTGATTTGCTGTGCCGCGTTGTCGTCGAAACACCGGTAGGTCTGAACGAGAAGCAGAAACAGCTGCTGCAAGAGCTGCAGGAAAGCTTCGGTGGCCCAACCGGCGAGCACAACAGCCCGCGTTCAAAGAGCTTCTTTGATGGTGTGAAGAAGTTTTTCGACGACCTGACTCGCTAACCTCCCCAAAAGCCTGCCCGTGGGCAGGCTTGGGTAAAAATAGGGTGCGTTGAAGATATGCGAGCACCTGTAAAGTGGCGGGGATCACTCCCCGCCGTTGCTCTTACTCGGATTCGTAAGCCGTGAAAACAGCAACCTCCGTCTGGCCAGTTCGGATGTGAACCTCACAGAGGTCTTTTCTCGTTACCAGCGCCGCCACTACGGCGGTGATACAGATGACGATCAGGGCGACAATCATCGCCTTATGCTGCTTCATTGCTCTCTTCTCCTTGACCTTACGGTCAGTAAGAGGCACTCTACATGTGTTCAGCATATAGGGGGCCTCGGGTTGATGGTAAAATATCACTCGGGGCTTTTCTCTATCTGCCGTTCAGCTAATGCCTGAGACAGACAGCCTCAAGCCCCCGCCGCTATTATATCGCTCTCTTTAACCCATTCTGTTTTATCGATTCTAATCCTGAAGACGCCTCGCATTTTTATGGCGTAATTTTTTAATGATTTAATTATTTAACTTTAATTTATCTCTTCATCGCAATTATTGTCGACAAACTGGATTATTTTTGAAATATTGGCCTAACAAACATCGCAGACTGACAACAAATTAATTATTACTTTTCCTAATTAATCCCTCAGAAATCCTGACCTTAAGCTATGATTATCAGGGCTTAGGGTCACACGTCAGCGCTTACAGCCGTCAAAAACTCATCTCATCACTGATGACGCAAATCCTTCAATGGTTCGTAAAAAACGAATTATTCCTACACTATAATCTGATTTTAACGATGATTCGTGCGGGGTAAAATAGTAAAAACGATCTATTCACCTGAAAGAGAAATAAAAAGTGAAACATCTGCATCGATTCTTTAGCAGTGATGCCTCGGGAGGCATTATTCTTATCATTGCCGCTATCCTGGCGATGATTATGGCCAATAGCGGCGCAACCAGTGGATGGTATCACGACTTTCTGGAGACGCCGGTTGGTTCACTCGAAATCAACAAAAACATGCTGTTATGGATAAATGACGCGCTGATGGCGGTATTTTTCCTGTTAGTCGGTTTGGAAGTTAAACGTGAACTGATGCAAGGATCGCTAGCCAGCTTACGCCAGGCCGCATTTCCAGTTATCGCCGCTATTGGTGGGATGATTGTGCCGGCATTGCTCTATCTGGCCTTTAACTATGCCGATCCGATTACCCGCGAAGGGTGGGCGATCCCGGCGGCTACTGACATTGCCTTTGCACTTGGTGTGCTGGCGCTGTTGGGAAGTCGTGTTCCGTTAGCGCTGAAGATCTTTTTGATGGCTCTGGCTATTATCGACGATCTTGGGGCCATCATTATCATCGCATTGTTCTACACTAATGACTTATCGATGGCCTCTCTTGGTGTCGCGGCTGTAGCAATTGCGGTACTCGCGGTATTGAATCTGTGTGGTGTACGCCGCACGGGCGTCTATATTCTGGTTGGCGTGGTGTTGTGGACTGCGGTGTTGAAATCGGGGGTTCACGCAACCCTGGCGGGGGTAATTGTCGGCTTCTTTATTCCTTTGAAAGAGAAGCATGGGCGTTCTCCAGCGAAGCGACTGGAGCATGTGTTGCACCCGTGGGTGGCGTATCTGATTTTACCGCTGTTTGCATTTGCTAATGCTGGCGTTTCACTGCAAGGCGTCACGCTGGATGGCTTGACCTCCATTCTGCCATTGGGGATCATCGCTGGCTTGCTGATTGGCAAACCGCTGGGGATTAGTCTGTTCTGCTGGTTGGCGCTGCGTTTGAAATTGGCGCATCTGCCTGAGGGAACGACTTATCAGCAAATTATGGCGGTGGGGATCCTGTGCGGTATCGGTTTTACTATGTCTATCTTTATTGCCAGCCTGGCCTTTGGTAGCGTAGATCCAGAACTGATTAACTGGGCGAAACTCGGTATCCTGGTCGGTTCTATCTCTTCGGCGGTAATTGGATACAGCTGGTTACGCGTTCGTTTGCGTCCATCAGTTTGACAGGACGGTTTACCGGGGAGCCATAAACGGCTCCCTTTTCATTGTTATCAGGGAGAGAAATGAGCATGTCTCATATCAATTACAACCACTTGTATTACTTCTGGCATGTCTATAAAGAAGGTTCCGTGGTTGGCGCAGCGGAGGCGCTTTATTTAACACCACAAACCATTACCGGACAGATTCGGGCGCTGGAAGAGCGCCTGCAAGGCAAATTATTTAAGCGCAAGGGACGTGGCCTCGAGCCCAGCGAGCTGGGAGAGCTGGTCTATCGCTATGCCGATAAAATGTTCACCTTAAGCCAGGAAATGCTGGATATCGTGAACTATCGCAAAGAATCCAATTTATTGTTTGACGTTGGCGTGGCTGATGCACTTTCTAAACGCCTGGTCAGTAGCGTACTTAACGCCGCAGTGGTAGAAGGCGAGCCGATTCATCTTCGCTGCTTCGAATCCACCCACGAAATGCTGCTGGAGCAATTAAGTCAGCATAAACTGGATATGATCATTTCCGACTGTCCGATAGATTCTACGCAGCAGGAAGGTCTGTTCTCCGTGAGAATTGGCGAATGTGGCGTGAGTTTCTGGTGTACAAATCCACCACCGGAAAAACCGTTCCCGGCTTGTCTGGAAGAACGGCGGCTTTTGATTCCTGGGCGACGTTCAATGTTAGGGCGCAAATTGCTTAACTGGTTTAACTCCCAGGGATTAAACGTAGAAATCCTCGGCGAGTTTGATGATGCCGCGTTGATGAAAGCTTTTGGTGCGATGCACAATGCAATCTTCGTTGCCCCAACGCTTTATGCATATGACTTTTATGCCGATAAAACTGTCGTAGAAATTGGTCGCGTCGAAAATGTGATGGAAGAGTACCATGCTATTTTTGCTGAGCGGATGATTCAGCACCCGGCGGTACAGCGAATCTGCAATACGGATTATTCTGCGCTTTTTAGCCCAGCGGCACGTTAATCGGCAGCTCCCCCAAAGTTAAGGTGGGGGAGATAGATTAGTTGTACATTACCACGATTTTGACTCGGCTCATTATTTGCCCGCTTGAGACATTGTTTCCATATGTACGCGGGCGAATAAATAGAGGAATCTGATTACTTCCTTCATGGGGATGCTGAAAAGAGTAGTAATTGCTTTTACCATACTGGATTTCATTCGTACCATCATTGGAGAGTTGAAAGCCTATTTGACCCGCACCGTCCTCACTGTTTTCTAAATCATTTTTTAATATGCTGGTTCCTGACTCCTGTATCGTCACTGGCTCAAAGTAATATTCAACATCACTGGGTTCAAAAACTAATTCACCTTGCTCACCCTGGATACAGTCAAATCTTATATGATGAAACTGATAATTTTCATTATTGATACGAGACAGTACAAATCGTCCAGTGTCGATGGATTGATCTTCAAAACCACAGGTCATTAAATTTACCTGTAAAATAGTATTTAAATTAAAATTAAAGCGGACGCTATTACAATTAGTATTATTCCCTGTGCATGAACTCACTTCAATTTCGAACAGCAAAGGAAAAGGAGTTCCTGGAAAAATATCTGCGGTGTCAGAACTATCTGATACAGATGCGATAGAATATGGAATGGTGAAATTTATCGCAGATAGCATTTCTTCTAAATTATAAGATAACTTCCCTGGAAGCTCTATTTTTTTACCGTCAGATTCAAAGGGGAAATTAATAATGTAATGACGACTTCCGACTTTAAACCTTAAAGCGTTCTGTGTTAAAAAATGAACTTTAATGGCGTTGGTCGTCTCTTGCAAGTCTGCACACTCAATGATATTCCCGGGGTTTTCAATTTTCTCGGCAGTTAGATTACCTTTCATACTCAGTGGCTTGAGTATATATGTTCCACGTTGTTCACCGACATTGGTCACTGCACAGGGAGCACTTTGCACAATAAAAGAATATAGACTCAAGGTGATTAATAAAAGCCACTTCATAGTAAACTCCTTTTACTGGCATATATATGTTTTGTTTTCATCGATAACGTGTTGAAAAGTAATAGTACAGAATAAGTTCTGTTCATCATTGAGAGCAACTTTGATGCCAGTGGGAATTTCATCTACGCGAATAAAAAGGCGACTACCCTGGCCAACGACTCCAATATTGTTTTCCTGGAGATCCAGTACGTCATAGCCAAAGGTTAATGGCGAACCATCGGGACGCAGTGCCTGTATATACCAGGGCTTACGTTGGTCAGTTGTAAACTGCACATAAGAAACTGCTCCACGGTAAGGCGCAATAATTTGACGATTGCCCTGCAATTCTGTTTCACTTTCACTGTTTGCTATATCAAGTACCAGATGGTTTTCACGATGAGGTATCATCAGGTCGTAAACAACCTGGCCTTTGCTGTTTGTTCGGTTGTATTTTTGTCCATTAATATGCGCGCCTTCTAACCCAGGCGCATCCAGAATTGCAAATGTATCGGATAACTGGTTAGTTATATTAATACCACCGGGCCAGACAACTAATCCACTACTAATACTTCCACCACTTTGCCAGGCGTTTTTAGAATGGCTATAGCTGCCATCTATTGTGGCGATGGGAGTTCTCCAGCTTAAATTCGTACCAAGCGAGGTATCATTATTTTGTTGTTGCTGATTAACATATATACCATAATTTAACTGATCATGTTCACCGGCTATGCCAGTAATTCCAGTATTGTTGGAGGAATAGCCATCTTTGGAAAATGAGGTCGAATTCGATAAGTTAATTTGGTGACGTGTTTTGGCAATATCATCCCCCCAGTAGAAAGGAATGGAGATAAACAGATTAAAACGCTCCTCTTCTTTGTCGTTTTCATCATAGGATTGGCTGGCAGAGAAAGTATAACTGATGCGTTGCCAGCTATTGGAATAACTGAATTGGTAATCTTTAGCATTTCCACTTCGCCCCCAGTAATTCCGCCAAAGTGCACTTAATGATACATTTCCCAGATTATTGGATAAAGGTTGCATGATATTGGCAGAAAGGCTATTTTTTCTGCCAATATCATAAAAATCGTCATCATCACTCTGATGATTTATTTTATCATTTTCGTAAAGATGGTCGCTGAATGTCCTGTAATCCTGCGAAGCATAACGCCAGGCGGCCACGCTAAAGTGAGTAGCCGTTTGCAATAGATATTTATTATAGGCGACCTGATAGCTCGTACCTTCGTGTCTGGTATCATTATTTAACTTACTACTCGATCGGGTAGCATCAAAAGAGATTGCTCCCAGCGGTGTATTCCAACCATTTCCCAGAGTTATAGCATTATAGTTAT
>OODD01000950.1_pt1 | contig 12377 bp, 9 predicted proteins | sample 1671311 | NCBI WGS metagenome assembly OODD01 (sample SAMN06348143, study PRJEB24527) | human gut metagenome | biome: human gut; feature: ankylosing spondylitis patient; material: feces | host: Homo sapiens | place: China | collected 2015-10 | reverse complement strand
GCTGGTGCTGCTGGGCGGCATCAAGCGCATTGGCAGCGTGAGCGAAAAGCTGGTGCCCTTTATGGCGCTGTTCTATATCGCGCTGGCCGTGGGCGTCATGGTGCTGAATTTTGAGCGTCTGCCCTATGTGTTCAAGTCCATCGTTGCGGGTGCGTTCAACCCGGCAGCCTTCACCGGCGGCACCATCGGCAGCCTGTTCGTCAGTATGCAGAAAGGCGTCTCCCGCGGCATCTTCTCCAACGAGGCCGGCCTTGGCACCGGCTCCATCGCCCACGCCTGCGCCGACACCAAAAAGCCGGTCAAGCAGGGCATGTTCGGCATCTTTGAAGTGTTTGCGGATACCATCGTCATCTGCACCCTGACCGCCATGGTCATCCTGTGCAGCGGCACTCCCGTGAATTACGGCACTGCCGCCGGTGCAGAGCTGACCATCAGCGGCTTCACCACCACCTACGGCGGGTGGGCATCGGTCTTTACCGCTGTGGCGCTGTGCTGCTTTGCCTTTTCCACCATCATCGGCTGGGGCCTGTACGGTTCCCGGTTCCTGGTGTTCCTGTGCCGCAGCGATAAGGTGGCAAAGCCCTTCTTTCTGGTTTACTCCTTTGTGTCCATTCTGGGCGCAACGATGGATCTGGGCCTGCTGTGGAGCATTGCAGATACCTTCAACGGCCTGATGAGCATTCCGAACCTGCTCGCGCTGCTGCTGCTTTCCGGCACAGTGGTCAGGCTGACCCGGGAATTTTTTGCATCTGAGGGCTGATTGCCCACAACAAAAGAGGCTATTGCACTTTCGGCTAAAACGATGTGCATAAAAGCATCTGCAGCATCCAAAAATATTGTATAACACCCGGAACTTTTTCAGGGCCAAGACGGCTCAAAAAAGGTTCCGGGTTTTTGGTTTTTTCTCTATTTCCCTGTGCAGGCTGCTATTGCATTTTTTCAACCCCCTTATTCTGCCCGCGTCCGGCTCTTTTCAACTCAGACAGTTCATGTTACAATAGGTTCATTGGATAAACAGCACTGAAAAATGGACGGAGGAAAAGGATTTTGGATTTTTATGGAACCATCGGCCCGGCCTGTGGGCAACTGGAGACCCTGCAGCGCATGGTGGAAGCCGGTATGACCGGCATCCGCATGAATCTTTCCCACGGACCGCTGACCGCACACGCTGACTGGCTGGCAATGATCCGCGCAGTCGGCATCCGGCAGCTTCTCATCGACCTGCAGGGTCCGGAGCTGCGCATCGGCACGCTGGCAGAGCCTGTCACTCTGGTTGAGGGCAGTTCTGTACGCCTTGGCGCAGACGGCATTCCCTGCCCGGCAGCTCTGGTGCAGGCCGCTGCACCCGGACAGCAGCTTCTGCTGGACGACGGGAAACTTCTGGTGCAGGTGACGCAGACCCTGCCGGGTGCCCTTTTGTGCACAGTGGTACGCGGCGGAACGCTGCAGAGCCGCAAAAGCATTGCTGCGCCGGGCCTTGCAGTGCACTCTCCTGCCCTGACCGAAGAGGACCTGCAGAACCTGAAAATTGCAAAGCAGTGCGGTGTTACCGGCGTGATGCTGCCCTTTGTGCGCGGAAAGGCGGACATTCTGGCCCTGCGCAGTGCCTTAGAGCAGGCAGACGCAGCAGACATCCGCATTTTTGCCAAAATTGAAAACATGGCTGGGGTGCGTGCCCTGCCGGAATTTCTGCACCTTGCAGATGAGATCGTCATTGCCCGGGGCGACCTTGGCAACGCCATGCCGCTGTGGGAGCTGCCCCGCTGCCAGAAGCAGATTTCTGCTGCCTGCCGGGCTGCCGGTGTACCTTTTATGGTGGTGACCCAGATGCTGGACAGCATGTGCACCCGCGCCGTGCCCACCCGGGCCGAGGTGAGCGACATCTACAACGCCGTATTGGACGGTGCTGCCAGCGTCATGCTGACCGGCGAAACAGCTGCCGGGCAATACCCGGTGCAGGCCATGGAATATCTGGTGCGCACAGCACGCACCGCGATGTGATACGTGCTGATTTAGAATGCCCTCCGCTGCGCTCTGGGCATCGTCAGAGGAAGAATTATTTTTTATTTGGGATTCCGAAAAGTCTGCGGACTTTTCGGAATCCCTTTTTCACAGAAAGGGGTCGTGACCGAGAGTGGCAGCTTTCATTTCTGCATTTTGGAAAGCCTGTAATAATTGTTGTAGATGTCGTTTTCCGCTACGGGCCCTCCCGTGAAAAGGCCAATCGGGAAAATCCGCAGATTTTCCCGATTGGCAAATATAAATAATATTCCGCTAAAAATGCCCAGAGCGCAGCGGAGGGCGTTTTCAAATCGTCCCGCACAGAAGTTTTTCCACAAAAAATCGGCAAAAGGATAGCTTCTTTTGTCCGCTTCCTGTATAATAAAGGTAAAATCAACTGAATTCAGAAAGGTTTATCGTTTATGGGCATCGTAGTCATCGGAGCTGTTTTTGTGGATATCAAGGGGTATCCCCTGTCTGCCTACATTCCCGGCGGACGCAATGCCGGGCGCATTGAGCAGGTGCATGGCGGTGTGAGCCGCAATGTAGTGGAGGATATCGCCAATGTAGAGCTGCGTCCTACCTTTGTCAGTCTGGTGGACGACACCGGCATGGGACAGGATGTGATCAACAAGCTGGAAAATCATAAGGTGAACACCCGCTACATCCTGCGTGTGCCGGACGGCATGGGCACCTGGCTGGCCATCTTTGACAACGACGGCGATGTGCACGCAGCCATTTCCAAGCGGCCGGACACCACTCCCCTCACCGGCCTGCTGAAGGAAAAGGGAGATGAGATCTTTGCCGACTGTGACGCCGTTGCACTGGAGCTGGATCTGGAAAAGGAAACTGTAAAGCAGGTGCTGCACTATGCCAAAAAGTACCATAAGAAGGTCTTTGCTGCCATTTCCAACATGAGCATCGCTATGGAGCGCCGGGACTTTTTGCAGCAGATCGATTGCTTTGTGTGCAACCAGCAGGAAGCCGGGCTGCTCTTTTCGGATGACTATGACCACCTGAGCCCCGAGGAAATGCGCAAAGTGCTGGCCGCCAATGTACACAGCGCCAACATTCCCAGCATGGTGATCACCATGGGCGGTCAGGGTGCCGTGTACGCCCGTGCCAACGGCGGATCCGGCATCGTGCCCGCCAAGAAGGTAGACGTTCTCGACACCACCGGTGCCGGTGACGCCTTCTTCGCCGGCACGGTCATCGGCCAGACCTACGGCAAGACTCTGGCCGAGTCCTGTGAGATCGGCAGTCGTCTGGCTGCATCGGTCATCTGCATCACCGAGAACGTCTGTCCCCGCTTCCGCCCGCTGGAATTCGGGCTGGACATCCCCGTGGTGGACTGAGAAACCGTTTTCATAAGCACCTGCTATAAAGCCATCATCTAAAAAAGACAGAGGAGCTTTTATGCTGCCTCTGTCTTTTTGTCTTTTTGGTTTCCACGCAGATGCGAGCCGGAAGGCCCTTTTACTTTTCCTGGATCTGCTTGCCGGTCAGGTGTTCGATCGTGATCTCGTAGAGCTGCACGCCCTTGATGGCTTTTGCGATTTCTTTTTCCACCTCTTCCCTGCCGGGATAATACTTCAGGCCCAGTTCCCGCACGCGGGCCTCGGTGGCGGCTGCATCCTCGACCAGCCTGCAGCGGCCAAAGACCACTGTGCTCTGCACATAGGGGGCCCAATCGCCCGGTTCAAAGTGCTCATTGCCGTAAACGGTAAAGCAGACCTTATCGTTCTTTTTCAGTGCATCCACTTTATGTCCGGACTTTGCACCGTGAAAATAGATCTTATCCTGTTCCTGATCGTAGAAATAGTTGACCGGAATGGCAAATGGATAGCCGTCATCGCCGTTGACGGCCAGCACGCCCCGCCGGGACTGCTTCAGCAGATGTTTTGCGGCTTCCTCCGGGATCTCCCGGTTAGCTCTTCTCATGGGTCTGAACATCTTTGCTTTCCTCCCCGATATTGCACTTTCATCATAAGTAGTCTGCTGCCCTTTGGCGGTCAGCTTCCTTGGGTAATGCGGATCAGCGTTTTGTCCAGCTGAATGGTGCGGTTCCACGGGTTCAGGATGATGCCGCTGATCTCCGGCACGGCAAGCGCTGCATCAAACAGCTTGTCCATATCCACAAGAAAGGTGGACTGCACCGGATCGGCTCCCTTCAGTTCTTCCTCAAAGCTGGTGAATGCATACCACCAGCTTGCACCGTCGGCGGTCCGGATGGTCCGGAGCTGCATCTGTTCACTGCCCAAATTGGGTTCCACCGCCACGACGAACTGGCCGTGTTCCTTCATGCGCCGCCGGATGACGGTGAGGGTGTGGGCCAGCTGTTCCTGTGTGGCCTCCTGCTGCAGGGCGTACACCGCCTGCTCGATTTTTTCGTTTCCGTTCAGGCCTTCGTCTTTGGGTCGATTCATTGAAGTTGGTTCCTTTCCATTGTATTTTGGCGGAGGGAATACGTGCAGCTCATCACAGCAGCAGATCGAACAGGCCGATCATCACCGGCATTGTGATGATGGAAAGCAGCGTGGTGAGCACATACAACGCGCTGGAATGCGCTGCATCGCGGTCGTACAGCTGGGCCATGGAGGTAACGGTGGCGCAGGCGGGGGTAATGGCGGCAAGGTACACCGTCATGAGGATGTTTTTGCCATCAGCCACCCAGCTGGAAGCATGGCAGACCAATAGCAGCACCAGCACGACCAGCGGGCACACCACAAGCCGCAGCACGGTGGGCAGGTAGTTGCGGCGGGTACAGAACACATCCCGCAGCGGCTTTTCTGCAATGGCCATACCCGCCAGCAGCATGCCCATGGGGCCTATCATATCACCCATGGTGCTCATGGTGTTCTGCAGCGGCGCAGGCAGCGCCACACGGAACCAGTACAGCAGCGCACCGGCCGCAATGGCGATCATATTGATGTTGGAAAAAACTTTTTTCCAGTCCAGCGCACGGTCGCCCTGCAAAAGAGAACTGGCATGCGTCCACAGCAGGATCAGCTGTACAATGATAAATGCGCAGGAATAGATGACGTACTCATCGCCCAGCAGGGCCCTGACCAGCGGGATCACCAGCGCCGCCGCGTTGCTGTAGATCACATTCACCTGTTCCACGGCATCCAGCTTCAGCGGACGGCTCAGCAGTGCACTGATCCCCAGCAGCACTACATGGATAGCCGCCGCAATAGCCATGGAGTACAAAAGTCCCTTGCGGATCTCTGGCGTGTCGTTGATCTGGAACGCATTGATGATGACACAGGGCGTGACCAGATATACCATAACCACCGAGAGCACTTTGCTGTCACTTGCCTTCAGCAGCCCTGCTTTGACCACGGCGTAGCCCATGATCAGGATCAGGAACAGCTGCGCGATCTGCTGGGCCAAAAGAATGCTGATCTGCATTGTTTTTCCTCTTTTCCGTCTTGTGTTGTAAAAGCCCAAAAGGAGAGCCGCCTTTCTGCAAGGCAGCTCTCCCCTTTTGATTTTATTTGCCGTTCGTCAGCCGCGCCACATGCAGCGCCAGATAGGCTGTCTCCTCATTGGGCAGGAACACGCCGTACTTGCGCAGAATAAAGGTGCGTATTTTTTCCGCACAGGTCACTGCCGCCGGGTAGTTCTGCTGCATCTGCTGGAACAGGAAGTCGTCCTCACTGTCCATCAGCTTGCCAGAGAAGAACCGCTCTGCAAAATACTGCAGATGGCTCACGAACCGTGCATAGTGGATGCTCTCCGCGCTGACCGGGCAGTGCATACTGTAGGTGACGATATTGGACAGCTCGCTGATGAACCGTGCCGCCCGCATGGCATCGTAGCCGGCCTGCGGGTCCTGCCGTGCATTGACGATGTGGAACGCGATATTGCCCGCTTCTTCGTCCGGCAGCTCGATGTCAAGCTTTGCCCTGACTTTTTGCAGGCCGCGCTGGCCCACCGCATACTCCTTGGGATAAAAGTGCTTGATCTCCCAGAAGATGCGGTTGGTCACCACAAGGCCCTTCTGCTGGCGCTCCACCGCAAAATGCAGATGGTCGGTCAGCAGCAGGTAGATGTGGGCTGAAAGCTTGACCCCCAGCGACTGCTCTGCATCGTCCACGATGTCCTGTGTCAGATCCAGATAGACCGCCGGAATGCTGGAAAACAGCTCCAGCATAGGCTGTGCGTCCGGGTTGGACAATGGAAGGAACACGCGGTCTGAGGGCTGCCGCTCAATGGGTTCGCCGGCCTTGCGTCCATAGCCGATGCCCTTGCCCAGCAGGATGGATTCCTCGCCGCTGTCATCCTGCACCAGCACAACGCTGCTGTTCAGCACCTTTTGGATGTGCATCGGTTTCTCCTCCTACTGTTGGAAAGTTCAGACTGCCGCTCAGAAACAGCTGGCTTTTCAGTCCAGCTCTTCGCCGTTGGAAGCAATGACCTTTTTGTACCAGTAGAAGCTGTCCTTGCGGCTGCGGGCCAGAGTGCCGTTGCCCATATCATCCTGATCCACATAGATAAAGCCATAGCGCTTGGACATCTGGTTGGTGGATGCAGAGATCAGGTCGATAGGTGCCCATGTGGTGTAGCCCCACATTTCAACACCCTCATCGATGGCCTTGCCCATCTCGCTGATGTGCTGGCGGAAGTACTCCACACGGTAGGGGTCGTGGATGGAGCCGTCGGCCTCCACCACGTCCTTGGCACCCATGCCGTTTTCCACCACCATCAGCGGCTTGCGGTAACGGTCATACAGCTCGATCAGGCTGTAGCGCAGGCCCTTGGGGTCGATCTGCCAGCCCCAGTCGGTGGAGGGCAGATACGGGTTCTTGACGCCCAGCACAGTATTGCCGGGGGTGCGCTCTGCGTTCGGGTCCACAGACTCGGTCATGGTCATATAGTAGCTGCAGGAAACAAAGTCCACACAGCCTGCCTTCAGGGTGGCGGCATCCTCGGGCAGCATTTCCACGTGGATGCCCTTGCGCTCGAACATCTTGAGGATCAGGCGGGGGTACTCGCCCCAAACATGCACATCGGCGTAGAACAGGTTTTCCAGATTCTTTGCCTGCGTAGCCAGCTCATCGTCGGGTGCACAGGTGCGGGCGTAGGTAGTGAGCTTGGTGAGCATGCAGCCCACCTTGCTGCCGGGGATGATCTCGTGGCAGTCCTTTACCACCATGGCGCTGGCCACCAGCTGGTGATGCAGAGCCTGATAGCAGGTCTCCAGCATCTTATCCTCGGGCACACGGCTGGGGATGATGCCTGCGGTGGTGAAGGGGTGGCGGATCACACTGTCCACCTCGTTGAAGGTGAGCCAGTACTTGACCAGATCCTTGTAGCGCTCAAAGCACACATGGCAGAACTTTGCAAAGCAATCGATGACGCGGCGGTCCACCCAGCCATTGTACTTGGTGGCCAGTGCCAGCGGCATTTCGTAATGGCTCAGCGTGACCAGCGGCTCAATGCCGTTCTTGTGCATCTCGGCAAAGAGGTCGCTGTAGAACTGCAGGCCCTTCTCGTTGGGCTGGGCTTCCTCGCCGGTGGGGAAGATACGGGTCCATGCGATGGAAACACGCAGCATGGTAAAGCCCATTTCGGCAAACAGGGCAAGATCTTCTTTATAATGATGATAGAAGTCGATGCCGCGGCGCTTGGGATAATAGGTATCATCCGGGTCGGCCATAGCGGCAGCAATGTGTGCATCGTCCATGGCAACATGGGACTTGTAATCCTTCACGTCCGTATTGGGCTTATAGGTGGCAACGTCCGCCACACTGGGGCCCTTGCCGTCCACATTCCATGCGCCTTCTACCTGGTTCGCAGCAACAGCGCCGCCCCAGAAAAAACCTTTGGGGAAACTCATTTTACAGCCTCCAGTTTCAGCAGTGCAGCACCGGGCACAACCATGCCCTCGGCCACAGTCTTGATGGTGAACTCATCGGCGTTGGTCACGACGATGGGGGTAGTTACATCATAACCGTCTGCCTTGATTCCGTCAAGGTCAAATTTCATCAGCAGCTGGCCTTTCTTGACGGTCTCACCGTCCTTGACCTGCGGATCAAAGCCCTTGCCGTCGCGCTTGACGGTATCCATGCCGATGTGCATCAGCAGCTCGGCACCGGCAGCGGTCTTCATGGAGATGGCGTGCTTGGTGCCGAACACGGACTCGATCACGCCGTCTGCGGGGGCATACAGCTCGCCCTTTTCGGGCACCACAGCGATGCCGTCGCCCAGGATCTTCTGGGAGAAAACCTCGTCCTTCACCTGATCCAGTGCAATTGCCTTGCCCTGCAGGGGGCTGCTGATGATGGAATCCGCAGCAGCTGCGTCTGCAGCAGTCTCGGGAGCGGGTGCAGCGGTCTCATCCTCTGCGGGGGTCTCGTCCTTGTACAGGAAGAAGGACAGTGCGAAGGAGACCACAACAGAGATCACCAGACCGATGGCAGCCCACAGAATGTTCTTGGAGTTGTCCGGGTCAACGAACATGGCCATGCCGGCCAGACCGGGGCCCATGGCAACGAATGCCTTGACCTTCATCAGGCCAACGAACAGACCGCCGATGAAGCTGGAGATCACAACGGACATCATGACCTTCTTGTGCTGCAGGGTGACGCCGTACAGAGCAGGCTCGGTGATGCCGAACAGGCCGGAGATACCAGCGGAAATTGCGGTGGCGCGCAGGTTTTCATCCTTGGTCTTCAGAGCAACGCCCAGGCAGGCACCGCCCTCGGAAATGTTGTGTGCCAGAGAAGCGGGCATGTACAGCATTTCAAAACCGGGGTCGGAAATAGCAGCAACTCCATAGGGGACCAGAGCCTTGTGCATGCCCATGGAAATCATGAAGGGCAGCACAGCAGCCAGCAGAGCAACGGCCAGCCAGCCCAGCGTGTTGTACAGAGCAAGGATCACAGTGGTCAGCAGGGCGCCGATGTTGTAACCCAGAGGTCCGAGGACGACCAGTGCCACAGGGAAACCGATGCCGAAGCACAGCATGGGCACAAAGAACACGCGGATGGCCTTGGGGCACCACTTGTTGGCCCACTTTTCAATGAAGGACATGAAAATGACGGTCAGGATGGCCGGGAACACCTGGCCGCCGTAAGCGATGTTCTGCAGCTTGATGCCGAGGAAGTAAGCACCGCCCTCGGTAGCCAGCAGAGCGGAAACGCTGGGGTGGATCATGGCAGCAGCCAGAGCCACAGACACCAGCTTGTTGCAGTTGAACTTGGTTGCAGTGGTGAAGGCGACCATGACGGGCAGGTAGTACAGAGCCGCATCTGCCACGCCGACGAACACCTTATAGGCGATGTCTCCGCTGCTCATCACGCCCAGAGTGCTCAGCAGCACCATGAGGGCCTTCAGAACGCCTGCACCTGCAATGGCGGGGACCAGCGGCTGGAAGATGCCGACCATGTAGTCCAGAATAATGCCGCCGATCTCTTTTTTGCCCTTGGGAGCAGCGGGAGCCGCTGCCTGGCCTGCGTTGAAGGTGCCCAGCTTGAGCAGCTCATCGTACACTTCGATGACATCGTTGCCGATGACCACCTGACACTGCGGGCCGCTGGAAATAACGCCCATGACGCCGGCAGTCTTTTTCAGGGCAGCAACATCTGCCTTGGAGGTGTCTGCCAGAGTGAAGCGCAGGCGGGTGGAGCAGTGCTCGACCTGCACAACGTTCTTTTCGCCGCCAACCAGACGCAGCACGTCGGAGGCAGTCTGCTTGTAGTTCTTCATTGTGTTCTCCTTTACCTTGTGTGTGATGGCATTCCTCTGCCGTCCGGCCGAAACGGGCAAAAGAAAAAGGATCCAACAGAATGACTCCGTATACAGCTTCTCCCGGAATCATAGTATCTGGCTATAATTCACCCAAAAGAAAAGGTATTCGTCATTCCGTCAGATCCTGCCTGCATTACCAGTAACATGTCCAACTGGATATTATAGTACTAGTATATCAGCCCTGATTTGGTTTTTCAATATTACTTTTTCACAAAATAAGTCTTGAAAAATTATGAACTCCGTACAATCGTCTATTTTTTCGCAGAGCTGTTTTTCTTTCTTCCTATGCCGCCGCACGCCGGTTTTAAGATGTAAAAGCCGGAGCGCCTCTCTTGCGCGTGCACGGGCCGCTTGCTATAATGGTTCTATCCTATCTTTTGCCGCCTGCGCAGGCTGTACCACCGCATTTTTGTCAGGCAGCAGTCAGGATGTACCCGAAAAATCTTTGCAAAGCAGGAGGGCATGGAGAGGTACGAAAGCTCAAAACGTCTCTTGACAATCCACCATTCAGTGTGTATACTACGCATTATGAACAGTGTTCACGTTGAGGTGATCGGATGAATCCAATGGCAACATCAAAAGAGAATATCCTGCAGATCAGCAGAAAACTCATCCAGCAAAACGGATGGGCCGGTGTCAACATCCGTTCGGTGGCTGCTGCCTGCGGAGTCTCGGTGGGCTGCATCTACAATTACTTTGAATCCAAGACCGATCTGTTGAGCGCCACGGTGGAAAGCATCTGGAGCGATATCTTCCATCATCCGGAGGATGAGGCTGTCTTTCAGGACACCCTGTCCTGTGTCCGGTGGATGTACAAGCAGCTGGAGTACGGCTGCCAGCGGTATCCGGGTTTTTTCACCCATCATGCGCTGGGCTTTGTCCAGCAGGACACCGCCGATGGAAAACAGCAGATGCAGCGGGCATGGCAGCACATTCTGGATGCCCTGTGCACGGTGCTGCGGAATGATGCCAGAATCCGGGCTGACGCCTTCACAGCGGAGTTTACCGTTGAAAAATTTGCAGAGATGCTGTTCTCGCTGATGCTGTCCGCTCTGGTACGGCAGGACTTTGACCCTTCTACCGTGCTGGAGATCGTACAGCGGGCTGTCTACTGAAAAATGTCCCACAGATTTGTGGGAAATTTTTAAGCCTAAAATGAACACTGTTCAACTTGATCGGTACTGCAGGATGAAAGTATCCTGTTCACACACACTATATTATATTTTCTCCAAACCAATTTGAAAAAGGAGCAAACCCTATGCGTGCAACCGTTTTCGACATCTTCTATCTGGCCACCGTGCTCACGGTGGGCATCCGTATGATCCGCAGCAGCAAGAGCGGCTCGCAGTTCAAGCTGTTCGGCCTTATGGCTGTGGTGCTGGGTGCAGGGGATTCCTTCCACCTTGTCCCCCGTGCGCTGGCACTGTGTACCACCGGTCTGGAAAACTACGCAGTTCCTCTGGGTCTGGGCAAGTGGATCACTTCCATCACCATGACCGTCTTTTACGTGCTGCTGTATTATGTCTGGCGCAAACGCTACCATGTGGAGGGCCGGAAGGGTCTGACCATTGCCGTGTATGTCCTGTCCGCTGCGCGTGTGCTGCTGTGCATGATGCCTCAGAACCAGTGGCTCACCAACAAGACTCCCCTCGCCTGGGGCATCCTGCGGAACATCCCCTTCGCACTGCTTGGCCTGCTGGTCATCGTGCTGTTCTACCGCAGTGCAAAGGAGCACAGCGACCGGGCTTTCCGCTGGATGTGGCTCACCATCGTGCTGAGCTTCGGCTTCTATATCCCCGTCGTGCTGTGGGCTGAAGTGAACCCGCTGATCGGTATGCTGATGATCCCCAAGACCTGCGCTTATGTGTGGACCGTCCTGATCGGCTACAACGCCATGAAGGCCGAGGGCGGTGCAAAAGGCTGAAAAACCGGAGCGGATGCTGCCGACCGTCCCTGCCGGTGCAGCGCTCATGGGCGTTGAAACAGATCGATCAAGTGACCATAAAGGCAGACTCCCCTGAAAAAACAGGAGACCCGTCCCCCCTTTCAGTCAAAATACACACATTTCCGTGCATCAGCGGCAAATGTTTGTTAAACTATTATCTATCTTGCGACCTTGCAATGTGCACGGTTTTTGTTTATAATAGTATCGTAACGGGGCATGACCCCCGAATGCGAGCGAAACTCTAGTTCAGACATTAAAACTTGAGAGGAGTTTATTACCATGGGTTTAGGTAAGAAGACGATCGACGATCAGAACTACTGCGGCAAGAAGGTTCTTGTCCGCTGCGATTTCAACGTCCCGATGAAGGACGGTGTTATCACCAACGAGAACCGCATCAACGCAGCTCTGCCCACCATCCAGAAGCTGGTCAATGATGGCGCAAAGGTCATCCTGTGCAGCCATCTGGGCAAGCCCAAGAACGGCCCCGAGGCCAAGTTCAGCCTGGCACCCGTTGCTGTGGCTCTGAGCGCAAAGCTGGGCAAGACCGTTGTGTTTGCAGATGACGACAATGTTGTCGGCGAGAACGCAAAGGCTGCTGTTGCTGCCATGAACAACGGCGACGTCGTTCTGCTGCAGAACACCCGTTTCCGCAAGGAAGAGACCAAGAACATGCCCG
>OODD01000948.1_pt1 | contig 12408 bp, 4 predicted proteins | sample 1671311 | NCBI WGS metagenome assembly OODD01 (sample SAMN06348143, study PRJEB24527) | human gut metagenome | biome: human gut; feature: ankylosing spondylitis patient; material: feces | host: Homo sapiens | place: China | collected 2015-10 | reverse complement strand
GGTTGTGGACCACTTTGTGCTGGCGGCACCTGCTTTTCGAGGTCGCCTTTGTTGTAATCCTCCAGCAGCGCCAGCAGCGGGTCCTGCATATCCTGTGCATTAGCCGGATAGAGGTCCATCACCAGACGCTCTTTAAACCCGGCGACCGGCGCAAGGGCAAACAGCTGCGGTTTTACGTTTTGCTTTAATTCAAAAACCATGCGTACGGTTTGCGGGTCAAATTGCCCGACGCGCGCCGACTTGATGAACGGGTCGTCTGCACGAATTTGTGCCGCCATCCCCTTGAGTACCGAGTTCAGGTTTACATCTTCGATATCCACCACCACGCGTTCCGGGTTACTCAACGCGAACTGCTTATATTTCAGCTGACGATTTGATTCTACCGTCACGCGGGTGTAGCTGGACGCAGGCCAGACGCGCACCGCCACGACCTGGCTGACCGCAGCCAGACTGACCTGACTTACGCTCAATAGCCACATGGCACCCGCGCCTTGCAGTAAACGACGACGGCTGATTGCAGTGTTGGATCCTGACATGCCTCTCCCGAGCAAAAGAAATCTAAGCTGTGTAACAAGTAAACGACTAATTTGACCGGAAACTTTAGCGAAAGACGCATAATCTGTCATCTAATAAACGGTAAACATTCTTTTTATATTCACGGCATTACTGATAAAAAAGTCGCTCTCGCATAAAATTTACACTTGCACCCTGCGAAAAAACAGAATAAAAATACAATAATTTCGAATAATCATGCAAAGAGGTGTGCCGTGGTAAAGGAACGTAAAACCGAGTTGGTCGAGGGATTCCGCCATTCGGTTCCCTATATCAATACCCACCGGGGAAAAACGTTTGTCATCATGCTCGGCGGTGAAGCCATTGAGCATGAGAATTTCTCCAGTATCGTTAATGATATCGGGTTGCTGCACAGCCTCGGCATCCGTCTGGTGGTGGTCTATGGCGCACGTCCGCAGATCGACGCAAATCTGGCTGCGCATCACCACGAACCGCTGTATCACAAGAATATACGTGTGACCGACGCCAAAACACTGGAACTGGTGAAGCAGGCTGCGGGAACATTGCAACTGGATATTACTGCTCGCCTGTCGATGAGTCTCAATAACACGCCGCTACAGGGCGCGCATATCAACGTCGTCAGTGGCAATTTTATTATCGCCCAGCCGCTGGGCGTCGATGACGGCGTGGATTACTGCCATAGCGGGCGTATCCGGCGGATTGATGAAGACGCGATCCATCGTCAACTGGACAGCGGTGCAATAGTGCTAATGGGGCCGGTCGCTGTTTCAGTCACTGGCGAGAGCTTTAATCTGACCTCGGAAGAGATTGCCACTCAACTGGCCATCAAACTGAAAGCTGAAAAGATGATTGGTTTTTGCTCTTCCCAGGGCGTCACTAATGACGACGGTGATATTGTCTCCGAACTTTTCCCTAACGAAGCGCAAGCGCGGGTAGAAGCCCAGGAAGAGAAAGGCGATTACAACTCCGGTACGGTGCGCTTTTTGCGTGGCGCAGTGAAAGCCTGCCGCAGCGGCGTGCGTCGCTGTCATTTAATCAGTTATCAGGAAGATGGCGCGCTATTGCAAGAGTTGTTCTCACGCGACGGTATCGGTACGCAGATTGTGATGGAAAGCGCCGAGCAGATTCGTCGCGCAACAATCAACGATATTGGCGGTATTCTGGAGTTGATTCGCCCGCTGGAGCAGCAAGGTATTCTGGTACGCCGTTCTCGCGAGCAGCTGGAGATGGAAATCGACAAATTCACCATTATTCAGCGCGATAACACGACTATTGCCTGCGCCGCGCTCTATCCTTTCCCGGAAGAGAAGATTGGGGAAATGGCCTGTGTGGCAGTTCACCCGGATTACCGCAGTTCATCACGGGGCGAGGTTCTGCTGGAACGCATTGCCGCTCAGGCGAAGCAGAGCGGCTTAAGCAAATTATTTGTGCTGACCACGCGCAGTATTCACTGGTTCCAGGAACGTGGATTTACCCCAGTGGATATTGATTTACTGCCCGAGAGCAAAAAGCAGTTGTACAACTACCAGCGTAAATCCAAAGTGTTGATGGCGGATTTGGGGTAAGCGATGAAAATCGCCGGATGCGACATGCGTAACACTCGTGCGTCGCATCCGGCAATTACGTTTATCCCCGTGAACTAAACAACGCCGCCAGACCGCTGCGCCGCTCGGTGCGCGTGGCAATTGCCGCACTTAAAATGCGCTCATCGGCATACAGCGACAGACGGCGACGCGCGCGGGTCACCGCGGTGTAAACCAGCTCTCGTGTTACTACCGGCGTGCGTTGGCTCGGTAAAATCAACGCCGCATGGTCGAACTCCGATCCCTGCGATTTATGTACCGTCATCGCCCACGTAGTTTCGTGCTCTGGCAAGCGACTCGGTTGCACAGACTTAATATTGCCGTCCGGCATCGCAAACCAGACGCGCGTCCCCTGCCCACGATCCAGAGCGATACCGATATCGCCATTAAACAACCCAAGCGCGCTGTCATTACGGGCAATCATCACCGGTCGGCCTTCGTACCAACGAGAGTGCGGATTACGATGAATTTTGCGCTTCTGTTGCATAAACTGCTCAATTCGCTCATTCAGTCCAGCCACGCCAAACGGCCCTTCCCGCAGGGCGCACAAAAGCTGGTACTCATTGAACGCCTGAATGATTAAATCCGGCTCGGCACGCGCTTGCAGCAGATCCAGATAACGTCCGTAACCCGCAAGAGCTTCCTCAAGCATCGCAATATAATCTTCGCCGCTCTGTAAAAGCCGTTTTTCGATATCAGAAAAATCCTGCTGAAAAACGGTTTTCACTGCCGTTTTATCACCACGGTTGATCGCCGCAGCTAACTGACCAATGCCAGAATCGCTGCCGAAACGATAGCTTTTTTGCAGCAGGCAGAGACTGTCGCGCAAAGATGCCGCTTCTGTGCCAGTTCCTGCCGGAACGTGAGTTCCCGTCAGGCGGCTCAACTGCCCGGCACGCTCGGCGGTAAAGCCGGCATTGGCATAAGCGCAGATATCGCCCAGCACTGCCCCAGCCTCAACCGAAGCCAGTTGATCACGATCGCCGAGAAAGATCACTCGCGCATGATCGGGCAAGGCGTCGATCAGTCTCGACATCATAGGCAGATCGATCATTGACGCTTCATCTACCACCAGCACATCAAGATGCAGCGGGTTACCGGCATGATGACGTAAACGCTGGCTACCCGGCTGCGCACCCAGCAATCGGTGCAAAGTGCTGGCATCTTCCGGAATGCGTTTCTTTTGTTCATCGGTCAGCGGTAACTGGCGCAAAGCCTTGCCGAGAGATTCGGTTAAGCGCGCGGCAGCTTTACCCGTTGGTGCAGCCAGACGGATACGGCAGCGTTCGCCGTCTGCCATTTGAATTAACGCTGCCAGCAACTTCGCTACGGTGGTCGTTTTACCGGTGCCAGGGCCGCCGGAAATCACCGAGATCCGCCGCGTCAGCGCCACTGCCGCCGCAACTTTTTGCCAGTTAATTTCATCGCTTACTGGAAAAAGTTTGTCCAGGGTTTGCGCCAGTAGAGCTTCATCAACCTCAATGGCATGATTCACTTCGTTGAAAAAGCGTGCCACTGTGCGCTCGTTACACCACATGCGATTCAAATAAAGACGATCACCACAGAGGATCATCGGCGTTGGTTCATCTCCCCGGCTGACCGCTTGTGAAGCCAGCAAGCATTCTTCCCAATTTTGTAACTCACCGATTTCACTGACACAGGTTGCTAACAGCGGATGTGACTCCTCGTTATTTTCCAGTCGTGAGAGCGGTAAACAGACATGCCCTTCCCCGGCGTCGTGGCTTAACAGGGCTGCCGCGAGGGTGACGGCAGGATGTTCATCTCCCGCCACGGTCAGGGCAAATTGCACATCCAGCGGGCGTAGCTGTTTGTGCTCCACAGCTTCCAGTAATTGCTTTTGCAATTTCATTACGCCTCCTCCAGGGTCATACCGGCAAACATCTCATCCATCAGGTCAATCAACCCGGCGTTGGGTCGGGTTGTGTAAATCCCTTGTTGCGGATGTTCTTTATCAACGCCACGCAGGAACAGATAGATAACGCCGCCAAAGTGACGATCATAGTCGTAATCAGCAATGCGATGGCGCAGATAACGGTGCAGCGCCAGGGTATAAAGCTGATATTGCAGATCATAGCGGTGTGCCTGCATCGCCGCTGCCATAGCCTGTTGGGTGTAAGCCGAACTGTCTTCACCCAGCCAGTTGGATTTATAGTCGAGCAGGTAATAACGCCCTTCGTGGCGGAATACCAGGTCGATAAAGCCTTTTAACATGCCGCGTACCTGCATGAACTCCAGCGGCGGGCAGCCAGCGGATAGCGGATCAAACTGGCGAATTAGTGCATCAAGCTGGCTGGCGATGAGCGGTTCACTAATCGGCAGGTAAAACTCCATCTCCACCTGTTTATCGCGGTCGGAAAGCTGACTCAGGCTAACACCCGTTTCATTGAGAGGTGCCTGGAGGACAGCCGTGATCCACTCGGTCAACACCGGTTCCCACTGCGATTCAAAGCCGCCGAGTTCCAGTTTTTCCTGTACCCAGTTCGGGTCAACCGGCTGGGTAAAATCGAGGTCTTCAAACAAACTGTGCAAGAATGTCCCCGGTGACGCACCGCGCGGGAACTGATGCGGTGTTAACGTCGGTTCTTCAACGACGCTGACCACGCCTGCGGCATCAACATCCAGCCGTGGCATCAGATCCTGAGCGATACCGTGACCACGCTGCTGCAAACCGGAGTAGCTGGTGACACGCCAGTTATCGCCGGGCAATCGTTGTAGTGTCCTCGCATTCAGTTCTGCAGTTATAGCATCATTAACCTGCCAGGGCTGGTTATCACCCGTTTGTGCCGTTTGCCAGGCAATATCATCATCGCATAACGCTTCAATACAGGTGCGAAGTCCTGCCGCATCTTGCGGTTCCCCTTTTTGCAGCAAACGCCCGAGCGCACTTTGGTGGACGTCGGTGTCACCTTTTTTATCGCCACGACGGCGCACCAGCGGTGCAACGCCGAGACTGCAATGCCAAACCGAACGCGTCAGCGCCACGTAAAGCAAACGCAGATCTTCCGCCAGACGTTCGGCCTCCGCGAGATCGACACTTTCTGGCGCAGCGTTAAGATCCAGAACAGCCTCAAACGAGTGGCGATCGTGATAGAACGCCTGATCCTGGACGCGGAAATTGGTAATAAATGGCAACCAGACCAGCGGATATTCCAGCCCTTTTGATTTATGGATCGTGACAATCTGCACCAGATGTTTATCACTTTCGAGGCTCATTTGTTGGCTGGAGGCATTACTGTCTGGCTCGAGGATATGTTGCGATAACCAGCGTACCAGCGCATGTTCACTTTCCAGCTGCGTTCCGGCTTCTTGTAGCAGTTCGCTGATATGCAAGATATCGGTAAGACGCCGCTCACCGCCTGCCGTTGCCAGCAAGTTTTCAGCAATGTTACGCGCCGACATCAGCGCCCGCAGCATCGGCATAACGCCACGTTTGCGCCAGATTTGCCGATAACCATCGAACTCTTCGACTACCGCATCCCACGCATGTTCGTCATTATTCAGCGTTTCAATATCCAGCGCATTCAGCCCCATCATTGACGTTGCCAGCGCACTGCGCAGGGTGTTCTCACGTTCGGGAGTCATCACCGCCTGCAACAGCCAAAGCATCTCCTGCGCTTCCAGAGTTTCAAAAACACTGTCGCGGTTCGAAAGGTAAACGGAAGGGATTTCCAGCAGCGTTAAGGCATCGCGCACCTGAGCGGCCTCCTGGCGGCTGCGCACCAGCACACTGATGTCCGAAGCACGCACCGGACGCGCGTCGTCGCCGTTCATCAGCAACGCTTCGCCCCGCTGTCCGGCTTGTAGCCAGTCGCGGATTTGCGCAGCACATACCTGCGCCATGGTACTTTGATAGTCGCCAACGCCGCAGCTTTCGCCTTCCATCAGCCACATTTTCATCGCAGGCTGCGTTTCACCTTTAAACACAAAACGTAACGCCTGATTTTTCCCGGCTGATTTCACTGGAATAAAAGGAATTTCGCGAAACATGAACGCGTCATCAGTCTGACTGAAAAGCTTATTCACGCTGTTCACCATTCCTGGTGCGGAGCGCCAGTTGGTATCTAAAGTGTAGTGGGCGTGAACTTCGCTACGCGCCTTCATATAAGTGAAGATATCCGCACCCCGGAATGCATATATGGCCTGTTTCGGGTCGCCAATCAGCAACAATGCGGTTTCCGGCTGATGGTGCCAGATACGGCGAAAAATTCGGTACTGCTGGGGGTCGGTATCCTGAAATTCATCGATCATTGCCACCGGGAATCGCGTACGGATCGCCGCTGCCAACACCTCTCCGCTTTCGCTACGCAGCGCGGAATCGAGCCGACTTAACATGTCATCAAAACCCAATTCGCCACGGCGGCGTTTTTCACGCGCTACTGTTTCGCGGATCTCAGCCAATGCGCGGGTGATCACCAGATCGCGGATCGACAATGGTTCTGCAAGCAGTTGATCGATCGCCTCAAACAGTGGATGTCGCGGGGTTTCCCCCCCGGCTTTCGTGCGATCTTCTAAGAAACGCTGAGAGAATTTTTCCAGCGACTCCGGTAACTGATAACTGTTGGTCTCTTCTTCTGCCCAGGCGCTGATCTTGTCGATCCATTTAGCCTGATTGCTACGGTTAAACTTGCGTCGATCAATACCAGAAGATTCGATCAGCGCATCCAGTTCACCCACCGCGTCGCGCCACTGCTGTTTTACCGTATCAATACGCGCCACAATTTGCGCGTGGCGGGAAGCCAGCGTTTCATCATCGGGCGGCGGTGCTTTGATAACCGGCGCTTCGCCTTGCAGATAACGATTAATATCGCGCAGCAACGCCTGCGGTCCTTTCCAGGTTTCAAAGACGACCTGGGCAATTTCACGCGGCAGCGGGTAGCAGTGGCGACGCCAGAAATCGGCGCAGGCCTGGTAGCGTAGCAGAGACTCATCTTCAATCAGCTGCTGCTCAAACAGCATGCCGGATTCAAAGGCATTCAGGTTGAGCATGCGCTGGCAAAAACCGTGAATAGTAAAGACTGCCGCTTCATCCATCTGCCGTTCGGCTAACAACAACCACTGCGCGGCTTGCGCTTTATCGTCGATCTCTTCCAGCAGGCGTTCGTACAGTGGATTGTCGGTGGTTTCACGCAAACAGGCGATGCGCAACTCGTGGATATTGCTACGGATACGACCGCGCAATTCTGCCGTGGCAGCCTCGGTAAAGGTGACCACCAGCAGTTCTTCAACGGTCAGCGGGCGGGGAAAGGCGGCAGAACCGCCTAGTCCAAGTAACAGGCGCAAATAGAGCGCCGCAATCGTAAAGGTTTTGCCTGTGCCGGCAGAGGCTTCAATCAGGCGCTCGCCCTGTAAGGGCAAGCGCAAAGGATCTAGTGTCTCGGCGACATCACTCATTCTTTTCACTCATCAGGGGCATTGTTTGCTGCAACGCGCTGACGTTCTCCCACACTTTCCAGCCTTCAGGATGCACATATTCGGCTTTCCCGTTCTGGCTACCGGAAATCTGCGACAGAATAGCCATGCCTTGCGGCTCGACCACCGCCTGATGGAAGAAATCGGCCAGTTTTTGCGGCGTCAGCAGTTTTATCTGGGCCACGATTTTATCACGCGAATCGAAGCGCATATTGCCGCGATCGAAATCTTTACTTAACTTCGATGCTTCTTCGCCGAGCGTTTGCGGTGCCTGCAGCATCTGGGTAATTACCGCCTGCTGGATTTGCGCAAACTCTTCTGGCTTCATCGTCCGCAATTTTGCCTCTGCGGTTGGGAAAAACGCCTTGTAACGCTCCCACAAGAATGAAGGCTGTTTATCATTGCTTTGCAACAGGAAGCCCATGCCCCACTGACGCCCCACGCTCATTGGAAACGCAAACACGGCATAGCCCAACTGTTCTTCGGTACGCAACTGATTGTAGAACCACGGCTGTACGATCTGCCCCAACAGAGAGCTATAGGCTGAGCTGGTGTATTCATCGTAGCCAGTCGGTACAAATACCGCTGCCAGTGCGGAGTCGGTGCTGTTACCGGCTTTTTCAAAGATGACGGATTGTTTTTTATCGACCACGACATCTTTGTTACGACACCACTCCGAACCATCAGCGCCCAACTGTTTTTGCACATCGCGTGCCAGCGTTGTTGCCTGGGCTTCGGTCATGTTGCCAATAACCATAAACTCTGGTCGAGCCCCTGATTTTAAGGCGTCGCGATAGGCCAGCACCTCTTTCAAAGTGATTGAAGGCAAAATTTTGCGCCGTTCATCTCGCGAGAAGTACGGCACTTGCGAGAGCATCTGCGCGGGCATAATCGCCTGCTCGAACGCTTTGCCCTTTTCTGCAGAATCCATCATCTGGTTATACCAGGACTTCGCCTGCTCAAGCTGATCTTCCGTAGCGGTATAGCTAAAGTAGCCCTCCAGCAGAGCCTGGAACAGCTGCGGCAGGCGCTGGGTGTAACCATTGGCATTAACCATAAGGCCGTTGTTAGCGTTGGTGGAAAAACTTATGCCACCAACCGACGCCTGGTTGCTTAACTGATCAAGCGCCAGTCCGGCAAGATAATCATTGAGCGCAAACATCACCTGATTGCGGGCGCTGTCCATGGCTTTCGGGTTACGCAAAATCAGGCTGACATCAGCTTTGGGTTCGCTGGAAAAATAACGGCTTGGCGCATACACCACACGCAGATTCGACTCATCAACAATCAGCTCTGGATGGTCATATTTCTTCTCTGACTTAATCAGCGAGAAATCGTCAGGAATATAGGGGTTAAGCTCTGGCAAAGAGAGCGCAATGTCGGCTGCTTTTTTCTGCCAGTCAGCGAAAGTTTGTGCGCTAATTTTATCGACCTGATACGGCGCATCGACAAAGTAAGCCGTTTTGTTGTGCGGCTCTTTCGGGCTGATATACCAGATACGCGCATTCTGCGGCGTCATCATCGCCAGGCGTTCTTTTACTGCTTTAGCGTCGTACCGATCGGCAATATTGACTGCATCCAGCGTATGCTCAACAGGAACGCGAATCATGGTATCTGCCAGCCATTCGACGTAATCCATATCACGGGTGATTGACGGATAACGGAAGTCGATATCCAGCACATTCGCCAGTTCATCGAAGTATTGTTTATCAATCCCTTTTTCGCGTAACAGATTGAGGTAGCTAAAAATGGCCGCCACAACCTGATCGCGATTCGCCAGACCTTTATCGGTTAAAGACGCAGAGATCGCTAATACGCCGCTGTTGCCGTTGACGATAGGATCGGAATTGGCGCTAATGCCCTCAACTAATCCCTGCTTTTGCAGCCAGTCAGAAAGTGTACCTGGGCTGCGATTACCGATCAGATAGGTAATCAATTCATCCGTTTTACTACGGAACTTCGCTGAATTGTTATCGATGCGAAACTCAACGCGCAGAACTTTACGCGGCAGCGCCGGGACGTAATGAATGATAATGCCCTTTTGCGCGTCGGTGACTACCGGCACGGTGATTTCCGGTTTTTTGCTCTCTTTGTTCGGCACGCGACCAAAGGTGTCCGCCGCCATTTTTGCCAACTCCGGCAGCGGTTTATTGCTGTAAATAACCGCCTTCATCAGATTGGCGGAATAGTACTTCTCGTGGAAATCTTTCAGCGCCTGCTGTACCGGATTTCCGGGTTTGTCGCTTAAAGTTTCGAGGTTACCACCAGAAAACTTTGAACCGGGGTGTGCCGGGTTAATGGTTTCTGCGCTGACCTGTGCCATGCGCATCCCGTCACGCGTACGCGCCATGGTTAATTCGGCATTCACTGCATTACGTTCACGTTCGGCGTATTTCTTGTCGAGCAAGGGTTCTGCAATAGCGTCCGCCAGGCGGTCTACCGCACCGGGCAAGGCGTCGTTCTCAACTTCCAGATAGAAAGCCGTGCGATACGGTGCCGTGCTGGCATTGTGACTGCCGCCGTGCATTTTGAGATATTCGGCCAGACTGTCAGCCTGCGGGTACTTTTTCGACCCCATCAGACTCATATGTTCAAGGTAATGTGCCAGCCCCTGGTACGCCTCGGGATCTTCCAGCGACCCAACGGGCACTACCAGCGCCGAGAGCGATTTAACCGCCTGCGGATCAGAAACCAGCAAGACCACCATACCGTTATCCAGACGTATAGCCTGATACTGGCGGTTATCTTTATCACTTTTACGGATGGTTTCCTGAATCGGCTGCCATCCCGTTTCTGCCTGACTTAAGGGTGCCCAAAGGGCAACAAACAACAATAATGCTTTGAACCAGGTGCTGCTGGGCATTCACGGACCTCATAATCAACTTTATTTTCTGGCCAGATTCAACAGGTTAACGCAAATCATCTGCCAGAATTTAATCTTGTGCTGCACGAGTCAGCCTATGTCTATATATCCATCAGTCCGTGACTGGTGCGCATCATAATGTAAGCGAATGAATTGCGCAATTTTTATACAGCACTCATGACTGATTAAAGCGAAACAGCGGTAACAGGAAACGTTGCGACTGTTCAACGATGGCCTCCATTGTCTCTGGTGTTAATTGCCGCCAGAGCCGTTGATACCAGATATCATCACCTTCGCCACGCACCATCATGTTGCCTTCGTAAGCCTGAAGGAATTTCGTACGGGCTTTTTGTAACGTGGAATCGTCATCCAGCATGGCATCGTTTTGCGCGTCATAACAGGTTTTTAGCCACGCGCCGCCACTTTCAGGTAACACCAGCAATGGCGCGGACATTCCTTCACGATACCCCTCAATCAGTTGTGAGAGGTAATGCAAAGCCTGTTCGGCTGCAAGCGGCGGAAAACGCCACTCGCCGTCTTTGCGTAGAAAAAGGCGACTTTCACCATTACCACCGCTGGCACAGTAGACAAGGTGTTCCAGCCAAAGTTGCATTCCCTGCGCCACACTTAATAAAGAGGGACGCCAGCGCAACAGGCCATCCGGCTGCACCTGCGGCAACCAGCCAGTTATCTGCACACCGTTGCAGGCGAGATCAATTTCCATACTCTGCCCCGGCTGGCGACAGGCAATGACTCTGTCGGCAAGCTGCTGCATCTCCTGGCACTGTGTTTCCCAGAAAATTTCACCAAAAGCGCCATGCGGTAAATCCCCTGCCGCCCGGAAGCGGCGGAACAAGCGTTCGGCATCATCCTGCTCAACCAGTGCATTCAATAACTGCTGATTGATTTGATAACGGCTAAGCCCTTCCAGAATAAATGGCTCGGTGTCGGGGATTTCGCTGTCTTCAGTACGGAAGTTCACCTGCAAACGCATCTGGAAGAACGCCCGTACCGGATGTGCCCAGAATCGTTGTAGCGTTTCCAGCGGCACGGTTTCCGGTAAGGTAAACGGCAGCGGCTGAACAAATTCAGAATGTGCTTTACCAGCCTGGCTGGCCGCAGGTAGCCATTCACGAGCATAGCTTTGTCGTTCGCCTGGCTGGTAGTTTTGCGGATCAAACGGCATCCGGGTATGGAGGCAAGTAAGATGCGCTTTTACCCTTGCCTCGCTTTCATCACAGTTGAGCGCTTCATCGCCCGGTAGATAATGGCTTTGCCCGATGTAGTCGATCAGTTCCTGCACCAGTACCGACGGGAAACGTTCACTGTTATCCTGAATAGAACGCCCGATATAGCTGATATAGAGTTTTTGCTGCGCGGAAATTAACGCTTCCAGGAACAGATAGCGGTCGTCATCGCGACGGCTACGGTCGCCACGCTTCGGTTTCTGGCTCATCAGGTCAAAGCCCAATGGCGCAAGCTGGCGTGGATAAACGCCGTCGTTCATTCCCAGCAGGCAAACCACTTTGAATGGGATGGAACGCATTGGCATCAGAGTACAAATGTTAACCGGTCCGGCGAGAAAACGCTGGCTGATACGTTCCTGATCCAGGCGCTGTGCCAGTTCATCACGCAATAGTGACAGCGGCACCGCGTCGCCATACTGCGCACCTAAACCTTCGGCGATAATCGCCTGCCATTGTTGTTCGATCAGCGTCATCGCCGCTTCGGTTTCCGCATCCGGCAGGAAGAAGGCGTTGAGCATATCGCGACAAACCGGCAACCACTCTTCCAGCGGACGCTCCTGCGCCAGCCCGCGACGCCAGATGTTTAGCTGCATTAGCAGTGAAGCCAGATGCCCCACTAGTTCTGCAATTAAGCCGCTCGATTCATCATAAGGTAGAACCGATTGCCACTCGCCCTGCGCGCTCTCCATCGCGTAGCCCAGCAACATACGCGTCAGGCCAAATCGCCAGGTGTGTTGTCCGGTGGCGGGGA
>OODD01000945.1_pt1 | contig 12434 bp, 9 predicted proteins | sample 1671311 | NCBI WGS metagenome assembly OODD01 (sample SAMN06348143, study PRJEB24527) | human gut metagenome | biome: human gut; feature: ankylosing spondylitis patient; material: feces | host: Homo sapiens | place: China | collected 2015-10 | reverse complement strand
AGCGTTTTATGCTTCCTGATAAATTTATGAATGATGCAACAAAGCATCTTCGTACGTTGGTTTATGAGAAAGACCGTAAGCTGCTCGAAAATCACAAGCGTAAAATATATGCTTGAAAAGAAAAAAGGTACAACGTGCTATGTCGTTTGATTAGCGGGAAGAATTCACCGGTATGGATTAGCTGCCGTGGGGAGGTAATCCATGATAATGAGGGGAAACCGCACTATAATATCAATGCTACGGAATGGAATTATCTTAGCAGTCTGCTTTTCATACATGCCGGATACATTTCCATATCAGAGCCATTGGAAGATGGAAGAATGTCACAGTGCCTACTGGGAGCTGGTCCCAACAATTGACCACATCATTCCTATTGCCATTGGAGGAGAGGATAACCCGTCTAATTATGCGACAACGTCTATGCTTCACAATTCAGTTAAGAGTAACTGGACAATAGAGCAGCTAAAATGTAAACTGTATCCTGCAGGAGACATTAATGAGTATGACGGGCTTACAGGGCTTTTCGTGAGACTTACAGAAAACGACCTTGAGCTTTTTGATGATCCATACATAAAACGCTGGTATAAGTTATCTGTGGGAATGAAATAGAGACAGTTCCTAAATGTATATAACAATTGATTGTAAATGAAAGAGATAAGAGTATGCATATATATGTAGATGCTGATGCATGTCCTGTGATAGGGATAGTTGAAAGAATAGCTAAGAGTCATAATATTGCCGTAACGCTTTTGTGTGATACTAATCATTATCTTACATCAAACTATTCAGAAGTGGTATATGTGGGTGCCGGAGCTGATGCGGTTGATTTTAAGTTAATAAGCCTTTGTGAAAAAGGAGATTTAGTAGTTACGCAGGATTATGGTGTTGCTGCCATGGCATTAAGTAAGGGTGCATATGCCATTCATCAGTCCGGGAAATGGTATACAAATGAAAATATTGATTTTATGTTAATGGAAATACATATAAGTAAGAAGGCAAGGCGGGCAAGCAGTAAAAACCACATGAAAGGTCCAAGAAAAAGAAGTGATAAGGATGATTTAAACTTTGAAGCCTCTTTTGAGAGACTAGTGGAAAAGTATCAACACTTGGATACCAGCCGGATGTCTGGAAGAGCTGGAGTTAAATAAAAATTAGGAGACAGATATATGAATTTTGAATTAGCATGCCTGGAGGATTTTAATGAGATAGAAAATCTCTATTGGGATTTAATAGATAAAAGCAAAGAAGAACCTTCTTTTCCTGACTGGGAAAAGGGTGTACATCCTTCAGCAGATTTTTTAATGGCTGGTATTGTTAAGAAAGAGTTGTTTGTATTAAGAGATGTGCGATATGAGTACCGCGGTATGGGTCTTGCTACTCAATTTGTAAAAAACTTAATATCATATGCTAAGTTGGAAAACATTGAAGCCATTCACCTTGATGTAATAGATAAGAACACACTAGCTGACAAGTTATATATCAGAGCTGGCTTTAAATATGTAAGTACTGAAAACATATTTTATGAGGTGGTTGGAAACAGGCAGTTTAGAATGTATGAGTATGTGATTGAGTAGAAAGTATTAGATATGCGCATATAATGAGCATTATCTGCCTTATAGGAAGCTATAATGAAAAAATCATAGTAAAGAAGGAACGATTGTGAATATAAGATATGCAACAATGGCTGATTTAGACGATATTGCATCGGTTGAATCCGAGTGTTTTCCTGTTTTAGAGGCAGCAACTAAAGAAGAATTTGAGCAGAGAATAAAATATTATGGAAATCATTTCTGGCTTATGTTTGATGAGGGTAAACTCATTGCGTTTGTAGATGGTTTTGTTACGGATGAGGCTGATCTTACAGATGACATGTATGAAAATGCATCAATGCATAATGAGAATGGTGCATGGCAGATGATTTTTGGTGTAAATACTCTTCCTGAATATCGCAGATGTGGATGTGCGAAAGAGCTGATTAAGAAGGCTATCTTAGATGCCAGAAAACAGAACCGGAAAGGGCTTGTATTAACTTGTAAAGAAAGCCTTGTTCCATATTATTCCAAGTTTGGATTCATTGATGAGGGGATAACAGATAAATCCACTCATGGAAATGTCCTGTGGCACCAGATGAGATTGGATTTTAAATTAAGAAATAATGGAGTAAATCCTTCAGATAACAAAAAAGTGACCGCAAACAAGAAATTTGCAGCCGACAGAATACTATCATATTTTAAAGAAGAGTGGAAGGTACTGCTTATAATAACAGTTTCAGGTCTTATATATAACTTTGGACTTTTGCTTGGCCCTTGGTTTGAGGGTAAGATGACAGGATGTCTTATAGATATATTAAGCCAAAATGCTGTATACAAGGATATGCTTATACTTGTAGTGTCATATATTGTATCTATTGCAGTTGTTCAGATATCAAGATATATAAAGCGTTTCTATGTGAGAAGATTTGCGAATAATGTCAACAGAAGAATGAAGAAGATATTGTATTGGACGCTTGTGTTAAAGAGCAAGACAGAACTTGAAAGTGAAGGTATGGGTGATATTATGACAAAGGCAATCCTTGATGTTGATGATTGTGCTGAGGGCATGAGAAAGTTCACAACAGAGGTGTTTGATACAGGAGTTGCTCTGGCTGCATATGCAGGAATGCTGCTTGTATATGATGTAAGGCTGGCACTTATTGCAATGATATTTCTACCGATATCTTATCTGCTTGCAGAAAAGATGAAGATTATCGTACAGAGAACAGGTGCAGAATATAAAAGACAGTCAGGAATATTAAGCAATGCCACACTAGACAGAGCTTCTAATGCCATAACTTACAGGGTATACGGAAGGGAAGAGGACAGAAGAATTGCATACGAAGATAATCTTTCATCATATGAGAAAGCTGCTATCATGGCAAATATATGGAATTCTTCAATGACACCCTTATACAGGATTATATCAATGACAGGTATAATATTTATATTATATTTCGGCAGTAAAAATGTACTTGGAACGGGGTGGAAAAGCTGGGATATCGCGGCATTTACGACATTCCTTGCCTGTTTTATAAAGTTATCGGATAAGTCTTCAAAGGCGGCAAAGCTGTTTAATGCAGTTCATAAGGCACAGGTTTCGTGGAAACGTATTAAACCGCTTATGGTTATTCAGGATAAAGATACAGATTGTAAAAATCAGACATCAGGAAAGCTTGAAGTAAAAAACTTAAGTTTTACATATCCAGATGGGAAAACTGTATATAATGATATTTCCTTTACTGCAGAGCCGGGGGAGATTATAGGCGTTACGGGTCCGGTTGCCTGCGGTAAGTCAACATTTGGAAAGACCTTCCTTTGCGAATGTCCATATAAGGGAAGTATTAAGTATAATGGAAATGAATTAAGCAGTGTTGCTGATAATGTAAGGTCGGGAATAATAAGTTATCTTGGACACGACACAGAGCTTTTTAATGACTCTATTAAGAATAACGTGCTTCTTGGTGATGATTGCAATGTATCAGAATACCTCAAGGACGTATGTATCGATAAAGAAGTTGCACAGATGGAAAATGGAGTTGACACACTTATTGGTAATGGTGGTGTAAGACTGTCAGGTGGACAGGCACAAAGAATAGCACTTGCCAGAACGCTTTGTCATAAGAAGCCGGTACTTGTGCTTGATGATCCATTTTCAGCACTGGATATAAGCACTGAGAAAAAGATATATAACAACCTTTGTGATATAGCAAAGAATAATATTGTAATTATTATGACACATCGTCTGTATATGTTCCCTAAGATGGATAAGGTTATATGGATGGATAATGGAAAGGCAATAGTTGGAACACACGAAGAGATTATGTTACAGTGTCCGCAGTACAGGAAGCTGTATGAAAATGTCAGCACACAGATGAGGTAGACGTGGCTGGACATACAGAAAAAGGTACATTACAAAATAAAAATACCAACGAAAATAAGAAAAAGGAGTTGGATAATATTGAGTAGTAATAATGTAAACAGCACAGAAGCCAATAATTATAATATTAATAACGTTGATAATAAGAAAATGAATAACAAGAATTCACACAACGTAGTTTCAATAATATTACATACTATAATAAAGAGAAAATGGCTTTCTCTTGGAATTATAATTTCAGTATGTGGTGCGGTTATAACGGCTCTTTATCCCCCACTTGTACTTGGAAAAATAGTAGATACTCTGACAACAGGAAGTCAGTTGCCTGTATATCTTGTATTTCTTTATATGGCATTTACAGTTATTACAGGTCTTATGGAAGCCACAAGAGAAGGGCTTCTTACAATATTTGGGCAGAAGATAACACATGCACTTAGAAGTGGACTTATGGAGCATTTTGTAAGACTTTCTGCTGACTCACTTAATAAGCAGGAGCCAGGTGCTGTTGTATCAAGGTTTGTAGGTGATGTTGATACAGTTGAGAACCTTTTCACATCGGGAATTGTAAGTATGTTTGCAGATGCCTGTAAGATAATAAGTATTCTTGCAGTTATCTGGTTCAGAAATAAAGGACTTGCAACAGTGCTTATAGTGCTTCTTCCATTTTTATTCTGGTTTACAAGACATATACAGAAGAATATGCTTGATGCCCAGTTAAAAAATAGACGAGCAGTAAGCCGTGCTTCAGGACATGTGCCGGAAACACTTCACAATATCCGTACGATCCATAATCTTGGCAAGGAGAAGTATATGGAGAAAAGATACGATGAATATATAAGCGACAGCTACAAAGCTATGGAAAAGACCAACTTCTACGATGCTGTATATTCACCAGTTATTCTTATATTAAATGCAGTTGTAGTGGCGGTAGTTATGTTGTTTTCAGCCTCAGGCAATGCCAAAGTCCTTACACTTTTTGGTATGTCAGCAGGTACAGCAGTAGCAGTTATTAACTATATATCACAGATATTCTCACCAGTTGAAAGTCTTGGAATGGAAATCCAGACGATACAGTCAGCGATTGCGGGCGTGAGAAGAATAAATGAATTCTTTGAACTTCCAGTACTAGATAATAATGAAGAATTACAGGCAGAAAAGACATTTGATAGTAAAAATGATACACCTTATGTCCAGTTCAATGATGTAACATTCGGATATGAGGCTGATTACATTGTAATAGCTGATAAGACATTTGTTGTAAACAGAGGAGAGCAGGTTACACTGTCAGGAAGGACAGGTGCAGGTAAGAGTACAATATTCAAGCTGCTTTTAGGACTGTATAAGCCACAGAAAGGTTCTATCCTTATAAATGATATGAATTCAGCTGCGATACCAGATAACAGAAAGAGAAAAATATTCGGTTATGTTGAGCAGTCATTTCATATTGTTCCGGGAACTATTAAAGACCAGATTACACTTTATGACAAGTCCATATCTGACGAAGCTGTTATCAAAGCGGCAAAGCTTACAGGACTTCACGATACAATTATGAACTTTGAAAATGGATACGATACCCAGTGTACACAGGAAGTATTTTCGCAGGGACAATGGCAGTTGTTATCCATAGCAAGAGCTACAGCTGGCAACCCAGAGCTGCTTTTACTTGATGAGATAACAGCCAATCTTGATGCCAACACAGAAAGAGATGTTCTTACAGCACTTAAAGGTGTATCTGAAAACAGAACAGTTATATCAATATCACACAGGGTTACGGCAAGAACAGGACGTGTAATAAGCTGTTAAATACAATATTTTATAATGACAATGACGCCAGAATGTGATAATATTTTTTATATTGGATAATTTAATGAATTAAAGTATATCAGGTGGACAAAGTGGAAGATATTATGTATAGCATTAACAGGTTGTTAAGCATTACAATTGGAAATAATAGGGCATATTTAGATGTGCAATATGTTAATATTGCTATGTTGGTCTGGGGTTGTGTATTCTGCTTAATAGCAGGGATAGGAATGATTTTAAGTAAGAATTTTGACCGCCGTAAGAGGCTGTGGATGATACTTTTGCAGTTTGCAACAGTTGTTCTGTTGCTCAGTGATGCAACCGCCTGTATATTCAGAGGTTGGACGGGTGTATTTGGATATTGGATTGTAAGGATAAGTAATTTTATAGTATTTCTTGACAATAATATAATATTATATTTGTTTCACAGGTATGTGTGCAGTTTTATTTTTACGGAACAGGAAGAAAGAACTTTAAAAAGAGCAACATTTATAAATATACTGTGTGCCGTGGCAGTAGCTCTGGTTATTATTTCACAGTTTACAGATTTGTATTACTATTTTGATGCACAGAATGTATATCATAGAAGTGAAGGTTTTATAATATCTATTTTTATACCTGTAACAGGAATGATGGTAGAGATGTCATTTTTGATAGAATACAGAAAGAAATTAAGCAATACTACAATTTCTTCACTCGGTTCATATATTATTCTTCCAATTGTAGCGGCAATAATACAGTTCTACTTTTATGAAATTTCGCTGATTGATATAGCTATATGTAATTCAATGATAGTTATGTATATAACTGTTATTGGTGAACAGAACAGGAAACTTGACAATCTGGAACAGAAGCAGATTAAGACAGAGGCTGAACTTGAAATATCTATGGTGCTTAACCAGTGTATAGCAGAACTGACAACTGAAGCGGATATTAACATAGCTATACATAATCTTCTTGCAATTATTAATAATTATTTTGGTGCGGACAGATGTTATATTTTTGAAAATAATTACGATGATAATACAATGGATAACACCTATGAGTATGTTAGTGATAGTATTACAGCAAAGAAGGATAAGCTTAAAAAGCTTTCGATGAATATTGTAAGTTTATGGATGGAGAATTTTAAAGAGGAAAAGCCATATTATATAGCAGATATCAGCAAGCAAAAGGAAGAACCTGTATATAATATGCTGCATGAACAGAATGTAGACAGACTTCTTGCAGTGCCATTAAAAAGAGATGGAAATATAATTGGATTTCTTGGAGTGGACAATCCGGTTAATCATTACGAGGATATGGCATTGTTGTCTTCTATACAATATTTTGTTACTAATAGTCTTGAAAAGCGTGTGCAGCAGGATAGGATGCGTTATTTAAGTTACAGGGATATGCTTACAGGTTTGTACAATCGTAACAAATATATAAGCATTGTTAAAGCGGCTAAAGACCAGATACTTAAAAATGTCGGAGTTGCTTACATAGATCTTAATGGTCTGAAAGCAATTAATGATAATTATGGACACTCTAATGGTGATAAGTTCATATGTACAGCAGCAGACACATTCAAAATGGTATTCCCGGATAATTCTTACAGGATAGGTGGGGATGAATTTGTAATTATAGAGCAGAATATTGAGCGTGATAAATATGAAGAAAGAATTACAGCCTTGAAAAATATAATGCAGGATAAACAAGTAAGCATATCCATAGGAGTTCTGTGGAGAGAGCAGGTTGATGATTTAGAAGCATTATTAAAGGCAGCAGATAAGCTTATGTATATGGAGAAAGAGATGTATCATAAGAGCAGAGAATAAAGTTAAAATAAAAGGGATTTGGGATGCAGCTTCCAAATCCTTTTTGTGTTCTTTTTGTGCTGTTAAGGGATTTATATTAAAAGTTATGATGGGTATGTATCCCCAGCACAAATATAATTATAAAATGTTGTTAAAACAGCATAAAATGCTTGTTACTTTGGAACAAATGCTTGTTGTTTGTTATATTGATTGTTATAGTCAGACCATATTAATCAATGCCATTTGATATTTGAATTCAGTGTTAATATCTTAGGCAGGAAAAGAGGTATAATATGGCTGGAAAGAAATTTATTAACGCAAAGTTAAAAGGATATAATGAATTACAGGAAATACTTGTTGAGGACGGAGTATTTAAGGCAATTGCACCACATATAGATGTAGATAGTGATTGTGAAATTGAGGATTTTGGAGGCAGGCTTACACTGCCACCATATGTTGACCCACATATTCATCTTGATTATGTATTCACAGCAAGAAAGCAGGGCGCAACTAACGGAACAGGAACATTATTTGAAGGAATTCAAAGGTGGAGTGAAACTAAATCAGATTTAACAATTGATGAGATAAAGGCAAGAGCAATAAAGGCAGTTAAAATGGAGGTGTCACACGGTGTCCAGTTCATAAGAACACACGCTGATGTAACTGACCCTAACCTCACAGCCTTAAAGGCACTTCTTGAATTAAAGGAAGAATTAAAAGATATTGTAACAATCCAGATTGTATCATTTCCACAGGAAGGAATGTATTCTTACAAAGATGGCGACAAGCTTGTTGAAGAAGGACTTAAAATGGGTGCTGATTGTGTAGGTGGTATTCCACATTTTGAGTATTGCAGGGAATTTGGTGAGAAATCAATTCATAAGGTTGTTGAATTAGCTGTGAAGTATGACAAGCTTATTGATGTACACTGTGATGAGAGTGATGACCCAATGAGCAGGTTTGTGGAGCTTCTTACTGCACTTTCAATTGTTGAAGGAATCGGACCTAAGACAACAGCAAGCCATACCTGTTCATTAGGTTCAGTAGATAACAGCTACGCATTCAGAATGATGAAGAATTTCAAGAAAGCAGGACTTAACTTCATTTCCTGCCCAACAGAGAATATATATCTTCAGGGCAGACAGGATACATATCCTAAGAGAAGAGGTCTTACAAGAGTTAAGGAATTATATGAAAATGGAATAAATGTATGCTTTGCACAGGACTCAATTCAAGATCCTTGGTATCCAGCAGGCAATGGTAATCTTATGAACGTGCTTGATAATGGTATACATATAGCACAGATGATGTCATTTGAGGAAATGGATAACTGCCTTGACCTTATAACTGTTAATGGTGCTAAGACTATGAACATATCAGACATATATGGAATTGAGGCAGGCAAGCCAGCTAACTTTATTGTTGTCGATGCCAGGAGTGAATTCGAGGCAGTATGCGAAAGAGCCGATGTTGTTGCAAGTGTCCGTAATGGTGAATATCTGTTTAAGAAAGCACCAGTGGCTTTCGAGGCTTTGAGTGAATTTATGGCATAGATAAAGAGTGAATTATGATATAATATGACTACTTCGTAGTCACTTAGAAGTTTCTTCGAAACTTCGGATGCGTGAAAAAGCAACGCAGGGCATATGATATAATGAGCACAAAAGTGCTCATCTTAAAAGTTCCTTATGGCACTATAAATAATTATAATAATATGTAAATAATAATTACAACATACAATATAGGAGCAGCAATATGTTTCAATGTAAAGATCTTCTCACTCTCCCCTCAATGGCGAAAGCCAGAATAATAGCAGGAAAGAGTGGTTTGTCCAATAGAATAAGGTGGGTATATAAGCCTGAGAATATGAATTTTGCGAAGTGGGTAAAGGGACAGGAGCTTTTGATTATAAGCACGCCTGTTATACAGAGTAAGGATTTTGACCTGCAAGCAGTTATTAAGAAAGCTAAGAAGCTTGATATGGCAGGTGCATTGCTTCTTGTTGGCGATAAGTACATTGCCAGTATAGGCAGTACAATAATATCCTATTCCAATCTTAACGATTTTCCGATATTTGTCATATCAGGTGAAATTCCTCTTGTTGACATTTTTGAAGAAATCGGACACGCTATTGCGTATAATAAAGACTCAGATGTATTAAGTGATGATATTCTTTCAGGAATTATATTTGGAAAGGACATCAATATAGAAGCATTTTCTATTAAATTTGAAGAAGCTGGCTATGACATCAATGGTAATAACCGCATGTTTATGATTAATATTCATTCAGATAATAAGATAGAGAATTTTGATTATGATTTTATTATGAATAAGCTGAGGGACAGTTTTGCACAGAACAATGGAAGTCTGATTTTATCAAGATATGCTAATAACATAGTTGGCTGTTTTAATTGTTTGGAAAATGCTGATGATACACACGGTCTTATTAATCAATCTTACGAAGCATTATCTGAATATGTGCAGGGCAGGTATACGGATATAAAGCTTGTTATGGGAATTGGACGTGAATATAATGGAATATCACATTTGCAGAAAAGTTTTACGGAGGCTTCAAGGTGTGTAATCCTTTCGGAGAAGATACAGCTTAATGGAAGTGTGTTCTGGTATGAAGAAATGGGAATATATAACTTGTTCTCTGAATTTGGAGATAAAAAGCTTATACAGGACTTTGTTGACAGTACATTAGGCATAATTATTGACTATGATAAGGAGAATAATACTAATCTTTTACAGACGTTAAAAGCGTACCTTTGGAACAATAACAGCCTGCTTCACGCTTCTGAACAGTTATTTACGCATCGTAATACAGTAAAGTACAGAATACAGAGAATAACTGAGCTTACGGGCAGGAATTTTGATGATGCGATGACACGTCTGGAGTTTATGAATGCTTTGATATGTCTTGAGGTAAGATAGACATTTGTGCTGTGAGAACAAATGAAGTAATACAAGATTGTTATTAGAAGTCATAACAATAAAATATTTATAAAAGAATGTTGAAGTATATATGTCTTAGTGATATATTCTTGAACATAGACAAGAAGCAAAGGGGCTTCTGCTAATGGTAATATTAGCGGAAGCCCCTTTTTGTGTATTAGTAAAAATGTTAATCTAACTGGCAGTAAAGGCTGAAATAGAAATTACTAAAGCACATTCATTGTTTATCTTGCGGTATATAAAATGTACCGCTGGACGCGTCAGATATTAATAAATATTTATATAACAGGAGGAAATGATTATGAGCTACGGTCTTATAGCAGTAATAATTGTAATCGGTATTGTCATAGGTGCTATAGCTACTAAGAAATGTGAGCCATTTCTTATAGGCGGTTCAATTATAGGAGCAATATTTTTATATAAGCAGGATTTTATAACCGAATGGGTTAATACACTTGAAGGTGTTATGAGTGATGAAGCATACTTAATACTTGTATGTGGTTTGTTTGGAAGTATAATAGCACTTCTTACAGCCTCTAAGGGACATTTTGGATTTGCAAAGATTGTTTCAAAGATATGTAACAGCGAAAGAAAGACTTTATTCACAACATTTGTATTAGGTGTAATTATATTTATTGATGATTATCTTAATGTATTATCAATAGGTACAGCAATGAAGAAAGTATATGATAAAGTAAAAGTACCAAGAGAAGCACTTGCATATCTTCTGGATAGTACAGGTTCACCAGTCTGTGTTATGTTCCCATTCTCATCTTGGGCAGCATATTTTGGAGCTATCTTTTTCGCACAGGAGAGTGTTCAGGCACTTGGTGCAAAGACATGGATGGGAGCTTATATAAAAGCAATTCCATTTTGTATATATCCAATAGTTGCATTACTTATTGTAATTCTTTTCTCAGCAGGTGTATTTCCTAAGCTTGGCGGAATGAAGAAGGCTTATGAAAGAGTTGCAACAACAGGTAAGGTTTACAGTGATGCAAGTAAGAAGTACAATATGGATGATGGCGAAGGCGAACAGGACGGCAACATATTCAATTTCCTTGTTCCAATGCTTGTACTTGTAGTTGTAGCCTGTGTTACAGGTAACCTTGTAGTAGCACAGATTATATGTCTTGCAGTAACACTTGTTATGTATCTTGCAGAAAAGCTGATGACATTTACAGAATACTGGGATAATTTCGTAAAAGGATTTGCAGATATGCTTCCTATTATAATTCTCCTTATAGCAGCACTTACATTCCAGACAATTGCAAGCCAGATGCAGATGACAGAGTTCTTCATAGATATTACACAGCCAATATTATCAGCAAAGATTTTCCCAATGCTTGCATTTATCATTACTGGTATATTAGCATTTATGATAGCCAATGCGTGGGGCGTATGTACACTTGTTGCACCAGTTCTTCTTCCACTTGGTGCAAGTGTAGGAGCCAATGCAATACTTATAATGGCAGCAATTCTTTCAGGTTGTGCATTTGGTAATCACGCCTGCTTCTACTGTGACACAACAGTTCTTGCTTCACAGGGTTCAGGTATTGATAACTTTGACCACGCGGTATCACAGCTTCCATATGTACTTATAGGAGCTGGAATAAGTATAATTGGTTTCCTTGTATTAGGATTTGTTATGTAAAATGTGTTAGTTTTATAAAATGTATATAGGAATTATAAGAATAATTTCAGAACGGAGGCAGTTATGAGTGATAAGAAATATGTCGTTACAATAGCAAGGCAGTTTGGCAGCCTTGGACGTCCAATAGCCAAGCTTATGAGTAAGAAGCTTGGAGTTGAATATTATGACAGGGATATAGTGGAGCAGGCGGCTAAGAAGCTTAATCTTCCGGTGTCGCAGATAGATGAGCTTGAAGAAAAGGTTAAAAAGACAGCAACTAATTCATATAAGAGAATGATGTATCCTCTCGGAACACAGTCAAGTACAGA
>OODD01000916.1_pt1 | contig 12891 bp, 7 predicted proteins | sample 1671311 | NCBI WGS metagenome assembly OODD01 (sample SAMN06348143, study PRJEB24527) | human gut metagenome | biome: human gut; feature: ankylosing spondylitis patient; material: feces | host: Homo sapiens | place: China | collected 2015-10 | reverse complement strand
ATGGCAGAAAAAGAGAAGTATGTACGTAGCAAGCCCCACGTGAACGTGGGCACGATTGGTCACGTTGACCACGGCAAGACCACCCTGACGGCCGCTCTGACGACCGTCCTCGCCCAGAAGTTCGGCGGCGCGGCTCTCGCCTATGATCAGATTGACGCGGCTCCTGAAGAAAAGGCCCGTGGTATTACGATTAACTCCGCTCACGTTGAGTACGAGACCGAAAAGCGTCACTACGCTCACGTCGACTGCCCGGGGCACGCTGACTATGTGAAGAACATGATCACGGGCGCCGCTCAGATGGACGGTGCCATCCTGGTGGTGGCTGCTTCCGACGGCCCGATGCCCCAGACCCGTGAGCACATCCTGCTCGCCCGTCAGGTCGGCGTGCCGAACATCATCGTTTACCTGAACAAGTGCGACCTGGTCGACGATCCCGAACTGCTCGAGCTCGTTGAGATGGAAGTTCGTGAACTGCTGTCCGAGTACAAGTTCCCGGGCGATGACATCCCCGTCATCCGCGGTTCCGCCAAGCTCGCCCTCGAAGGCGATCAGTCCGAGTACGGCGTTCCGTCCGTCCTCAAGCTGGCCGAGACGATGGATTCCTACTTCCCGGAACCCGTCCGTGAACTCGACAAGCCGTTCCTGATGCCGATCGAAGACGTGTTCTCCATCTCTGGCCGCGGCACCGTGGTGACCGGCCGTGTGGAACGCGGCATCATCCACGTCGGCGATGAAATCGAAATCGTCGGTATCAAGCCGACCCAGAAGACGACCTGCACGGGCGTTGAAATGTTCCGCAAGCTCCTCGACGAAGGCGAGGCTGGCGACAACATCGGCTGCCTGCTGCGTGGTACGAAGCGTGAAGACGTCGAGCGCGGCCAGGTTGTGGCCAAGCCCGGCACGATCACCCCGCACACCAAGTTCGCTGCTCAGGTGTACGTTCTGAAGAAGGAAGAAGGCGGCCGTCATACCCCGTTCTTCAAGGGCTATCGTCCGCAGTTCTACTTCCGTACGACGGACGTGACCGGCACGATCGAGCTCGAAGAGGGCACCGAAATGGTGATGCCGGGCGACAACACCACGATGACCGTGACGCTGATTGCTCCGATCGCTATGGAAGAAGGTCTGCGCTTCGCTATTCGTGAAGGTGGTCACACGGTTGGTGCCGGTGTGGTTGCCAAGATCATCGAGTAATTTGCTAGAATTGCAGACCTCTATCGAGAGGTCTGCAGTTGCAGGGGTATAGCTCAATCGGCAGAGCGACGGTCTCCAAAACCGTAGGTTGAGGGTTCGATTCCTTCTGCCCCTGCCATCAGTTACACAAAGCCAAGCCGCGATCAATTGAGTGACCGCGGCTTAGTTGTTTATCGGGGGAATGCCCCGTTGGGTTAGAGAACCAATAATGAGCAAACCAAAAGAGCAGGTTGAGGAGCCCAGTAAGGGGCGCGATCTCGTCCTCGTCACGATTGCCATCATAGTGGCGGTTGCAGGCGTTCTTGCCTTCACTTTCCTCAGTGATCAGTCTCTGGGCGTGCGTCTTGCCTGCCTGGCTGCCGGCCTTGTGGTTGGCTGTGCTATTGCCTGGTTCAGCCCGTCGGGCAAGCGGTTTATCGCCTATGGCCGCGCCTCTTACGATGAGCTGCGCCTCGTTGTCTGGCCGACTCGCCGCGAAACCCTGACGAGCACTGGGCTTGTGATGGGATTTGTCGTAATCATTGCATTGTTCCTTTTCGTGATTGACAAGATCATCGAATGGGGACTCTATGATGTTCTTCTGAAGCTTATTTAATCAGCAGCAGGGGGACGGAGATCGAAATGACGGAAGAAGCCAAGCCTAATACCGAAGCGGGTAACGCTGAAGAAAATGCATCTGCCGGAAACATGAAGTGGTACACCATTCATGTTTATTCCAGCATGGAGAAGAGCGCTTACAACGCACTGGTTGACCGGATCTCGCATTCGGAATACAAGGACCTGTTCGGTGAAGTGCTTCTCCCGACTGAGAAGGTTGAGGATATCCGCAACGGCCGTAAAGTGACGACCGAGCGCCGTCTCTATCCGGGATACATCTTCATCCAGATGATCATGAACGATGATACGTGGCATCTGGTCAAGAACACCCCCCGTGTTATGGAATTCCTGGGCGGCAATCGCCCGACCCGCATTCCGGAATCCGACATTGCCCGTATCAAGGGAACGGTCGCGGAAGGCGTGGAGAAGCCGAAGCCCAAGGTGCTCTTCGAGCTCGGCGAAACGGTTCGTGTGAAGGAAGGCGCTTTCGCTGACTTCAATGGCCGTGTTGATGAAGTGAATTATGACAAGAGCCGTCTGAAGGTTCTTGTGTCGATCTTCGGCCGCCAGACCCCGGTTGATCTGGCTTTTGACGAAGTCGAAAAAGTTTAATTTAGATGCTCCTTTGAATAGTGGACTTAAAACCTGAGTTCGCTATAATAAAGGGCTTATTTGATTTCACTGTGGGGAGCCCGATTCTCGGGCGACTGAACCCAAGAGGATAACTATGGCAAAGAAAATCATCGGCTTTATCAAGCTGCAAGTGCCAGCTGGTAAGGCTAATCCTGCGCCGCCTATCGGCCCGGCTCTCGGCCAGCGCGGCCTGAACATCATGGAATTCTGCAAGGCCTTCAACGCCCGCACGCAGTCCATGGAAAAGGGTCTTCCGATTCCGGTCGTGATCACCGCCTTCGCGGATAAGTCCTTCACGTTCATCATGAAGACTCCCCCGGCGACGATCCTGATCAAGAAGGCTGCCAAGATTGAGAAGGGTTCTGCTCGTCCGCACACCAAGATCACCCGCGCTCAGGCTGAAGAAATCGCCAAGGCCAAGGAGCCTGATCTGACTGCTGCTGATCTCGGCGCGGCTGTTCGCACCATCGCTGGCTCCGCCCGCTCGATGGGTATCACGGTGGAGGGTCTGTAATGGCTAAGAAACTGTCCAAGCGCGTTGCTGCCAACCGTGCGAAAGTTGAACTCGGCAAGCTTTACGATGTGAAGGAAGCTATCGACCTGGTCAAGGGCTGCGCCTCTGCCAAGTTTGATGAGTCCTTTGACGTTGCCGTTCAGCTCGGTATCGATCCGAAGAAGTCTGACCAGACCGTCCGTGGCGCCTGCGTGCTGCCGGAAGGCACTGGCAAGGTTGTTCGTGTTGCTGTGTTCACCCAGGGTGCCCGCGCTGAAGAAGCGAAGGCTGCCGGTGCTGACATCGTCGGTTTCGACGACCTCGCCGACAAGGTGAAGGCTGGCTTCATGGACTTCGACGTTGTGATCGCCTCCCCGGACGCGATGCGCGTTGTCGGCCGCCTCGGCCAGGTCCTCGGCCCGCGTGGCCTGATGCCGAACCCGAAGGTTGGCACCGTGACCCCGAACGTCGCTGAAGCTGTCAAGAACGCCAAGGCTGGTCAGGTCCAGTTCCGTGCTGACAAGGCCGGTATCATTCACGCCTCCATCGGCCGTGCTTCTTTCGAGACCCCGCGTCTCGAAGCCAACCTCAAGGCTCTTATTGAAGCCCTGAACAAGGCTAAGCCTGCCGCCGCCAAGGGCGTGTACCTGAAGAAGGTTGCTCTCTCCTCCACCATGGGCATCGGTGCCCGCGTGGATCTGAGCACGCTTTCCAACTAATAAGTTTCATCATGGCGCTCCCCGAAAGTGGGGCGCTGTGCTGGGGCCGCGAGGCCCCAAGGGCTTTGGTGGCCGTGCCACAGCGCACGGCCAATGTCAAAGACCGCTGGAAGCGCAAGCTTTAAAAGTCTTAAGAGCGCCGACCTGAACGGGCAGCGCAATAAGATATCCAACGTAGACGGCAAAACCGAAGAGAGTGAATTACGTTGTACCGCAGGCCCATGTCGGCGGCTGCTCGTTCCCCTCTCTCTCGAGGTGAGCCGGTCATAAAAGAACCGGTGCTAGTTACTAGCACCTCTGAGTGGAGCCAGACCATGGGTCTTAATCGTCAAGATAAAGCGGCTGTGATCGAGGAAGTGAAGGCACTTGCTGCCGAAAGCACTTCCCTGATTTTCGCCGACTACCGTGGACTGAGCGTTGAAGCAATCACCGCCCTGCGCAAGGAAGCTCGCCAGAACGGTGTGAAGTTGCGTGTTGCCAAGAATACCCTGGTGAGCCGTGCCGTCGCCGAGACTCCGTTTGCCTGCGCTGCCGATAGCTTTACCGGCCCGCTGGTTTACGGCTTCTCTGCCGATCCGGTTGCCCTCGCCAAGGTGCTCTTCAACTTTGCTAAGAAGAACGAAGCGTTCGCCATCAAGGGCGGCGTCATGGATGGTAAGGCTCTTGACCTTGCCGCCATCGAGGCCCTCTCCACGATGCCGAGCCGCGACGAACTGATTGCTAAGTTGATGGCCACGATGAACGAGCCGATCGCTAAGTTCGTGCGTACCCTCAACGAAGTTCCGGCGCGTCTTGTGCGCACCGTCGCTGCAGTTCGAGATTCGAAGGAACAGGCTGCTGCCTAATCCTGTAGTTTTTTAAATTTAACCATACACAACGTATACGGAGTCATTTCAAATGGCACTCTCTAACGAAGAAATCCTCGAGGCGATCGCCTCCAAGTCCGTCCTTGAGATCTCTGAGCTGATCAAGCTGATGGAAGAAAAGTTCGGCGTTTCCGCTGCCGCCCCGGTTGCTGTCGCCGCTGCTGCTGGCGCTGCCGCCCCGGCCGCTGAAGCCAAGTCCGAGTTCGACGTCGTTCTGTCCGACGTTGGCGCGAACAAGATCAAGGTGATTAAGGTCGTCCGTGAAATCACGGGCCTGGGCCTGAAGGAAGCCAAGGATCTGGTCGAAGCCGCCCCGAAGGCTGTTAAGACCGCCGTTGCCAAGGCTGAAGCCGAAGAGCTGAAGAAGAAGCTCGAAGAGACCGGTGCTAAGGTCGACCTCAAGTAATTCTTTTCTGAATGCTTGAATTATCCGGTTCGGAGTTTCTCCGAACCGGATAAAATCGCTAGTGTCGATTTTGAAAAGAATTTGCCCTTGCGAATTTCTTTCAAAGTCTTCCCTAAATGAGTAAGAGTTGGGTCCTAACTAAAGTCTAGGATTGTGCCGCTGGGATAATCTGTTGTATCCAAGCGGCTTTTGCCGTCTCTTGCTTTTTCTTCTCTGGAGCAGGGTTTTCTTCCCTGACTCGCGTCGAACGGAGTGTCCATGTCGTACTCGTTCACTGAAAAGAAGCGCATCCGGAAAAGCTTCGCCAATCGTCCGAGCGTCCTCGCAGTGCCCCCCCTGTTGGATATTCAGTTGCGGTCTTATGCAGATTTCCTGCAGGCTGATGTTAAGCCGAATGCCCGCAAAGATATCGGTCTTCAGGCCGCCTTTACCTCTATCTTCCCGGTTTCCAGCCACAATGGGCTGGCCCGCCTTCGTTTTGTTAGTTATGACCTGGCTAAGCCAGAGTTTGATGTTGCAGAGTGCCAGCTCCGTGGTCTGAGCTACTCCTGCCGCCTTCGTGCCAAGATCCAGCTCGAGATCTATGACCGTGACGCCCCGACGACTGTAAAAGAAGTCCGGGAGAATGAAGTCTACATGGGCGAGATCCCTCTCATGACCGAGAAGGGCTCTTTCATCATCAACGGCTCTGAGCGAGTTATCGTCTCCCAGCTGCACCGCTCCCCTGGCATTTTCTTTGAAAATGACAAGGGCAAGACTCACTCCTCCGGCAAGCTGCTGTTCTCTGCCCGAGTGATTCCTTACCGCGGCTCCTGGCTCGACTTCGAGTTCGATGCGAAGGATATTCTCTTCTTCCGTATTGACCGCCGCCGCAAGATGCCCGGCACGATTCTGCTGAAGGCTCTGGGTATGACCCCGATGCAGATTCTTGCCCGCTTCTTCGAGTTCGATCACTTCACGCTGTCCGCGGAAGGTGCCCGTCTGTCGCTCATCCCTGAGCGTCTGAAGGGTGATTCCCTCGGCTTCAACATCGTCGACAAGGATGGCAAGATCATTGTCCCTGGCGACAAGCGTGTGAACGCCCGTCACGTCCGCCTGATCAACCAGGCCGGCATCAAGGAAATCCCCGTTCCGGACGATTACCTGATTGACCGCGTGCTCGCGAAGGACATCTATGATGAGGAAACCGGTGAGCAGATCGCTGCTGCCAACGCCCTGATCGATGAGAAGCTGCTTGAGAAGCTGCGTGCCGCCAATATCACGGAAATCGAGACGCTCTACACGAACGAACTCGATCACGGCGCTTACATTTCCGAGACCCTGCGTCTTGATGAAACGGCTGATAAGCTCGCCGCCCGCATCGCGATCTACCGCATGATGCGCCCGGGTGAGCCGCCGACCGAAGAAGCTGTCGAATCCCTGTTTGAACGCCTGTTCTTCTCGACCGATACGTACGATCTGTCCCGTGTCGGCCGCATGAAGATCAACGCCCGCTTCGGCAAGTCCGATATGACCGGCGCTGCCACGCTGACCGCGGAAGATATCGTCGATACGATGATGCTGCTCGTCGCGCTGCGCAACGGCCAGGACGATGTCGTCATGACTGACGACAACGGCGTCCAGCGTACCGTTCCGGTGAATGGTGTTGATGATATTGACCACCTCGGCAACCGCCGCGTCCGCTGCGTCGGCGAACTGGCTGAAAACCAGTTCCGTGCCGGCCTCGTCCGCGTTGAGCGCGCCGTGCGTGAACGCCTCGGCCAGGCCGAGAGCGACAACCTCACGCCGCAGGACCTGATCAACAGCAAGCCGATCTCCGCCTCGATCCGCGAGTTCTTTGGCTCTAGCCAGCTCTCGCAGTTCATGGACCAGACGAACCCGCTGTCCGAAATCACGCATAAGCGCCGTATTTCGGCCCTTGGCCCGGGCGGTCTGACCCGTGAGCGCGCCGGCTTCGAAGTGCGAGACGTGCATCCGACGCACTACGGCCGTGTCTGCCCGATTGAGACCCCTGAAGGTCCGAACATCGGTCTGATCAACTCGCTCGCTATTTACGCCCGCCTGAACGACTACGGCTTCCTTGAGACGCCGTATCGCCGCGTGGTTGACGGTGTCGCGACCAGCACGATTGACTACCTCTCCGCTATTGAGGAAGGCAAGTACATCATCGCCCAGGCGAACGCTGATCTGGATGAAAACAACCGCCTCACGCAGGAACTCGTGTCCTGCCACGAGAAGGGTGAATTCGTTCTGGCCCGTCCGGCTGACATTCAGTACATGGACGTTGCCCCGTCGCAGATCGTGTCTGTGGCCGCTTCCATGATTCCGTTCCTGGAGCATGACGACGCGAACCGAGCCCTGATGGGCGCGAACATGCAGCGTCAGGCAGTGCCCTGCCTCCGTCCGGAGTATCCGTTCGTCGGCACCGGTATGGAACGTACGGTCGCTGAGGACTCCAAGACGGCTGTCCAGGCCCGCCGCGGCGGTATCGTCGACTACGTTGACGCGAACCGTGTCGTTATTCGTGTGAACGACGAGGAAAGCGTTGCCGGTGAAGTGGGTGTTGATATTTACAACCTGCAGAAGTTCACCCGCTCCAACCAGTCCACGACGATCAATCAGCGTCCGATCGTGATGATCGGCGACCATGTGGCGAAGGGTGACGTGCTGGCTGACGGCGCTTCGACCGATCAGGGCGAACTCGCTCTCGGCCAGAACATGCTGATCGCCTTCATGCCGTGGAACGGCTACAACTACGAAGACTCGGTGCTGATCTCCGAGAAGGTCGTGGCTGATGACCGCTACACCTCGATCCACATCGAGGAACTCTCCGTCGTTGCCCGTGATACGAAGCTCGGCGCGGAAGAAATCACGCGCGATATTTCGAATCTGCCTGAGCAGCAGCTGAACCGTCTCGACGACGCCGGCATCGTGTTTATCGGTGCTGAGGTCGAGGCTGGCGACGTGCTGGTCGGCAAGGTGACGCCGAAGGGCGAAACCCAGCTCACGCCGGAAGAGAAGCTGCTGCGCGTGATCTTCGGTGAGAAGGCCTCCGACGTGAAGGATACGTCGCTGCGCGTTCCGTCCGGCATGTCCGGCACCGTGATCGACGTTCAGGTCTTCACCCGTGAAGGCGTGGAACGCGATTCCCGCGCGAAGTCGATTATTGAAGACGAACTGAAGCGCTACCAGCGAGATCTGGACGACGAACGCCGTATTGTTGAGACCGACGCCTGCGCCCGTCTCCGCCGTCAGATCACCGGTAAGAAGGTTCTCACGGCTCCGAACGGCCTGGGTGCCGGCTCGGTCCTGACCACTGAATACCTCGAAGGCCTGAACTACCAGCAGCTCTTCTCCATCGTGATGGAGACTGAGGATGATCAGAAGCTGATCGACCTCACGAAGAAGGCTCTGGAGAACAAGGTGAAGGAATTCGCCGAAGCCTACAACCTGAAGAAGGACAAGCTCACCCGCGGCGACGAACTGCCCCCGGGCGTGCTGAAGATGGTGAAGGTTTACATCGCCGAACGCCGCCGCCTGCAGCCTGGCGACAAGATGGCAGGCCGTCACGGTAACAAGGGTGTGGTCTCCAAGGTGAACCCGGTTGAGGATATGCCGTACATGGCTGACGGCCGTCCGATGGACATCGTGCTGAACCCGCTCGGCGTGCCGTCCCGTATGAACATCGGCCAGGTGCTGGAAGTCCATCTCGGATGGGCTGCAAAGGGCCTCGGCTGGCGTCTGCAGGAACTGCTCGACAGCGAACGCGGCAAGCAGGTGAAGGAAATCCGCGCCTTCCTGGAGAAGGTCTACAACATGACCGGCAAGAAGGAAGACATCGCGAGCCTCACCGATGACGAAGTGATCGCCATGGTGAACCGTATCAAGCACGGCATCCCGTTTGCTACGCCGGTGTTCGACGGTGCAAGCGAAGAGCAGATCAAGCAGATGCTGGAGATGGCATTCCCGGATTCCGAAGTGAAGCGCCTCCAGCTCACGCCGAACCGTGAACAGGCCACGCTGTACGACGGCCGCACGGGTGACGCCTTTACCTGCCCGGTGACGGTTGGCTACATGCACTACCTGAAGCTGCATCACCTGGTTGACGACAAGATGCATGCCCGCTCCACCGGTCCGTACTCTCTCGTGACCCAGCAGCCGCTCGGCGGTAAGGCTCAGTTCGGCGGACAGCGTTTCGGCGAAATGGAAGTCTGGGCTCTTGAAGCTTACGGCGCAGCCTACACGCTGCAGGAAATGCTGACGGTGAAGTCCGACGACGTTAACGGCCGTACGAAGATGTACGAAAACATTGTCAAGGGCGATCTGTCGATTGATGCCGGTATTCCGGAATCCTTCAATGTTCTGGTGCGCGAAATCCGCTCGCTCGGCATCGACATTGACTACGAGAAAAATTAAGGACGGTTTTCGAGATGAATAACGCCTTTCTCAATCTGTTTCAGCAGGTGCAGCAGGACAATCACTTTGATGCCCTGCGCATTTCGATCGCTTCGCCGGAAAAGATCCGTGAGTGGTCTTACGGCGAAGTGAAGAAGCCGGAAACGATCAATTACCGCACCTTTAAGCCGGAGCGTGATGGTCTTTTCTGCTGCCGTATTTTCGGGCCGATCAAGGACTACGAGTGCCTTTGCGGTAAGTACAAGCGCATGAAGCATCGCGGCGTCGTCTGCGAGAAGTGCGGCGTCGAAGTGACGCTGTCCAAGGTGCGCCGCGAACGCATGGGTCACATCGAGCTCGCGAGCCCGGTGGCTCATATCTGGTTCCTGAAGAGCCTGCCGTCCCGTATGGGCATGGTGCTCGATATCCCGCTGCGCGATATCGAACGCGTGCTGTACTTTGAAGCCTATATCGTTGTTGATCCGGGCATGACCCCGCTGAAGCGCGGTCAGCTCCTCACGGAAGACGATTACGCCGCGAAGACCGAAGAGTTCGGTGACGAATTCAAGGCCATGATGGGTGCCGAGGCTATCCGCGAGCTGCTGAAGTCTATCGATATTCCGAAGGAAATCGAGACGCTGCGCGCTGAGCTGAAGGACACCAACTCCGACGCGAAGATCAAGAAGTATGCGAAGCGCCTGAAGGTTCTCGAGGGTTTCCATCGCTCCGGAATTCATCCGGAATGGATGATTCTCGAGGTGCTGCCGGTGCTGCCGCCGGATCTGCGTCCGCTCGTGCCGCTCGACGGCGGCCGTTTCGCGACCTCCGATCTGAACGATCTGTACCGCCGCGTGATCAACCGTAACAACCGTCTGAAGCGTCTGCTCGAGCTGAAGGCCCCGGACATCATCGTGCGCAACGAAAAGCGCATGCTGCAGGAAGCTGTCGACTCTCTGATCGACAACGGCCGCCGCGGCAAGGCGATGACCGGTCCGAACAAGCGCCCGCTCAAGTCTCTCGCTGACATGATCAAGGGTAAGTCCGGCCGCTTCCGTCAGAACCTGCTCGGTAAGCGTGTGGACTACTCCGGCCGTTCCGTGATTACGGTGGGCCCGGAACTGAAGATGCACCAGTGCGGTGTGCCGAAGCCCATGGCTCTCGAGCTCTTCAAGCCCTTCATCTACAACAAGCTTGAGATGCGTGGTCTCGCGAACACGATCAAGGCTGCGAAGAAGATGGTCGAGACCCAGGATCCGGTGATCTGGGACATTCTCGAAGAAGTGATTTACGAGCACCCCGTGATGCTGAACCGTGCGCCTACGCTGCACCGTCTCGGCATTCAGGCGTTCGAACCCCGTCTGATCAGCGGCAAGGCTCTCCAGCTCCCGCCGCTCGTCTGCGCGCCGTTCAACGCCGACTTCGACGGCGACCAGATGGCTATTCACGTGCCGCTCTCTCTGGAAGCCCAGACCGAAGCCCGTACGCTGATGCTCTCGACGAACAACGTCCTCTTCCCGGCTAACGGTGATCCGGCGAACGTTCCGTCTCAGGATATGGTGCTGGGTCTCTACTGGAGCACCCGCTCCCGCGTCAACGCGCCTGGCGAAGGCATGTTCTTTGAGGACGTGGATGAAGTCCGCCGCGCTCTCTCCGCCGGTATCGTGACGCTGCAGACCCGCTGCACGGTCCGCGTGAAGGAGTACGACCTGAACCGCGAAACCGGTGAGACGAAGGAACGCACGATCCGTGTCGAAACGACCGCGGGCCGCGCTCTGCTGTCTGAAATCCTGCCGAAGGGCATGAAGTTCTCTGACATCAACAAGACGCTGAAGAAGAAGGAAATCGCCCGTCTGATTTCTACCTGCTTCCGTGTCTGCGGTCTCCGCGCGACGGTGGACTTCGTTGACTCTCTGAAGAACCGCGGTTACTACCTCTCCACGCAGGCCGGTGTTTCGATCTGCGTTGACGATATGAAGGTTCCGGCCGAGAAGCAGAAGCTCGTTGAAGCCGCTGAGAAGGAAGTGGAAGAGATTCAGTCTCAGTACACCTCCGGTCTCGTGACGCAGGGCGAACGCTACAACAAGGTGGTGGACATCTGGGGCCGTACCGCTGATGAAGTCGGTAAGGTCATGATGAAGGATCTGTCTGTCGAGCCGGTTATCGACCGCCACGGCAACAAGACCACCCAGGAATCGTTCAACGCCGTGTACATGGCTGCTGACTCCGGTGCCCGAGGCTCTCCTGCCCAGATCCGTCAGCTGGCCGGTATGCGAGGCCTGATGGCGAAGCCGGACGGCTCCATTATTGAAACGCCTATTACGGCTAACTTCCGTGAAGGCCTGAACGTTCTGCAGTACTTCGTGTCGACCCACGGTGCCCGTAAGGGTCTGGCCGATACGGCTCTGAAGACGGCTAACTCCGGCTACCTCACCCGCCGACTGGTGGATGTGACGCAGGACCTCGTCGTTACGGAGCAGGACTGCGGTACGAAGAATGGTGTGAAGATGCGCGCTCTCGTCGAATCCGGCGATGTGGTGCAGGCTCTGCGCGACCGTATCTTCGGCCGTGTGGCTGCGGAAGACATCAACAATCCGGAAACGGATGAGCTGATCGCCGCCGCTGGTACGCTGATCGATGAGAACATCTGCGACAAGATCGATGCCGCCGGCATTGATGAAGTGACGGTCCGTACGCCTCTTACGTGCGAAACCCGCCACGGCATCTGCGCCAAGTGCTATGGCCGCGATCTCGGCCGCGGCACGCTGGTGAACGAAGGCGAAGCGGTCGGCGTGATCGCTGCCCAGTCCATCGGTGAACCGGGCACGCAGCTGACGATGCGTACGTTCCATATCGGCGGCGCGGCGAGCCGTGCTGCTGTGGCTTCGAGCGTTGAAGCGAAGGCTTCCGGTAAGGTGAACTTCACCTCCGCGATGCGCTACGTCACGTCGAACAAGGGCGAACTCGTGGTGATTTCCCGTTCCGGCGAGATCGTTGTGACGGATGCCACGACGGGCCGCGAGCGTGAACGTCATAAGATCCAGTACGGTGCCACGCTGTCCGTGCATGAAGGCCAGCTGGTGAAGGCCGGCGAGCAGATGGCGACCTGGGATCCGATGACGCGTCCGATTATTTCGGAATACGCCGGTAAGATCCGCTTTGAAAACGTGATCGACAACGTCACGGTGATGAGCCAGACCGATGAAGTGACCGGTCTGTCCACGCAGGTGGTTATCGACTCCAAGCGCTCCACCTCGAGCCACGGTTCGAAGAAGGGCGGTTCCACCGGCACGCTGCGTCCGTTGGTCCACCTGATCGATGCGAACGGCAATGAGGTGAAGATTCCGGGTACGGATCACGCTGTGACGATTCAGCTGCCGGTCGGCGCTCTGGTCACGGTTCAGGACGGTCAGGAAATCGGTCAGGGCGAAGTGCTTGCCCGTATTCCGGTTGAATCCCAGAAGACCCGAGACATTACGGGCGGTCTGCCGCGAGTTGCCGAGCTCTTTGAAGCCCGCTCTCCGAAGGACGCCGGTATGCTGGCTGAAGTGACCGGTACGGTGACCTTCGGCAAGGAAACGAAGGGCAAGC
>OODD01000912.1_pt1 | contig 12920 bp, 7 predicted proteins | sample 1671311 | NCBI WGS metagenome assembly OODD01 (sample SAMN06348143, study PRJEB24527) | human gut metagenome | biome: human gut; feature: ankylosing spondylitis patient; material: feces | host: Homo sapiens | place: China | collected 2015-10 | reverse complement strand
ATGGGGCTTCCACCCACCGGACTATATACCCTTTGCTGGACGCACGGTCAGACCCCTCCAGCTTATCCCAGACTGCTGTTTCAGATTTTAATTTATAATCAGGGTATGCATCTATTAGATCATTTTTTAATCCAGTAATGATCTGAGAGATGTATTGCTGATAGGATGTACAATTTTCAGGAAGTCTGCTGAAATCAATATAAATGAGGTCATATTGATTTAAATATTTTTGATATTTTTCAGATTCTGCAATTTTCAAATGGTCAAATATCAGCGAAGAATTCCATCTTTTACCAAGAAAAGCTCCCAGCATATTTGCCATGATCGTTTTACCAAACCTGCGAGGCCTTGTGATACATATATACTGTGTTTCTTCTTCCATACATCCCAATATGTCATTCAGGATACAGGTTTTATTAACAAAATATGTGGTCTCTGATATTTTTTATATCTTTTGTAGGGGAGAGGAATATTTAAAAACATTGCCAATTGTCCACCGCCTTTCAGAATGCTTCCTTTTATTGAAATATTATAGCATTCTTAGGACATACTTGCTATTGAAAGATTTCGACAATCGGTAACAAAGATAATTCTTTGTGATTTTACCCAAAATCTCATTTTTACCCGGATTAGGTGGCAGATTTTTCATCATCGGAACATTTTTACCCAAAAAGTGATAGTTCCTTACTTAGATTTCTCTGTTTTATAAAAATTTCAGGTTTATTTTATATGGAGCTTATTTTCTGACCGGTTCTTTCAGTGGTCAGACCCAAGTAACATTACTTTTTCTTAGGACTAAAATCATAATATCCATGGGCTTTGGCCATTCTCATAGCAGCTTCTTTGTCTTGCTTATTACCTTCTAGATATATTCGTTCAAGCGCATAGCGAGTTCTGTTATTGTATGTTTCTTCGCTTATTTCGTTTCGATCCCATTGATTTTGAGCGTTTTCTTTTTCATAATACCAACGTTTAACTGTCAACATTTATTTTTTACCTATTTTATTAAAATTTGTATTTTACAAATCCCTCTCAACCATATGGTCGGGAGGGATTTGGTTTAGGAATCTGTATTATTTACCCAAAGGATTATTTAACAGTAGCTGTTTTCAGGTTTGACCATGGGCTGAATACTTTGCTTCCATTTTCAGATGTTCTGTTGAATGCATGCATTCCAACTGTCCATGTTCCCTTTGGTACATTCTTGAATGTTGCTGTTACTGTACCTTCTTTAAGGTTCAGTACTTTGTGATCGCCATAGTGATATGGACGTGTCTCACCGTTTTCTTTCTTGGAAGATGTTCCAAGTACTACGTCGTAACCAGTTGCGTTTGCAGCTGCTTTGTATGTTACTTTGATAGTAGATCCGCTTACTTTTACGTCTGTGATAACCGGAGCATCTGGTGTGATTGCTGTTACAGAGAATGGATAAGCATTGGACCATTCACCAAATACTTTCTTACCGTTCTCATCACGTGTCCAAGCGTGGCAGTATGCATAGTACATACCCTGATCTACATATTTGAATGTAGTAGAAGTCTGTAGCTGATTCTTACTGATAGATGTATAATCTTTGTTTGTGATGCAATCACGGTCTGTAGAAATTACATAATCATAACCTGCAGCGCCGTCAGCTTCACCAGAAAGGATAACAGTTGCTTTGTTACCAACAACTTTAACATTGCTGATTACTGGAGCACCAACATTTTCAGATTTCTTTACAGATACTTTCTGGCTTCCTGTATAACTCTTGCTATCAGCTTTAGCTGTTACAGTAGCAGTTCCATCACCATTGTCTTTTACATCGTATTCTGTTGCTGGAACGATTACGCTACCATTAAGTACAGTAGTTGTTAATTTACCGTTTGTTTCGGAAATTTCAACTGTTGTATTAGCAATGTCTTTTTTAACAATCTTCCATGTTATATCAATAGTATATGTGTTTGTAGTGTCATTTACAACTGGATTGCTGAATACTCCAGTCCATTCACCTGTACCATTGCTCAGTTTATATCCATTTTTAAGCTTTAATGTAGCTTTTAATACTTTATTTGAAGCTGTAACATCTACATTGTTAGAAAGTCCTGTGAATTCATAATCAGTTCCTTCTACTAATGTTTTATCGCCAACCTTAATTATTACATTTGGTGTAACAGCTACACCACCAGCATATTCTGTGTCTGATACAGTAATATTTTTGCGACCTACAGTAACTCCTTCAATTGCGAAGTCCTGAGCTTTTGTATAAGTTACATCGCTTCCTTCAAATTTTGTAGAACCAGCATAGTTTCCAATACCTGTAACATAAACATATGCTTTTGGTCCGGTAATATTATTGAAATACTTGATTTCATAATCTTTACCTTCAACAAGATTCATAGTTCCATATTTAGCTACGCTTGGAACAAATTTAATGTCTTTAAATGTTTTTTCTGTTCCGTCATATCCAAATACATAATTTGTTTTGGTAAAGTCAATCTTATCACCGTTTTCATCAAATGCGTAGAATGTACCATTTAAGTAGGTGTTAGTAAGTGCTCTAGGAAGAATCTTAAATCCAACTTCTTTAGTTTCACCAACAAAGTTAGTATTTGTTTTTACTGGTGCTAATGTTACTGTTGCATCACCAACATTTACATTTACTTTAGAAGTTGTTGGGTATGTAATTGCAAAATCAGAAGCGCTCAACTCAACATCATTTAATGTAATTTTAAAATTAGAAGTTGTTGGCTTAATCTGACTTCCTGTATAGGTAAACGCTTCTTTTTCTGCGTCAGTAGTAGCTTTTGCTTCAACTTTAACATCACTCAGATTTGCTTTGTTAATTGTAAATTTAGCTGTCTGAGTTCCAGAATAATCACCTTTTCCTACAACAGTTACTGTAGCTTCACCAGCATTTTTGTTGTTAGAGCAGGACTGGATTTCGTAATCAATACCAGATGCCAGTTCTACACCATCAACTGTTAATTTTACAGTCGGTGTAATTGCTTTTCCAGTATAAGTATAAGATCCTACAACTTCAAGTTTTGCATTAGTATCAGCGATATCTTTGTTAGTTACAGTTGTTGTTTTGGAAGCAGTAACTTCAGTTGTACCAGTTGTATAGTTTTTGTTTTTGATATCTGTTTCTACTAATTTTGTAGTAATTGTTGCACCTACTGAAACAGGAGTTGTGCTTGAAGTATATGTTAATTTATATGCATCTGCCGGAACATCTTTTTTCTTTCCTGTAGCGCCTGCTTTAACAGTAACTTTTCCATCCATGTAGTCAGATGCGGTCTGAAGACTTCCATTGTACTGAACTTTTTCAGGAACAGTAATATCTGCAGCTTCGATTACTGCGGCATTAATTGCAAATGTACCAATTTTAACACGACCACTATAGTTTCCAGTACCTACAATGTAAACTTCTACGTCTTTTTTTGAAACAGCCTTAGCATTTGTGTTATCATTTACATACTCTACTTTGTAATCACTTGTAGATAAATTAACATTTGTAGTTCCACTAACAAATTTAACATCTTTAATATCTTTAGTGATTGCCTCACCAGTGTATGTTTCAGTTCCTAAATTTTCAGCAGAATTTGCTTGTTTATTTTTAGTTGTGCCAAGTGTATATCTTAATCCATCTACTGTAAGTTTATTTAATGTTACAGAAAGATTTACGGTTGTGTTTCCGATAACGTTTGTATTATCACCATTTACAGAAACAGATAAAGTTGTCGCACCACTTGCTAAAGTTGCTGGAGCAACAGTAATAGCAGAAGAAATATAAGATGTTACCTCTGTGTCGCCAATGTAGAAATGAATTGCATTCTTTACAGCTGTTGCATTAGATGCATCATCTTTTCCAATACTGTCAGTAACAATTTTGAAATCTGACATCTGATTAGCAACAACTTTAACTTTATCTGTTGTAACTTTTGTTACATTACCTGTATAATTGCTATTTGTTTTTTCATCTTTATCTAAGGAGTCTGTAGCAATGCTCAATGTGCTTTCAGTGCCAACAGCAGTTAATCCACTTCCAGTAACTGTATATACAGATGTTGGAAGAGTTTCTCCTGTTACGGTGTCTTTAACTGTTACATAATCAGAAGAGATTCTAGATTTTTCTGCATAAGAAACAGTATTTTTCTTTAATGTTAATTCTAATTTGTCTGGATTCAGAGTACGTTTGTTAATTATAAAAGGTGCTTTAATCTGTCCTGTATATCCTGCTTTGTCTACAGTAGCAACAACCTGAAGTGTTTTTCCAGCAGGTGTAGCATTTACAAGATCGTCTCCCTCATATGTATACTTAAAGTCATTATATGAAAGACCTGAAATACCAGCAATTGTAAATCCAGCAATCTGAGTATCACTAAATGCCACCTGTTTACCAGTATAAGCTACAGTTGCGCCACCAAGATTTAATGTCGCAGATGAAACATCTACACTCTTAATTTCAATGCCTTCAATTGTAGTTTTAAATCCAGCATTAGTACCCGTTCCTGTAATCTCTACAGATACAATATGACCAGCATCAGTAGATACAAAAGTAGCTGATGTTAATTTACTATTTAAATCAGCAACACTTGTAGCACTTCCAGTATAAGTTCCTGAATGACCAACAACTTCTTTGCCATCAATACGAACTTTATAATCAAAGTTTGCAACATCAGTGCTACCATCTTTAAGATTACCAGATACAGCCAAAGCGCCTGTCCAATTTGCTAATGTTAATTTAGGTGCAGTTGCAGTTGCAACATCTGTCACGTCAGTAGTATTTTCTACAACCGGAGCTTCTGTAGCATCATCAGAAAATGTTTCAGCAGCCGGAGCTTCAGTCTCAACGGCAGCATCAGTACCATCGCTGAACTCAGCAGCCCATACCGGCACATTAGAAGTAGCAAGCATTGCAACAACAAGTGACATACTTAATGTCTTTTTTGCCATGCCCTTCTTTGTGTTTTTAATCTTTGTCATGATTATAGTTCCCCTTTCCTTAATATAACTATTTCTTTTTGGGTAAAGATTCCTAGACATAATCTGTCTGTTATGGTTAATAATAGTGCTTTCACCACTTTTTGTCAAGTGTAATGCTCAAGAATTTTACGATTTTTTTAAATTTCATACACTTCAAAAGCATTTATTTTCCTTGATTTTTCATGCTAAAAATCTATAATTTGTTACAAATGTGGTGAGTTGTTCGTTCTAATCACAAGATGATGTATCAACCCCTGTATGGTCAAATGGCAGAGAACCCTCTATAATTCTCTGCCATTTTCTCATTTTATAACTGTTGTTCTTTTTTTATTCTTTCAACCTGCTCAATCGGCATCTGTGTATCTGCAGCGATTTCTTCCAATGTACTTTTGCCTCTTTTCAGCATACAGATTACTATTTTTTCTTTCGTCTCTGTTTTCACTTCTTCTTTCACTTCCGCTTTCACTTCTTCTTTCACGTCTTGTCTTATTTCATTTATCAGCTTATCTGTTTTCAGCTCTAATACTTCTCCGCCCATGGCTCGGTCAACTCCCTTCTTTGTTTTTTCTGAATCTGAGAAAATGTAGTCTGCAATTTTTATGATTACTTCCACAAGGTAACGATGCAGTGCCTCTTTTCCGTTTTCAAGCAGACTCTCTTCCAGTCTTCTGGAAATTGTCACATATTCATCCAGCAATTTCTGAAGTTTTTCTGGATCTTTCTCTATATCTTCTCTGCTTTTTTCATATCTTATGACATAAAATGGCAGGAGAAAGAGCAGTTTCTGCATCTCCGGTACTCTGTTTTGTATTTTCTATTGTAACAGATGCCTTCTCATTTTTCCAGTCAAATCTATGTTTTCAAGAACTTTTTGTTCCTTTATATTATATGTCTGTACGCAAAATTTTCCCGCACAAATGAATTAATGTATTATGTCACTACTGTAGCAAAAAGCCCCTGCAATACAGTCCTGATAACTGTACTGCCAGGGGCTTTATTTTTATTCAGAAGCAATTACTTCTATAAATATAGCGTATTATTTCTTTCTGACAATAACCTTATCCAGATGCCAGATATCATCTACATATTCCTGGATGGTTCTGTCGGATGTGAACTTGCCGCTGCATGCTGTGTTGAGGAGTGCTTTCTTAGCCCAGCCTTTTTCATCTCTGTAGGCTGCTTCTACGCGTTTCTGTGCGTCTGCATAGGAACGGAAGTCTGCGAGGATGAAGTAGCGGTCTGGTCTGTCTGTGTTCTTTGTGTTGAGAAGTGAATCGTACAGGTCGCGGAAGAGTTCTGTATCACTGGAGAAGGTTCCGTTGATGAGCTGCATCAGTACCTGACGGATTTCTTCGTCTGTGTTGTAGATTACGTTTGGATCGTATCCGCCGTTGTTTTCGTAGTTGATTACTTCGTCGGAGCTTAAACCGAAGATGAATGCGTTTTCTGCGCCAACTTCTTCTACGATCTCTACGTTAGCACCGTCCATTGTTCCAAGTGTAGGAGCACCGTTGAGCATGAACTTCATGTTACCTGTTCCGGATGCCTCTTTACTTGCTGTGGAGATCTGCTCGGAAACGTCTGCTGCTGCGAAGATCCACTCAGCGTTGGATACTCTGTAGTTTTCGATGAATACAACTTTGATCTTGCCGTTGATGGAAGCGTCGTTGTTTACTACATCTGCTACGGAGTTGATGAGTTTGATGATCTTCTTGGCTGTTGCGTAACCTGCGGATGCTTTTGCACCGAAGATGAATGTTCTTGGATAGAATTCCATTTCCGGATGCATCTTGATCTGGTTGTACAGATAGATAACATGCAGGATGTTCAGGAGCTGGCGTTTGTACTCGTGAAGTCTCTTAACCTGTACATCGAAGATGGAGTGCGGGTCTACTTCTACGCCATTGTGCTCGAGGATGTATTTAGCCAGACGCTCTTTGTTCTTGAACTTAATGTTCATGAATTCCTGGAGTACTTTTTCATCATCTGCGTAAACTGCAAGTTTCTTTAACTGTGGAAGGTCTGTGATCCAGTCCGGTCCGATATGCTCTGTGATCCAGTCTGCAAGGAGTGGATTTGCGTGGAGCAGGAAACGTCTCTGAGTGATACCGTTTGTCTTGTTGTTGAATTTCTCAGGCATCATTTCATAGAAGTCTTTTAATTCCTGATTCTTCAGGATTTCTGTATGAAGACGTGCAACACCGTTTACAGAGTAGCCTGCTGCGATTGCAAGGTGAGCCATCTTAACCTGTCCGTCATAGATGATAGCCATCTTTTTGATCTTCTCATAATTTCCCGGATATTTTGCCTGGATCTCAAGGATGAAACGACGGTTGATTTCTTCGATGATCTGGTATACACGCGGAAGCAGTCTGGAGAAGAGCTCGATCGGCCATTTCTCAAGTGCTTCGGACATGATGGTATGGTTTGTGTAAGCAACAGATTTTCTTGTTACTTCCCATGCTTCATCCCATCCAAGTCCTTCTTCGTCCATGAGGATACGCATTAACTCTGCTACTGCTACCGTCGGATGTGTATCGTTCATCTGGAATGTTACTTTTTCATATAATTTATGGATATCGTCATGTTTCTTTTTGTATTTGGCAATTGCTGCCTGGAGACTTGCAGATACGAAGAAGTACTGCTGTTTCAGTCTCAGCTCTTTACCTGCATAGTGGTTGTCATTCGGGTAAAGAACTTCTACGATATTGCGGGCAAGGTTCTCCTGCTCTACAGCTTTCTTGTAGTCACCTTTGTCAAAGGAATCCAACTCGAAGTCTACGATCGGTTCTGCATCCCAGATACGAAGTGTGTTTACTACATCATTGTCATAGCCTGTGATCGGCATATCATAAGGAACAGCCTTTACAGCCTGATATCCTTCATGGACAAATCTGTTTCCACCCTTTTCAGGATCGTACTCTACTCTTACATATCCGCCGAAGTGTACTTCCTTGGCATATTCCGGGCGACGCAGTTCGAATGGGTAGCCGTTCTTTAACCAGTTATCCGGTACCTCGATCTGATAACCGTTCTGGATTTTCTGTTTGAACATTCCGTAGTGGTAACGGATTCCGCAGCCATATGCTGCGTAATTTAAAGTTGCGAGAGAATCAAGGAAGCATGCAGCCAGTCTTCCCAGACCACCGTTTCCAAGTGCCGGATCCGGCTCCTGATCTTCGATACAGTTAAGGTCAAATCCCAGCTCTTCGAGAGCTTCTTTTACTTCACCGTAAGCGCAAAGGTTGATCAGGTTGTTTCCGAGAGCACGTCCCATCAGGAATTCCATGGACATATAGTATACGATCTTCGGATCCTGTTCGTCGTAAGCTTTCTGTGTTGCAAGCCAGTTATCAATGATAACGTCTTTTACAGAGTAGCTTACTGCCTGGAAAATCTGCTCCTGTGTAGCTTCTTCAATTGTTTTTCGATAGAGGAATTTTACGTTGTCTTTTACGCTTTTCTTGAATGCCTCTTTCTTGAACATTTCGTTTGTCATTTCATACCTCCCGTAATGGTTTCACTGTTCACTTTATTCTCAGCAATACACCTTGCGGATATTGCCGGTGAACCTCTTTATTCCGTCAACTCTTCTGTTTTCTCATATCAGAGAAATTGGGGGCAAAGAATCTCTGCCTCCAATTTCCTCTCTGAAATCAGACTGTCAAGAATAATGATACTCTTTTTTCGACAGTCTGTCATGTGTATAATTGCCGAATTTTATAACATTTTTTTGTTATCGTTACTGTTCACAGCAACACGCTTCGCGATGCACAGAATTTATGCTAATCGCATAAATTCGCGCGGTATGTCTCGGGTTTTCTGTGACCTTCGCTCACAAAAAACACCTCGCGGGATATTACCAGTGAACAGTAACTTGTTATCGTGCATTGCGAAAGTAGTATATTTCCTGTGAAATACCTGTAACTTATCAGTACCTTGTCAGTAATTGACCGAATGTTGTCAATTACAGTTTCTTAACACCCATAGTTACTGCTTCTTTGTTGATGTTCCACTCTTTCACATAACCATCGGTCTCGCCAAGTACCATTTCGTCTGCAAGTACTTCTGACTTGATCTCATCTTCGTGTGCTTTCATGACATCCTGGATCTTGTCGTTTCCGTGAGCGTATACTACGATCTTGTCCATAACTTCGAAGCCGGCTTCCTTACGCATGGTCTGGATCTTGCTGATGATCTCACGTACGAATCCCTCTTCGATCAGTTCAGGTGTCAGATTTGTATCAAGGACTACGGATGTTTCACCGTCAGATTCGGATACATAGCCTTCTGTCTGTGCTGTTTCAATAAGAAGGTCTTCTTCTGTAAGCTCTACATTGTTTCCGTTGATATCCAGTTTCAGGACACCGTTGGTTCTCAGTTCGTTCATTGCTGCTGTTCCATTGATGTCTGTGAGAGCCTGTCTGATTCCTCCAAGGAGTTTACCGTATTTCGGTCCTACTGTACGAAGCTGTGGTTTGAAGCTGTAGGAGATAAAGGATTCTACATCATCTGCGAATTTTACTTCTTTGACATTCAGTTCATCTGCGATGATGTCAGTGTAGAATTCACTCATTTTCTTCTCAGCTTTTACATACATGGTTCCGATCGGCTGACGGTTCTTGATGTTTGCTGTATTTCTGCAGGCACGTCCCAGAACTACGATCTCCAGAAGCTCTTTCATGTCTGCTTCCAGATCTTTGTCGATCCATGCTTCGTTTACAGTTGGGAAGTCGCAGAGATGGATACTCTCCGGAGCATCTTTATCCACGCTTCTTACCAGGTTCTGATAGATGTCTTCTGTCATGAACGGGATCATCGGAGCTGCTGTCTTGGCGATGGTTACCAGTGCATGGTACAGAGTCATGTAAGCATTGATCTTATCCTGCTCCATTCCCTTTGCCCAGAAACGTTCACGGCTTCTTCTTACATACCAGTTACTCATCTCATCTACAAATTCCTGGAGTGCTCTTGCTGCTTCCGGGATCTTGTAGTTTGCCAGATCATTGTCTACAGCCTGAACAGTTGTGTTTAATCTGCTGAGCAGCCATTTATCCATTACAGGAAGCTGGTCATAGTTCAGTTCATATTTGGTCGGGTCGAAGTTGTCGATGTCTGCATATAATACGAAGAATGCGTAAGTATTCCACAGTGTGCTCATGAATTTACGCTGTCCTTCCACAACAGCCTTGCCATGGAAACGGTTCGGAAGCCATGGAGCACTGTTGATGTAGAAGTACCATCTGATGGCATCTGCGCCGTATTTGTTCAGTGCATCGAATGGATCAACTGCATTTCCTTTGGACTTACTCATCTTCTGTCCGTTCTCATCCTGGACATGTCCCAGAACGATTACGTTCTTGTATGGTGCTTTATTGAAGAGCAGTGTGGATTCTGCAAGGAGTGAGTAGAACCATCCACGAGTCTGGTCTACTGCCTCGGAGATAAAGTTTGCAGGGAACTGCTGCTCAAATAATTCTTTGTTTTCAAATGGATAATGATGCTGTGCGAAAGGCATTGCTCCTGAGTCGAACCAGCAGTCAATAACCTCCGGTACACGATGCATTTCTCCACCGCACTCCGGACACTTCAGTGTGATCTCATCGATGTATGGGCGGTGAAGCTCTACTGTCTTGGCTCTCTCATCACCGCTCATCTCGAATAACTCCTGACGGCTTCCGATGGAATGCATATGTCCGCATTCACACTGCCAGATGTTCAGTGGTGTTCCCCAGTAACGGTTACGGCTGATACCCCAGTCCTGAACGTTTTCAAGCCAGTCGCCGAAACGTCCTTTACCGATGCTCTCAGGGATCCAGTTGATTGTATTGTTATTTCTGATCAGGTCATCCTTAACTGCTGTCATCTTGATGAACCAGGATTCTCTTGCATAGTAGATCAGTGGTGTGTCACATCTCCAGCAGTGTGGATAATCATGCTCGAATTTCGGAGCATCGAAGAGCTTGCCTTCTTTGTCCAGGTCTGTGAGGACCATAGGATCTGCTTTCTTTACGAAAACGCCTGCGTATGGTGTCTCTTTTGTCAGGTTACCCTGTCCGTCTACGAACTGTACAAATGGAAGTTCATAGTTACGTCCGATTCTGTTATCGTCTTCACCGAATGCAGGTGCGATGTGAACGATACCTGTACCATCACTCATAGTAACGTAGTTATCACAGGTTACGAAATGAGCTTTCTTTTTCTGTTTTGCTGCTGCCTCTCCTGCACATGCAAAAAGCGGCTCGTATGCTTTGTATTCCAGGTCTGTTCCTTTGTAGGTTTCCAGAACTTCATATGCTTTCTCGCCTTCTTCTTTTGCAAGTTTGCCAAGGACTTTGTCAAGGAGTGCTTCTGCCATATAATAGGTATATCCGTCTGCTGCCTTTACTTTGCAGTAAGTCTCATCCGGGTTTACGCAGAGTGCAACGTTAGATGGAAGTGTCCATGGTGTTGTTGTCCATGCAAGGAAGTAAGCATCTTCACCAACAACCTTGAATCTTACAACTGCGGAGCGCTCTTTTACAGTTTTGTATCCCTGGGATACTTCCTGTGCGGAAAGAGGGGTACCACATCTTGGACAGTAAGGAACGATCTTGAAGCCTTTATACAGAAGCTTCTTGTTCCAGATTTCTTTTAATGCCCACCATTCGGATTCAATATAATCGTCATAGTAAGTTACGTATGGATGTTCCATATCAGCCCAGAAACCAACAGTAGAGGAGAAATCCTCCCACATTCCTTTGTATTTCCAGACGCTTTCCTTACACTGTTTGATGAATGGCTCCATACCGTATTCTTCGATCTGCTCTTTGCCATCCAGACCAAGCTTCTTCTCTACTTCCAGTTCTACCGGAAGTCCATGGGTATCCCATCCTGCTTTACGCGGAACCATGTAGCCCTTCATTGTACGGTATCTCGGAATCATATCCTTGATTACACGGGTAAGTACATGGCCGATGTGCGGTTTGCCGTTTGCAGTGGGCGGTCCATCATAGAATGTATAGGTTTCTCCTTCTTTTCTGTTCTCCATACTTTTCTCAAAGATATGGTTTTCTTTCCAGAATTCTTCTACTTTTTTCTCACGGTCTACAAAGTTTAAGTTCGTATCAACTTTCTGGTACACAGTAATTTACCTCCTGTTTAAATTATTTGTATCAGACACCTGAAAATATGCAGGACGTTTATATAACTGAAAAATATTTCCGGTGTCCTTTAAGAACGAAAATAAGCCCATAAAAAAATCGCCCTTTTGTAAAAGGACGAAGGTTTATTGACGTTCGCTATACCACCTGTTACATTGTACGGGCATCCTCTGCCGATACATGAATCTTTTAACGGGGATTTCCGTCAGCTCTTACCTGTCTGTACACCCTTCAGAGCTGCAACTCCGGAGTGATCTTCACTGCATTTACTCACCACCGGGCTCACACCCTCCCCGGTTCGCTGTCTGCTTTCCCCTGCAGTTACTCTCTCCATCAACGTTTTTGTGGACATATCATTTATTTAACTATGCGGATTCATTATAAGGTCACAAAATTCACTGTGTCAAGTATTTTTTTGAATATTAGGGTAATCCTGTTACTGTTTAATAACACTGGTTACTGTCAAACTCCCGAACAGTAACACACTGTTAACATACTATCATATAAATTTTACACAGGCATTGTAATTAATGATATAATAAGGTAGAATATTTTGTCCGAACGTCATTTAAAACGATGTACTAGAGCGTGTCTGAAAAAGGCTTTCTGCAAGATGTACGTCACAATTTGTGGGATATTTTGCCCGGATGAGGGCGCCGTAGCGGGCTACGGCAACTGAATTCGGGTGAAATATCCCGCAAAGTGGGGCGTGCAGATTGCGGGAATGAATTTTCAGACACGCTCTAGAGTGTGTCTGAAAAATAAAAATTGCACAAAACGCATGTTTTATTTCCCTTTTTCATGATAAAA
>OODD01000903.1_pt1 | contig 13079 bp, 10 predicted proteins | sample 1671311 | NCBI WGS metagenome assembly OODD01 (sample SAMN06348143, study PRJEB24527) | human gut metagenome | biome: human gut; feature: ankylosing spondylitis patient; material: feces | host: Homo sapiens | place: China | collected 2015-10 | reverse complement strand
TCGCTAAAAGTTTATTTCTCAATCGGTTAAGTCAAACCGAGAAAAATCTAAAATAAAATGATTATGGCAATGATTAAATTAACCGGCATCAACAAGATTTACCGTACAAATGAAATTGAGACCTTGGCACTTGAGAATGTAAATCTGGATGTGGAAAAAGGTGAGTTTGTGAGTATCATGGGTCCCTCAGGATGTGGAAAATCTACTCTCTTGAATATCATGGGGCTGTTGGATGCACCCAGTAGCGGTAAGATTGAGATAAACGGTACGTCGGTAGAAAATATGAAAGACAAAGAATTGGCGGCTTTTCGTAACAAGACACTTGGTTTTGTTTTCCAGTCTTTCCATCTGATTAACTCATTGAATGTGATTGACAATGTAGAGCTTCCTTTGCTCTATAGAAAGATGCCGGCCAAAGAACGTACCCGTTTGGCTAAGGAAGTGTTGGAGCGTGTAGGGCTGAGCCATCGTATGCGCCACATGCCCACTCAATTGTCGGGTGGTCAATGCCAGCGTGTAGCCATTGCGCGTGCCATTGTCGGTAATCCTGAAATAATCCTTGCCGATGAGCCCACCGGTAACTTGGATTCAAAGATGGGTGCGGAAGTGATGGAATTGTTGCATAAACTGAATAAGGAAGACGGACGGACCATTGTAATGGTAACTCACAATGAAGAACAAGCCAAACAGACTTCACGCACGATTCGCTTCTTTGACGGACGTCAGGTGATGTAAAATTGTGCATTTCTCACTCGTAGATGCGGGTTTTCCACCTGCTTCTACGATGAAAATGCGTTATGCTGGGGTATAAAAAAGTGTATAAGAGCAATGATAAAGCAATTAATAAGACAAACCATAGAGTTATTGCGCCATAACGTGTTACTGAGTGTCATCAGCATATTGGGTACAGCTTTTGCCATTTGCCTGATAATGGTCATGGTGATAGCTTGGCAGGTAAAATACCGTGGTGCCCCTCCCGAAACGAATCTGGAGCGGACCATGTTTATCAAATCCTTCACTGTCAGGCTCACCTCACAGAATGGATGGTATACTTCGTGGTATTGCACACCGGCACTGATGAAAGACTTGGTACTTCCGTCTCCTTATATAGAAACAGCTACATCGGCTACGGCAGTTTCGGTCGCTGTGCTTGCCACGCCCGATGAATCTGCACGTGCCAGTGTGGACTTTCGTTATACGGATGCCATGTTTTGGAAAGTGTATGAATTTGACTTTATAGACGGACGTCCCTTTGCAGATACAGACCTGCAGGACGACGGCAGTGAGGCCATTGTTATATCTGCCGGCGTAGCACGGCGCCTATTTGGTACGGAGCATGTTGCCGGCCGTTCGGTTTTGATGAACCGTCATCTCAAACGTATAGTGGGGGTGGTGCGTGATCCCTCGTTGACGGCTATCCATGCTTATGCACAACTATGGTGTATGTATCCGGCAAATTTGTTACGGACTCCTAAAGAGGCAGATGAATATGCAGGTGACTTCGAAATAAGTATTCTTGCCCGAAATGCTAAAGATTTTCAAGCAATTTATGATGATATTCATAACCGGAAAGCACAAATGAATACTTCTCTTGCCGATTATGAATTGGATATATACAATCAGCCTGACGATTCGATGACGGCACGCAACCGTATTTTCCCTGATCCTGACATGAAAGGAATGTATTGGCAATATGGTATTGTCTTGTTTATTATTTTGTTGGTTCCGGCATTGAATCTTTGTGGCTTGTCGAGCAGCCGTATGCAGCAACGGATGAGTGAGTTGGGAGTGAGGAAGGCGTATGGTAGCACTCGTATGATGTTGGTGCGGCGCATACTGGATGAAAACCTGGTATTGACGATATTGGGTGGAATTGTAGGATTTGTTTTCAGTTATGGGGCGGTGTATCTGTTACGGGGATGGATATTCTCTACCTTTTGGACGGTATATTCTCATGGGGAAATAATACTTCCGGTTTCTTCCCTGTTCAGTCCGGCCGTTTTTGCTTATGCTTTGCTGTTCTGTTTGTTAATGAACCTGCTCAGTGCCGGTATCCCGGCATGGTATGCTTCCCGAAAACCCATTGTTGTTTCTTTAAATGATAATTAGCTTTATGAAATTTGTTTATCACAATTTGAAGATGTTGATGAATCGGACACGTTACAATGGTTGGGTGTTGGGTGAGCTTTTTGTGGTGTTCATAGTCCTGTGGTTTTTGTGTGATTCCATTGGGTGTTTCACCTATACGCTTACTCGTCCGCTTGGGTTCGATTATAGCCATGTGTATGAGTTGCAATTGGATGCCGGAGGTGAGGAACGTGATACCACGCACTCTTATATAGAGAAAGTATTGATGGTTCGTGACCGTCTTCGCCGGATGGACAAAGTGGTGGAAGCGGTAGGTTTGCATTATAGTTCCGATCCGATGGGAGCTTCCAATCGTTGGAGTGCTTTTTTCTGTAATGATTCGACTTCGGTTTCTGTACGTTATGCCATGATGGACAATGATATGATGAAGGTTTTTCGTTTCCATCCGGAGTCCGGACAACCAGACTTTGCTTCGATGCCTGTGTCGGATTCTTATGGTATGGTTACCCGTATGCTGATTCATTGGATGCAGAAGCGTAATCCGGCCTTTACCAAAGATTCCATTCTCCGTACCGGCAAAGACGATGAGCGCGGCATACGAATTTATTCTGTGTTGGAAGATTTCCGTCCGGGGCGATTTGAAAAATCACAAGGTTGGTTTATCAAACGTATTGATGACAATCTCATTACTACGATAAATATGCCGTTTACGGTGACGATACGTGTGCTTCCCGAAGCAGACAGAAGTGACTTTTCGGCTTATTTTTTGAAAGAAATAGCTCCTGCCATTGAGGTGGATAATGTAATGGTGATGAATCTGGTGCCCTATGAAAAGATTGTGGACTGCCATGAATCAGCAGATGGCAGCCGTGACCGTTTGCAGACCCATTCTTTTGTGGCGCTTTTCCTGTTGGTGAATGTTTTTATGGGCGTTGTCGGTACGTTTTGGTATCGCACTCGTCGGCGCCGTAGTGAAATAGCTTTACGCATGAGTGTGGGAAGCTGTCGCAGACAAGTGAGGCGGTTACTGCTGGGCGAAGGGCTTATCTTGTTGACGGTTGTTGCAATTCCTGCTACTATTGTATGCCTGAATGTGGCATTGATGGAACCTTCTGTCGGCAATAGTCCGTTGATAGCCGTATGGCCGGTAGAATGGAGTACATTCCGGTTTGTGGCAGGTATTAGCGTTACCTGGTTATTGATGGCGCTAATGATTGTTTTTGGCATTTGGATGCCTGCTACACAAGCTATGAAGATTCAGCCTGCCGAAGCGCTGCATGAGGAATAAGAATATATATAAATAAAATGATGAAATAAATTTTAGTGTAAATGAAAAAGATAATACAACAAGCCTTTTTTCAGTTGCGTAATCAACCTTTGTTGAGTGTGATAACCGTTTTGGGCACCGCACTTGCCATAGCTCTGATTATGGTGATATTGATTGTGTATCAGGCAAAGACGGCAGATTATGCCCCCGAAGTGAACCGTTCCCGTTCGCTTTATGTCAAGTGGGAACGTACTGTTTATGATAAAAAAGACCCCAATAGTGCAGGGCATTCCCGTCCTTCGTTGTGGTTGGTAAAGGAGATATTTTATCCATTGACTACTCCGGAAGCAGTTACTGCCACTTACGAGGGAGGAGAGGTTCTTGTGGGTACCGTCGGTTCCGACGAAGAAATGAATACTCCGCTTATGTTGACCGATGCCGCCTTCTGGAAAGTATATCAATTCCGTTTCTTGGCGGGCAAGCCTTTTACGGAAGCTGATTTCCAATCGGGGATGAAGCAAGCTGTCATAGCCAAGAGTGTGGCACGCCGGCTTTTCGGAGGGGCAGAGAATGCCATAGGAAAGGATATTCTGGTTAACTTTGCTGCCTATACAGTATGTGGAGTGGTGGATGACGTGAATCGTTTTTGTGAGTTTACATGGAGTGAAGTATATGCTCCTTATACCTCAAACGCTATTGCCAGTGAAGCGGAGGCAGGTCAAACCAGTGGTAATAATGTTATTACCATTCTTGCCCGTTCTACCGATGATTTCGATGCTATTCGCAATGAAGTGGCTCGCGGTGTGGCGCAGATAAACACGACATTGGGTGATATGGAATTGCAATTGATGGGACAACCTGATAATTTCCGTATGCAGCTCAATCGTAAGTTTGCCAATCAATACGAGAATCTGAATGCCAATTTCTGGAAATATGGTATTATGATACTGATTATTCTTTTGGTTCCTGCCATCAATTTGAGTGGACTGACCAATACCCGTATGCGCCGTCGTTTGGAAGAACTTGGCATCCGCAAGGCTTTTGGTGCGACTCGCAATGAGCTGGTATGGCAAGTGTTGAACGAAAATCTGGTACTGACGGTTATGGGCGGATTATTGGGGTTGGCATTGGCTTATCTGTTCTTGTGGTTGATGAGCGACTGGTTGTTGCAAACCGTATGGGGAGCCACTGCTACGATGAATGCCTCTATGGTAAGTCCTGTGATATTTCTCATTGCATTTGGCTTTTGCTTGATACTCAATATGTTTTCGGCATACGTGCCTGCATGGAGAGTGGCGCATACTCCAATTGTAGATTCGTTGAATGAAAAACTCTGAAACCATGTTGATACATATATTAAAAATTATAAAGAACAACCTTCGTGCCAATCTTCTTTTGGTGGCCGGAATATTTGTGATTGCCACTTCCTTGTGGTATGCTGTGGACTATGTATATGCCGTGGCGGTCAACGGACAGAAATCTCTTGGCTTTGAATGGGAAAATGTCTATTACATCCAAGTGGGCGTATTACCTCAGGAGAGTCTGGAACGAGATACAACCACTCGCTCTCCCGAGATGATGACCGGTGAATATCTGGAGTTCTGTAATCGCTTGAAGCGTCATCCTGCCGTGAAGGATTTGTGCTATACCCGCATGCATTTTCATTATGTGTGGAAGAATGGGTTTAAGACTGTTTTTTATGATACTTTGCAGGCAGGTGCTTATACGCGCATGGTCAGCCCCGGTTATTTCTCTGTGTTTGGAGTAAAGGGGGCAGACGGATGCTCTCCCGAAGAACTTTCAAAACGTGCCCGTCCAGAAGAAATGGTGATGACGGACAATCTTGCCCGTTACCTGATAAGTGGAAAAGGAAGCAAAGAATATACGCCCCGCAAAGGTGTGGAAATGGTGGGTAAGCTTGTGAGCTTTAATAAAGATGGAAGTGATTCTGTCCGGGTATCTGCTGTTTGTGAAAATCAGAAGTACAATGAATACACTTCGCAACAAGCAGCGTTTTATTATGTCCGTAATGATGGATTTAAATGCACCTATGCCAGCATTCCTTATCAGGACTTGTTTATTCGCGTAAAGGCGGATGCCGATCGCCCCGGTTTTGTAGAGGCTTTCCGCAAGGAAATGAAGAAACAGCTTCGTGTAGGCAATCTTTATTTGGCAGATATGCGTCCGATGAGTGAGTTCCGCAATGAGCAATTGTCGGACTATCGCAGTGAACTTTATACTTACCTTGCTATTGCCGGTTTCTTCTTGATTAATGCATTCTTGGCGGTACTTGGCACTTTTTGGTTCCGTACCCAACACCGTCGGGAGGAACTTGCCATCCGAATCACTTCGGGAGCTACTCCTCACAGCCTTATGCGGCTCTTGATGGGAGAGGGGATTTTGTTGGTTACTTTCGCTTATATTCCGGCATTGATTGTTGCTTACAATTTAGGCGTTGCCGATTTGGTGAATACGTGGCCGGTAGAATGGAGCTTGGGACGTTTTATTGTCGGAGGAATACTTACTTATTTCCTTTTGTTGGTAGTAGTGGTGTTCAGTATTTGGTTCCCGGCTCGCCAGGCCATGAAGATTCAGCCGGCTGAGGCTTTGCATGGGGAATAAGAGTATGAAAAGGAAGTTGATAAAAGTTGCTTTCACGCATCGCACTCATTGAATTCCTTTGTTCATCGGGGTTTGATGTGAAGAGAAACAATGAAGGTTGCTTTCACACGAAAGTCCCCATGAATAGGACGTTTGAGCACCGTTATGTGTGAAAGGAGATTTCATCAATTCTCCTTTCCTAAAAAGACCTTGACCTTTTTAAAAAACTTCAAGGTCTTTCCAAAAAGCTTCAAAGTCTTTCAAAAAAAGACCTTGGTCTTTTTTTGAAAAGACAAACACAATGATTTATTGATATTATTAGATATAAATATGTAATGAAAAGAAAATTATTTTTTATTTGTTTCTTGTCCATAGTTTGTGTGGTAAGTATGGCTCAGAATATTACTAAATTCTACTTTGCCGGCTATAGAGTTGTGTTTATACCATCTGAAGAATTCCGTATCGATGTCAAACACCCGGAATTGGGAGAAAAGAAGATAAAGGGAAATGCATTAAGTCTGAAGTTGATAGATGCGGAAGGAAAAATGCCCAAGGATACTGTCATCGTGTATACCAATGCTATCCGAGAGATAAGGATGGACTATTCGGTATTGGCCATGGAGAAAGCGCTCACGGTTGATTCACTGAATATAACTTTGGGTTCTTCGCATGGAGCAATTGCAGTCGATGCCAATTATTTAAATATCAGCTTGAATGCCGCAAGTAATTTGGTTGTAGCGGGAAAGTGCAAGAAATTAAGAACCCGGACTAATGGTAAAGGTAATGCGCTTAACTTGGATTCCTTTCTTGTTGAATCAAGAGAGTAGTGTTAAGAGGCAATGACAAAGATAAATAATCAGCTGTTCGTATATGAATAGAGTGTCCGAAATCGGACACTCTATTTTTATATTAACTTGTTATTATTCAGTGATATATGTTTTTGGCATACCATTTGTTTACTCTCTTGCAAAAAAGAAGCATAAGACAATGAAGAAAAAAGTAATATCTTTGTTTATGGTCATCGCTCTTTCGATGACTGCCGGAGCGCAGACGCAAATTAAAGAACATCGACGTTCCATTACGCTTGACGAGGCCATTGTGATAGCCCGCACTCAGAGTGTGGATGCAGCTGTGGCATTGAATGAGTTGAAAACTGCTTATTGGGAATACCGCACATTCCGCGCCAACCTTTTGCCGGAAATGAATTTGAAGGCAACACTGCCCAGCTATAATAAGAAATATAATTCATACCAGCAGGAAGATGGTACTTATACGTATGTCCGTAACAATAATTTGCAGATGAGTGGCGAACTGTCCATTGATCAAAGTATTTGGTTTACGGGTGGTACGCTTTCGTTGAACTCTTCTCTTGATTTCTTGAAACAGTTGGATGGCGATAAATCCAAACGCTATATGTCCGTGCCCATTGCCCTGACTTTGAACCAGCCTATTTTCGGTGTAAATAATATTAAGTGGGATCGTCGCATAGAGCCTGTGAGATATGCTGAAGCAAAAGCCTCATTCCTCAGTGCTACCGAGAATGTGACAAGAACGACCATTAATTATTTTTTCAATCTTTTGTTGGCAAAAGAGAATGTGAATATAGCCCGGCAGAATTTGGAAAATGCACAAAAGCTGCATGAAGTGGCGAAGGCCAAGCGCAGCATGGGGCAAATTAGTGAAAATGATTTGTTGCAGTTGGAATTGAATGTGCTGGATGCCCGTTCTACTCTGACTGATAATGAGAGTACTCTGAAAAGCCGTATGTTTCAGCTTCGTTCTTTTTTGGCATTGAGTGAGGATGAAGATTTGGAGCCGGTGGTTCCGGAAAGTATTCCTTCGGTTTTGCTTAATTATGATGATGTGCTCGATAAAGCGTTGACCAATAACTCTTTTGCCCAGAATATCCGCCGCCGTCAGTTGGAGGCTGATTATGAAGTAGCAAAGGCGAAAGGTGATCTTCGTGAGATAACCTTGTATGCGCAGGTCGGCTTTACGGGAACGAATAATGAACTGAATACCGTTTATCATAATCTGAAGGATAATCAGATAGTGGAAGTCGGTTTCAAGATTCCTATCCTGGACTGGGGGAAACGTCGGGGAAAGGTGAAGATTGCAAAGAGTAACCGCGATGTGGTGGAAAGCAGATTGCGTCAGGAAACCATGAACTTCAATCAAGACCTTTTTATCCTCGTAGAGCAGTTTAATAATCAGCAGATGCAGCTTCAGATAGCAAATGAAGCAGATAAGATTGCCGAGAAGCGTTATAATACCAATGTGGAGACTTTTATGATTGGAAAGATTTCCACGCTCGACCTGAACGATTCTCAGTTGAAGAAGGATGAGGCAAGACAGAAACACATCAATGAATTGTATGCCTATTGGTCTTATTACTATCAGATTCGCAGTCTTACTTTGTGGGACTTTACGGACAATACGGGTATTGATGCCGATTTTGAGAAGATTATCAAGCAGTAATTGAATAATAATTTTTATTTTTGCATCATTATGATATTGATTATAGATGATGATAGTGCCATCCGCTCTTCTCTCAGCTTCATGTTGAAGAGGGCAAAGTATGAGGTTCAGGCAGTTGCAGGACCTCGGGAAGCGATAGAGATTGTGCGTTCCGTGGCTCCTCAATTGATATTGATGGATATGAATTTTACCTTGTCTACCACCGGAGAAGAAGGATTGACGCTTTTAAAGCAAGTGAAGATATTCCGGCCCGATGTTCCTGTGATATTGATGACCGCATGGGGAAGCATTCAGTTGGCTGTTCAGGGTATGCAGGCAGGTGCTTTTGACTTTATTACGAAGCCGTGGAACAATGTCGCTTTGATGCAACGTATAGAAACGGCTCTCGAACTGACTGCCGATAAGCAGAAACCGGAAGCTCCGGTGGTGGATAATGACGGCTTTGACCGCAGCCATATCATCGGAAAGAGTAAACCGCTGATGGATGTACTGGCTACCATTAAAAGGATAGCCCGTACCAATGCTTCCGGCAAGGAGTTGATAGCAGAAGCAGTGCATATCAACAGTTCCCGTGCCAAGAAACCGTTTGTGAAAGTGAACTTGGGCGGCATTTCACATACTTTGTTCGAGAGTGAAATGTTCGGTCATAAAAAAGGAGCGTTTACGGATGCTACTTCCGACCGTATGGGGCGTTTTGAACTGGCGGACAAGGGAACTATTTTCTTGGATGAGATAGGAGATTTGGACTTGAGTTGCCAAGTCAAATTGCTTAGGGTGCTGCAAGAGCAAACCTTTGAGGTCTTGGGCGACAGTCGTCCGCGAAAGGTGGATATCCGTGTGGTGAGTGCCACCAATGCCGACCTTTCCCGGATGGTTCGGGAACATACTTTCCGTGAAGATTTGTTTTATCGCATTAATCTGATAACGGTACATCTTCCTGCTTTGCGCGAGCGCCGTGAGGATATTCCGTTGCTGGTGCGTTACTTTGCCGATAAGCAATGTGAAGCCAATGGTTTGCCTAAAGTGGATTTTACGGTCGAAGCGATGGAGTATCTCAGCAGATTGCCTTATCCGGGGAATATCCGCGAATTGAAGAACCTGGTGGAGCGTACGTTGCTGGTGAGCGGCAAACAGGTGTTGATGTCCGAAGACTTCAAAGCGCAATATCAATGCCCGGTGGAGCCGAAAGTGACCTCTAATCTGCAGGGTATGACGTTGGAAGAGATTGAAAGGCAGACGATTTTGCAGGCATTGGAGAAGTACAATAATAACATGTCACAGGTGGCAACAGCACTCGGTATCAGTCGCGCTGCTCTTTATCGTAGGTTGGAAAAATATAATATTATGATAAACGATTAAATAAAAAAATGAAACTGAAGTTCTTTTTCTTCATTCTATCATTGTTGTTGGTGGCGGTTTGGGGAGTCCTGTTGGTACTTTCTTTCAAGGAACGCGGCATGCTCTTTTATATGGTGGAGGGAATTATCACTTTCAGTCTCATCTTTCTTATCTTTTTTTACCGCAAGGTGATTAAACCATTGGATACTATCGGCAATGGTATGGATTTACTCCGCGAACAGGATTTCAGCAGTCGCCTCACTCCGGTGGGACAGAAGGAAGCCGACCGCATTGTGCTTGTATTCAACCGCATGATGGAACAGTTGAAAGACGAACGACTGCGCTTGCGCGAGCAAAATCATTTTCTTGATTTGCTGGTCAGCGTATCTCCTATGGGGCTGATCATTCTGACTCTTGACGGACATGTCTCCATGATTAATGCTGCCGCGCTCCGTTATCTGGATTATGTGACAGACGATGAAGTGAAGGGACGTTTGCTTTGTGAACTTACCTCGCCTTTGGCGGAAGAGATAGAGCGCATACCGAAAGATGCTAGCAAGACGGTTCGTCTGAGTGACTCCATGATTTATCGTTGTTCGCGTCTTTCGTTTGTAGACCGGGGATTTGCGCATCCGTTTATCCTGATAGAAAGTCTGACCTCCGAAGTGGTGAAGGCCGAAAAGAAGGCTTACGAAAAGGTGATTCGCATGATTGCGCATGAAGTCAACAATACGGTGGCGGGCATTACTTCCACTCTTGATACAGTGGATGGTGCTTTGGAGTGTATGGACGATACCGAAGACCTTCGTGAGGTGATGAAAGTATGCGTGGACCGCTGTTATAGCATGAGCCGTTTCATTACTAACTTTGCCAATGTGGTGAAAATTCCTGAACCGCAATTGCAATTGGTCTCTCTGAACGACCGTGTGGCGGCTTGTAAAATGTTTATGGAGACTGTTTGCCGCAACCGTAATATAACGCTGCACTTGACTTTGTGCGATGAAAATCCGCATGTACGCATGGATACTTCCCTGTTTGAACAGGTATTGGTGAATATCATAAAGAATGCTGCCGAGAGTATCGGTGAGGAAGGCAATATTTTTATTCGTACTTCTGTCTTTCCTACCATGCTTGAGATTGCCGATACGGGAGCCGGCATCAGCAAAGAGGTGGAAGCGAAATTATTCAGTCCTTTCTTTTCTACCAAACCCAACGGACAGGGTATCGGTCTGATATTTATTCGTGAAGTGCTGATGAAGCACGGATGCACGTTCTCTTTGCGCACCTATTCCGACGGACTGACACGGTTCCGTATCCGTTTCAGTGCTTGATTTTGCTCTTGTAGACTTCGCCCCGGCTTATCACTTCTTTTACAAACTTGAAGGTTTCTACTCCGCGGAAGTAACCATTCTTGCAGAGGGGGTCGTTGAAATATTCTTCGTTGCTTTTCAAGAGAATATAGTCGGCTACATTATTGTCCCAGATGTATTTGTTTTTTCCATATTTTTCGGCCAGGGCCATAGCATCTGTGATGTGTCCGATGCCGGCATTATAGGCTGCCAGGATAAACTTGATTCGTTCATCGGGGTCGGGAATGCGGCGGAAAGAGTTGGCAGTGGCGGCAATGTATTTCACGGCGGCTTTGATGCTTTCTTCCGGGTTCTGTTCCATTCCGGCAGGGACGCCCATGGCACGTGCGGTGCGCGGCATCAGTTGCATTAATCCCTTGGCGCCTGCCCATGAGACGGCGGTCGTATCGAAGTTCGATTCCGTGTAGGCCAGCGAAGCCAGCAGCCGCCAGTCCCAGTCAATTTCTTTGGCGTACTTTTTGAACAATTCGTCATAGTGGGATATTTTTCCTTTCTGTATGGACAGGATGGAACCGTGCGGTATTCGTTTGCTGATTTCAAAATACCGTTTGCTGCTTGCCCGGTAAGACGGGGAAGTCATGTTTTCCCGATGCCATTGGGTGGCTGCTGCTGCCAGCAGGGGAGATGTTTTTCTGACCGCCCACGAAGCGCGTTGGTCGAAACTGATGGGCATAGAGATATTCAGGTTCGGATAATATGTTTTGTTGAGCTTGGCAAGGTCGTTGTCACAGACGGCATAATCGATGGTGCCGTTGGAAACCTGCATAATGAGGTCTTCGGTGGTAACACTGTCATTCTCTACTTTATGAATCAGGATACCTCCGCCCAGTTCTTTGTCCAGATTTATCAGGCGGTCAAGATATTTGCCGGGTTTCACATATACTTCTTTGCCAATCAGTTCGGTTACATTCTGCAGAGGGGGGACTTTGTTGCTGTTTCGTTGCACCAGTACTTGGTGGGTAATGATGTCTTCGCCGCAAAACTCTACACTGTCTTTGAATTCCTTCGTGATAGGGAGGTTATAGGCTATCAAATCGCCTTCACCGGTCAGTAATTTATGTACCAGGTCGTGTGTGTTCTTGGCTGTTTCCATCCTCAGCTTCACACCAAGCGAGCGGGCAAACTGTTCGGCCAATTCATATTGGAATCCCATGGGTTCGCCCCGGTAATTGAAATAAGAAGTCGAGCTGTTGAGGGTCAGCACCACCAATTCTCCACTGTCTTTCATTTGCGGCAAATCGTAGTTTGTCACTTCATTGCTTTGCGGTTGTTGGCGGCATGCCATCATGCAGATGCAGGCGAGGAGCAGTAGCCGGACTAGTTTCATTTGCCCAAAATCTTTTCGATATATAGCTTAAGAATTTCAATCGCCTTCTGATTGTTGCCTCCATTGGGGATAATGATGTCGGCATATTGTTTGGTCGGCTCGATGAATTCATCATGCATCGGCTTCAGAACGTTGCGATACTTGTCTATCAGCATTTCCAAAGGATGGCCCCGTTCCACCATATCACGGGTAATGACACGCAACAAGCGTTCGTCGGGTTCTGCGTCTACGAAAATCTTCAAGTCCATCAGGTCGCGCAATTCCTTGTCATATAAACTCATGATACCTTCTACGATAATGACTTCCTTCGGCTCTATATGAATGGTTTCGGGCAGACGTGTACATACTATATAGGAATAGGTGGGCTGTTCGATGGAACGTCCTTGGCGTAATTCGGCTATCTGTTGTTCGAAAAGTGCCCAGTCGAATGCATCGGGATGGTCGAAGTTAGTCTGCTTGCGCCTTTCCAAAGGGAGGGAAGATTGGTCGTTGTAGTAAGAATCTTGTGGAATAACGGCAACGGAACCTTCGGGCAGGCTCTCTATTATTTTCTTGACTACAGTGGTCTTTCCTGAACCGGTTCCGCCGGCTATACCAATAATTATCATAA
>OODD01000886.1_pt1 | contig 13396 bp, 12 predicted proteins | sample 1671311 | NCBI WGS metagenome assembly OODD01 (sample SAMN06348143, study PRJEB24527) | human gut metagenome | biome: human gut; feature: ankylosing spondylitis patient; material: feces | host: Homo sapiens | place: China | collected 2015-10 | reverse complement strand
GTCCGCGCCCCAGTCCTTTTTTCTTTATCGCCACGATACACCCTCCTTTTTTACCGGCTTACTTGAGTTTGGACAGAATTTCTGTAGCAAAAGCTTTGTAAGCCTTGGCCCCCTTGGATGAAGGATCATACAGAACACCCGGCTTGCCGTAACTCGGCGCTTCGGCCATTCGGACATTTCTCGGAATAATGGTGTTGAACACCCGATTGCCGAAATGCTCCTTCAGCTGCTCACTCACTTCCTGCTGAAGAGAAATTCGAGCATCGAACATGACCCGCAGGAGTCCGATCGCTGTGAGATCCGGATTCTTGCCCTGGTACACCATCTTCACCGTATCAACCAGATCAGTCAGCCCTTCCATCGCGTAGTACTCACACTGCATCGGAATAATCACGCCATGGGCGCAGCAAAGCGCGTTGATGGTTAAAAGTGAAATCGAGGGGGAGCAGTCAATGAGGACCACATCATAATTTTTCAGCTGAGGCTCCAGCGCATGGCGGAGGCGATAGTCTCTTTCATCCATGTCGACCAGCTCAACCTCAGCGCCTGCCAGATCCCGGTTCGCGGGAAGCACGTCATACAAACCTTTTTCCTTGGACCGAACCACGACATCATCAAAAGATGCCTCGCCGAGAATGAGCTGATAAACGGACTGCTCGAGGCTCCTCTTATCCACGCCGCTGCCCGTTGTCGCATTGCCCTGAGGATCCAGATCAATCAGAAGAACACGCTTCCCCTTAAGCGACAGAGCTGCCGCGAGATTTGTGCAGGTAGTTGTTTTGCCAACTCCGCCCTTCTGATTCACAACACAAAAAACCTTTGCCATTCTTTCCTCTATAAACTATTTGGGCAAGGACATAATCAGCCCGGAAATTCCCTGCCAGAGAACTCCCACGCCGAGACACATCAAAATAAAGGCGAAGAGACGGGACAGCGCGTCAGCGCCGGCGGCCCCAAGAACCACGTAAGCACTGTCATCGCTACGGAAGCAAGCACACTTCCGACGATACTGCCGATGCTTCCGGAAAGACTCGAACCGATAGCCGCCGCAGAGGCAATGGTTCCAGGTCCTGTCACGAGCGGCAGGGTAAGCGGATAAAAAGCCATGGAGAGCAAAGCTTCATCACTTTTTCTCACCTGACTCGCATTATTCTTAGCTTCTGCAAGGGTCGGCGCATGCAGCGCCTCCCATCCGGAGGACAGAAGCACAAGGCCGCCGCCTACCTGCAGAACCGGGACAGAGATTCCAAAAAACGACAGAATCACACGGCCGGCAAAAAGCGACACCAACAGGACAATGAGGCTGTAGATCGCCATCCGTTCTGTAATCTTCGCCCGGATTTCATCGCTTGCGCCTGGCGTAAGCGACAGAAAGAACATGGCTCCCCCGAACGGATCAATGATCGGGAGAAAAGTCGCAAACACAAACAGAAAAGACTTGACGACGTCTTCCATTTTTCAGCCGCTCATCTGAATCGATTGACCGGTGAGGATCTCTGATGACGCTCTATATTAAATATGGCGCATCAGCACAACCGAACGCTCTTCACCAAGACCGGGAATATGAAGGTCAATCACTTCCGTGACCTCTGCAAAAGACGGCAGTTCCGGCAGGTGACAACATCAAATTTTTCCTTGATATTCTCTACCCGCGAATGTTTTGCCCGCAGATTCTTCAGTCCGAGTTCAAGCGCTGCCTGAGTAATGAAGGTCGTCTTCTTGGCGACAGCATCGACAGAAAGCACTTTGAGTTCCGGGAAGCAGACCGCGATCACTACGGCCGGAAGACCGCCGCCGGATCCCACATCCATCAGTGACCGCATTGGCAGTCCCTGCCGCTGCATCTTCTCCAATACCGGAATGATGCCCAGGCAATCGAGAAGATGCTTTTTCACCCCCTCTTCAGGATCTCGGATGGAGGTTAAATTAAAAACCTTGTTCCATTTAAGCAAAAGCTCCAAGTAAGCATCAAGCTGATTAAATTGATGCTCGTTCAAGGACACTCCAAGATCTTTCGCTCCCTGAATCAGACTGTTTTTTGCGCTCTCATTCAGCATTGGCACCTTCCCTTTCACGCTTGCTCTTAGAAAGAAAAATAATGAGCAGAGAAATGGCCGCAGGAGTGACTCCTGAAATTCGGCTTGCCTGACCGATAGTTTCCGGCCGGTATTCCTTCAGCTTCTCCCGCACCTCAAAAGAGAGGCCGTGTACCGAATCATAATCTAAGTCAGACGGAATCCTGGTCGTTTCGTTGCGGAGATTCTTCTCGATTTCCCCCTGCTGCCGGGAAATGTAGCCTGCGTATTTCACGCCAACCTCAATCTGCTCAGCTTCGTCCGGAGTGATCGCGGGAGACGCATCACCCACATGGGTACCATCAGCAAGCTCCAGTGTCATGAGTTTCTGGTAGGTGACACTCGGACGGGAAAGCAGATTCTTCAGAGAGTATTCGTGCTCAATCGGCACACCGAAGACACGGATAGCCTCCCCTTCTTTCAGATCAGTCGGGTGTATCCAGGTCGACTTCAGGCGTTCACTTTCCTTTGCAATGTGTTCCTGTTTCTCGCAGAAGAACTTCCACTGAGCGTCGGAAATCAGCCCAAGATCGTGAGCGGTCGGGGTCAGACGGACATCCGCATTATCCTCACGGAGACTCAGACGATATTCAGCGCGGGACGTGAACATACGATAGGGCTCAGACACCCCCTTGGTCGTCAGATCGTCCAGCATGACGCCGATATAGGCTTCATCGCGCCTCGGCACCCAGCTTTCGAGCCCCTTGGCGCGAAGCGCTGCATTGATGCCGGCGTAAAGGCCCTGAGCCGCGGCCTCTTCGTAACCGGTTGTTCCATTGATCTGACCGGCAAAGAAGAGGTTGCTGATCTTCTTCGTTTCGAAAGACCGCTTCAGGTCACGGGGATCGTAATAGTCATACTCGATCGCATAGCCCGGCCGCATCAGGTAAGCGTTCTCCAGTCCCTTCATGGCATGGACCATTTCAATCTGGACATCGAACGGAAGACTGGTGGAAACGCCGTTGGGATAGTAAACGTTGGTATTCAGCCCTTCAGGCTCAAGGAATATCTGATGGCTGTCTTTTCCTTTGAATCGAACAATCTTCGTTTCAATAGAAGGGCAGTAACGGGGGCCAACACCGACAATAGCGCCCGAGTACATCGGAGAGCGATCCAGGTTTGCCAGAATAATCTCATGAACGCGGGGATTGGTTCTGGTGATCCAGCAGGGAACCTGTTCGGGATGAGCCACGGACTGATCCCAGGAGAAATAAGGAACCTTGTCCCCCATTCCGTCCTGACGCTCGCACTCCGCGAAATTGATCGTCTTTCCATCGATACGGGGAGGCGTACCGGTCTTCAGACGCCCCATCGGCATGCCGATTTCAATCAGTTTCTCAGCGAGACTGATGGACGCAGGATCGCCCATGCGTCCTGCCTGATAGTGCTGCAGACCGATATGGATAAGACCGTGGAGGAAAGTCCCCGCGGAGAGAACAACCGAAGTGCTGAAGAATCTGACACCCGTTTTAGATACCACACCTTTGACGGTATCTGCCTCCAGGATCAGATCATCCGCGGCCTCCTGGAAAATATCCAGATTTTTCTGATTTTCCAGTTTGCCGCGCATCGCGATCTTATAAAGATTGCGATCAATCTGGGCGCGTGTTGATCGGACCGCAGGCCCCTTGGAGTCATTCAGCGTGCGCATCTGAATGCCCCCCATATCAGCAGCACTTCCCATCGCTCCGCCCATGGCGTCAATTTCACGGACCAGATGTCCCTTTCCGATACCGCCGATAGAGGGATTGCAGGACATCTCTCCGAGAGTTTCAATGTTGTGCGTAAGAAGCAGCGTCTGACATCCCATGCGAGCCGAAGCAAGGGCGGCTTCTATACCGGCATGCCCGCCGCCAACCACGATGACGTCGTAGACCTTTGGAAAATCCATTTTCTATGAGAAGACCTGCGGCACTGTTTCACGTGAAACAGGACCGGTCTCCCCTCCCTCTAAAATTGAAAAACGAATATGTTCCACGTGGAACATATCGAATGAATAATTCAGTGTTAAATCGTTTTGTTCCACGTGAAACATTTCAGAGATCAAAAACTGAGACCCTGTCTTTTGTTTCACGTGAAACATTGCATCTGTACGGTGAACTATTTCCCGATGCAGAAAGTGCTGAAAATTTTTCCGAGTAGCTGATCGGAAGTAAATTCACCAAGAATCTGCCCCATGGAAACACCCGCAAGACGCAGCTCCTCAGCCACCATGTCGAGGAAAAACTGATCCTGGGAAAGATACTCTCTGACTTTTTCCAGAGACTCTTTTGTTTTCTGAAGAGACTCAATATGACGACGCCGGGCAATAAAAACACCCTGGACAGAATTCCGGAAACCCACTGCGTCAAAAATCATCGTTTTCAGCTTCTCAATGCCTTCTCCTGTTTTCGCTGAGATATAGACATGAGAATCCGTATTGCCGGGAACATCACGGAGAAGATCTATTTTATTCGTCACCGTAATGACTTTGGTCCCTGGCTGAACATGGTGTTTGATTTTATCAAGCTCGGCCTGGCTATCGAGTGTTTCCGGAGCCTCCAGATGAAGAATCAGATCTGCCCGTGAAAGCTCTCCCATGGCTTTTCTGATTCCCGCCTGTTCGATCACATCAGCCGTTTCCCGAAGACCCGCCGTGTCGACAAGGTTTACTTGTAAACCATTGATTATAATTGTATTTTCTACAATATCGCGGGTTGTTCCCGGAATATCCGTAACAATAGCGACTTCCCTTTCGGAAAGACTGTTCAAAAGACTGGATTTCCCGACATTCGGGCTTCCCACCAGTGCGATCACCACGCCTTCCCGCAGCATATTGCCCTGGCTCGCCTGCTCCAGAAGCGTACCGACCCTCTGATTCAGATCGTCGACTCTCTCGCGGATTCTGCCTTCTTTGATAAAGTCGATATCCTCTTCCGGAAAATCCAGAATCGCTTCCACATGCGTCCGGAGATCAATCAGTTTCCCCTCGATATCCCGGCACTTTTCCGAGAACTCACCGACCAGTGATTTCTCCGCAGCTCTCACAGCGCTCTCTGAACTCGCATTGATCAGATCCATCACGGATTCCGCCTGCGCGAGATCGATGCGCCCGTTTTCAAATGCCCTGCGGGTGAATTCCCCCGGTTCCGCCAGACGGAGACCGGCCTCGGCTCCGATCAGCAGAGCGCTTCGAATCAGAAGATTCTGAATAACCGGATTCCCGTGCGTCTGAAATTCAACGACATCTTCCCCCGTGTAGGAGTGAGGAGCCTTGAACCAGATCACAACCCCGCGGTCAATGACCTCCCCTGCCTGATCACGGATGGCTGAAAAATGGGCATAGCGCGGCGACGGATTCCGGATATCCGTCATCCGTTCCAGCATGAAGCGAGCCAGTTTCTCACTGCCGGAAAGCCTGACTATACCGATGCCGCTTCGGCCAACCGCTGTTGATACAGCAATGATTCCTTCTTCCTGAGAGCTCATAGTTCTGAGAGTCCGATCCGAAAAAAATAAAGGGGACATTAGATAATGCCCCCTTTTACCTGCTGCGAAACGCTTTTAATCAATCATTTAAGAAGATTTCTTTTTGGCTTCTTTCGCAGCCTTGCGTTTTGCTCTTTCTTCATCAATCTGCTTGTTCACCCACCACTGCTGGGCGATGGACAGAATGTTATTCGTCAGCCAGTACAGCACCAGACCGGAAGCGAAGATGAAGAACATCACGCTGAAGACGAGCGGCATGATCAGCATCATCTTGGCCTGCGTCGGATCAGCAGGCTTCGGATTGAGCTTCACCTGGATGAACATCGTCGCCATCATGATGAGCGGCAGAATGAACCAGGGATCCGGAGCCGCCAGATCCTTAATCCACAGAATCCAGCCGGAACCGCGAAGCTCCACAGAAGCGAGGAGTACCCAGTACAGAGCAAGGAACACCGGAATCTGAAGAACAATCGGCAGGCATCCGCCCATCGGGTTGATCTTTTCCTCGCGGTACATCTTCATCATGGCCTGGTTAAGGGCCTGCTTATCGTTGCCATACTGAGCCTGCATTTCCTTCATGCGCGGCCCAAGGTCCTTCATACGGGCCATCGACTTATAGCCAGCAGCCGACACCGGATAAAGGATCGCCTTGACGATCACCGTCAGGAGCACAATAGCCCAGCCCCAGTTTCCGGTCAGACCATGCAGCCAGGAAAGGAGCCAGTAGATCGGCTTGGCGAGGAACGTGAGCCAGCCATAGTCAACGACCAGATCAAGCCCCGGAGCAATCTGAGCCAGACGCTTCTGAGCCTGAGGACCGACATACAGCGTGGACTGTTCAGTCTTGGAAGCCCCCGGAGCGATGTCTCCCATCGGAACAATGGAGCCGATGGCGTATTCATCGCTTGCAATCTGACGGGTATAGAACTGACGCTCAAGACCTTCCTTCGGAACCCAGGCGGACACGAAGTGCTGCTGAATAATGGCCACCCAGCCGTTATTCGCCTTGGACGGATAGTCCTTCTTGTTATCCGCGATGTTCGAGAAGGTAATCTTCTGGAACTTATCCTGGGCCGTATAAAGGGCGGCACCCAGATAGCTGCTGGAGAAGGAATTGGAACCCGGGGCCGGCTTGCTGTCGCGCACCAGCTGGTAGTAGATGGACGGATTGATGGTCTTATCCGTACCGTTCACCACTTCCTGGGTGACCTGCATGCCGTAGTGGTCAGCCGTGAAGGTATAGGTCTTCAGAACCTTAACGCCGCCGCTTTCAGCCTCAAAGCGCACGCTGAGCGTCTTGTCGCCCGGATTCATCACGAGCGGACCGTCCTGCAGCTTGAAAACCGTCTTGTGTGTGGGAGCGTCAGCAACGCCGATCACACCGCTCTGGGCTTCATAGAGGCGATCCTTGGAGTGATCAAACAGCACAACGTTGTTGTGCTCAGCTTCCTTGTTGCCGAGAATGAGGCCAACGAGACCGACTTCATTCCACTTGGGAAGCTCCTTCATCTTCAGAAGCTCAGCACGAACAACGCTAGCGCCCTGTTCGTCAAACGTGAGCTTCATCAGATCCGTCTGAACATTGACCGGCTTCACGCTCTCGGCACTGTCCGCGGACGCATTGACAGCATTCGCGGAAGCCTGAGCCGAGGCAGGAATCGATCCGGCGGAAGCCGCAGCGGACGAAGCCGCAGCGCTCTGCTCCTGCGCAGGACCGAAGAAAGACGGACGGCCGTTGTAAACCTGCCAGCTATCCCACAGCATGAATAGGGATGACAGAAAGACAACCCAAAGTAAAGTTCTTTTGAAATCACTTCCCATAACAGGTCGCTCGCTAACAAAAAAATGTTGGTTGATAAAGGCCGTTTACCGTTTTTTCCAGAAATTCCAGTGGAATTTCTCGGGTACGGGATCATATCCCCAGGGACCCAGGGGATTGCATTTGAAAATGCGGATAACCGTCAGATAACTGCCACGGAGTGCGCCGAATCTCAATATGGCCTGAATACCGTAGTGAGAGCATGACGGAGTGAACCGACACTGTCTGCCTAGCCAAGGAGAAAGGCACAACTGATAAAGGCGTATCAGTTTAATCAGCAGAAACTTCATTAGGCGTCCTGAACGGCTTTTTTTACGATCCCGCCAAATCTGAGCAGAAGCTCATCGCAATCCTGGCGCAGTTCCTGCTTGAAACTTCCGAGGACGACATCTTCTCCCAGCTTGGGCAGACGGCACTTCAGGCGAAGCACGACATCCGCACAGACATTCGATTGCGCCAATGCAGGCTTGGAGAGTCTTGCCGATTCCCGAAGGATTCTTTTGACAAGCACCCGGTCCACGCCTCTGTGGGCATTGGCTTTGCCGACAGTGAAACCGAATCTCAGCCTTTCACCCGTTTCGGATTCAGGTTTGAGCAATGCGGTCAGAGTCAGCCAGCGCGACGACAAACGTACCGTTTTTGGTCCGCGAGAAGACAAAACAACCCCATAAGAGGCAGACTTTATCAATCTGCCTCTACGGGGTAGTGAACTTCTTATTGGCAACGATTCTTCCACGGCTTAGCCCTGCCGTGATGCCACGATTAAAGTGCGAGGGTATGACGGCCCTTAGCACGGCGGGCAGCCAACACCTTGCGGCCGCCTCTCGTGCGGCTGCGCACCAGGAACCCGTGAGTGCGGGCACGCTTGATCTTGGAGGGCTGATAAGTACGCTTGGTAGCCATGATGAATCCTTAAAATTTCTAAGCTGAAACGAATAGTGCCCTTGAGGCAGTACTCTTCAATTCAAAAATGTAAAACTGCCTGATAACTGAGGGCAGGATGAACGGAATGAAGGTCTCCCGGCAATTTTTCAGGGAGACACTCGTGAAATCCTGATATTACACATCAAATTAGCTCTGACTGTCAAGCTGAAAAAACAAGAGTTTATCCGTAGAAAATCCGTTTTTGCGATCACATTCATAAAACCCACAAGCTCTAGTGGTCTTGTTGATTTCTTGTACTGAACTTATTGTGCCGGAATAAAAAAGAACTGATTTTTCAGAATTTCTTAGGCTTCTGACGGACACATTACCTGTGGATAACTGGTAGAATAACTTTCCCGTACTTTCGTTTTTCCCCCAAAATTACCCACGGGAATATAAGCGAAAGAAAAAGTTTTCACTCCAGCAGTACCCTATATATGGGGTACGCGCTAAATAACCGTAAATGAAAGATTTTTGGCAAAACTGCTGCGATCTGCTCCGACTGGATGCACGAATCAGCAGCGACAAGTTCGATACCTGGATTGCCCCGCTGCAGATGGAGTCCTGGGACCCCCAGTCCGGGGAACTGGTTCTCTCAGCGGCCAGCGCCCAGAAGCGGGACGTGACGAGGTCGACCTACTCCGACATCATCACGTTCCACGCTACCCGGGCCAATAACGACAGCCCGGTCACTGTCAAATGGATTGTGAGAGAGCCGAAAGTCGAAGCCCCTGCCCCCAGCAGCAGCGTCGTGGAACAGGATTCAACCTCCTTCAATCAGCTGGCGGAATCCTGTGGACTTCTCAGCTCGCTCTCCTTTGAGAATTTCGTTCAGGGTATGAGCAACAAAGTGGCGCTCGGCGCGGCCACCTATGTCGCTAATAACCAAAGCCTTCAACCCGCTTTATATCTACGGCGGCGTCGGCCTCGGCAAAACGCATCTGATGCATGCCATTGGTCTCGCCGTACTGAAGCGCAATCCCAAGGCGAAGATCCTCTGCCTCAGCGCCACAACCTATATTGCTGAATTCCTTAAGGGAATCGCGCGAAAGGACCAGAGCTTCTATCAGCGCTTCAAGTCTCTGGACCTGCTCCTGCTCGATGACGTGCAGATGCTCGGGTCGAAGGAAGGCACGCAGTCAGCCTTCTTCTCCACCTTCGAGGCGCTGGTACCCCACGGCAAACAGATCGTGCTCACAAGCGATACCTACGCGAAGCAGCTGAAGGATGTGGATGAACGGCTGAAGAGCCGTTTCGCGGGCGGCATGTCGGTGCCGATCGATCCTCCTGAGCTCGAAACCCGAGAAGCTATTCTGATGAAGAAGGCTGAACAGAGCGGAACCAATCTGCCTGAGGATGTCGCCTTCTTCATCGCGAACCACCTGAAGAGCAACGTGCGTGAGCTGGAAGGCGCGCTGCAGCAGGTGATCGCTCATGCCCGCTTCAACGGCATCGATATCTCGATTGATCAGGCCCGGACCGCGCTTCATGACCTGATTCACAGCCAGAACGAAATCACGGTTCAGGATATCCAGAAGAAGGTCGCGGACTATTACAAGATCCGTGTTGCGGACATGCACTCGAAGCGCCGTCCGAGAGTGATTGCCTACCCCCGCCAGATCGCCATGTATCTGTCGAAGAAGCTCACACAGAAGAGCTATCCGGAAATCGGCGAACTGTTCGGCGGCAAGGATCACACGACCGTGCTTCATGCCTGCAAGAAGATAGAAAGCGACCGCAGAATCAATGAAGAACTGAATCACGAGCTGCATGTGCTCGAGCAGAACCTTCAGAATTTCTGATTATAAAAATCACACAACACACTCAGAATTGGGAAATCAAGAATGCAAGTACTGAAAGGATCTAGAGAATCTCTGCTGACGCCTCTCACGACCGTGAGCGGCATTATTGAAACTCATCAGACCGTTCCGATTCTCAGCAACGTTCTGATCCAGTCTGACGGAAGCAAAGTCAGCTTCACCGGCAGCAATCTTGAGATTCAGATCAAGACCCATGCGGAGCTTGAACAGGAAGGAGATCCGGTCGCATTCACCGTTTCTTCCCGGAAGATTCAGGATCTGATCAAGAGCCTCCCGCCCACGGAAGTAACCATTTCCCTTGGCGCGGCCCGCAAGGCGATCAGTGCCGAAGGCGGCAATCAGGTCTCTCAGAAGATGGAAGTGAGCACAGAGAACAGCCGCTTCTCGCTTCAGACCATTCCTGCTGACAAATATCCGAGCTTCCCTGATGCTGACTTCACCAGCAGCGCCACGATTCCCGCCAAGCAGCTGAAGTACATCCTCTCCATGGTTCACTACGCCATGGCGAACCAGGATATCCGCTTCTACCTGAACGCCGTCCGTCTTGTTATCAAGGACGGAAAGGTGCGCGCGGTGGCGACTGACGGCCGCCGTCTTGCCTTCTGTGAAATCACTCCGGACAAGAACAGCGTTGTGTCGGAAGACGTGAGCGTCACGATTCCCCGCAAGGCGGTCCTCGAACTGAAGCGCCTTCTCCCTGAAGAGGATGACGACAAGGAAATTCCGGTCAAGATTGATTTCGCTGCCAATCAGGCCCGCTTTACCTTCAATGGCGTTGAAGTGACGACTAAGCTGCTCGAAGGAACGTACCCGGATTACGAACGCGTTATTCCGACGAATAACGACAAGGTGTTCCTGATCAGCCGTGAAGCTCTGCTGCAGGCTCTGCAGCGTACGGCTGTTCTCGCTTCCGACAAGTTCAAGGGGGTGCGCTGGCTGCTCAGCCCCGGTCTGCTTTCCATTCAGAGCTCCAACTCTGATCAGGAAGAAGGCAACGACAATATTGCTGTTGATTATCAGGGTGATCCGATCGATATCGGCTTCAACATCGACTTCCTTTCCGATGTTCTCAGCAATCTGAAGAACGACAAGGTAAAGATCGCTCTGTCCGGTCCTCAGGGTTCTGCTCTGATCACGATGCCCGAGAGTGACGACTTCAAGTATGTCTTGATGCCGATGCGTCTCTGATCGCATTCAAGAAAAACTTGATTTTTTGGGTATTTGCCCTGGACCTTATTTGAAGAAGTTATGACTGAAGAATTAAAACAGACCCCAACTGAAGATAGCGGCTATAACGCCAGTTCGATCCAGATTCTGGAAGGGCTTGAAGCGGTTAGAAAGCGCCCCGGTATGTACATTGGGGACACTGACGACGGTTCAGGGCTGCATCAGCTTGTCTACGAAGTTGTAGACAACTCTATTGATGAAGTCCTCGCCGGGTTCGCGAAGGATGTCGTGATCACCATCCACAATGATGAGTCCATCTCGGTGCTGGATGACGGCCGCGGCATTCCGAACGAAGTTAAATTCGACGACAAGCATAAGCCGAAGCGCAGCGCGGCTGAGATCGCTCTGACGGAACTGCATGCCGGCGGCAAATTCAATGAGAACAGCTACAAGATCTCCGGCGGCCTGCATGGCGTCGGTGTGTCCTGCGTGAACGCCCTGTCCACGTGGCTGCGCCTCACTGTCTACCGTGACGGCCGGGCTTATCGCCTGAATTTTGAGAAGGGCAAGGTCGTCAACCGCAAGATCGAAACGGTGAAGCTCCCTTCAGGGGAGGAAGTGACGATTTCCCCGATGGAGGATATCGGCCCGTCCCCCGATCATAAGTCCGGCACGCTGGTCGAGTTCCTTCCGGACAGCGAGATCTTCAAAAATGTGCTGCATTTCAACTACGACACGCTGCTCAACCGACTCCGCGAACTGTCGTTCCTGAACTCGGGCGCTCACATCATCCTGATCGATGAGCGCACGGGCCGGGAAGCTGATCTGAAGAGCGAAAACGGTGTCCGCGGATTCGTGAAGTATCTGAATGAGCAGGCTGACCGCACCCCGGTGAACCCGGAGCCGTTCCACGCTATCAAGACGGTATACAGCCAGGATGTTCCGGTCTCTGTTGAAGTCGCCATGCAGTGGCATAACGGCTACAACGAAGTTCTGGACGCTTATACAAATAACATCCATCAGCGGGACGGCGGCACTCACGTGACGGGTCTCCGCAACGCGATGACCCGCGTGCTGAAAAACTATATTTCAGCCGCCGGAATGGATAAGAAGGCGAAGGTTGAGCTTGACCCTCTGGATATGCGTGAAGGCCTCACCTGTGTTCTCTCAGTGAAGGTGCCTCAGCCGAAGTTCAGCTCCCAGACCAAGGATAAGCTCGTGTCGAGTGAAGTCCGTCCGGCTGTTGAAGAGGTTATCAACTCCGAACTCACGGCTTATCTGGAAGAAAATCCGGATATCGCTCAGAAGCTCTGCGAAAAGATTGTCGCTGCGGCAAAAGCTCGAGAGGCAGCCCGCAAAGCCCGTAATGTGGTGCGTAAGAGCGCGCTGAACGGCGGCGGTCTCCCGGGCAAGCTTGCAGACTGCGCCAAGGGCACGCCCTCCTCTGAGTGCGAGCTGTTCCTGGTGGAGGGTGACTCCGCAGGCGGTTCCGCCAAGGTGGGCCGCAACTCCAAGTTCCAGGCCATCCTGCCGCTCCGAGGCAAGATCCTGAACGTGGAAAAGGCCTCTGCCGACAAGCTCCTCGATTCCGAGCAGATCAAGAACCTCGTGATGGCTCTGGGAACCGGCATTGACCGGGATTTCAATATTGAAAACCTCCGCTACGGCCGTGTCATCATCATGACCGATGCTGACGTTGACGGTGCCCATATCTGCACGCTGCTTCTCACGTTCTTCTTCCGTCAGATGCCGCAGCTGATTGAACAGGGTCACGTCTATATCGCCCAGCCGCCGCTCTACAAGGTTCAGAGAAAGTCCCGGAAGTCGGATGAACGCTATCTGAAGGACGATAAGGAACTCGCGCACTTCCTGCGCGATATCGCGACGGAAGACGCTGTGCTCTTCACGGACGGCGTTGTGAGCGCTCCCGAGAATGGCATCCGCGGCACCCGCCTCGATAACCTTCTGCTCGCCTACCAGGCTGCGAACGACGCGATCAGCGTGAATTCCCGCTTCATTGACTCGGAAGTGCTGCGTGCCATCTCCAACGGCACGGAAGTTCACCTTGATACGGAAGCAGAAGCCCGTGAAAGCGCTCAGAAGCTCTCAGACGCGCTCCATGA
>OODD01000880.1_pt1 | contig 13452 bp, 9 predicted proteins | sample 1671311 | NCBI WGS metagenome assembly OODD01 (sample SAMN06348143, study PRJEB24527) | human gut metagenome | biome: human gut; feature: ankylosing spondylitis patient; material: feces | host: Homo sapiens | place: China | collected 2015-10 | reverse complement strand
GCTATCAAGAACCCCCGCAAGTAATTGCGTGAGCGCTTGAAAAAGCACAAATAAAACAAACGAACCGCCCCGGTTTCCGTAACAGGAAGCCGGGGCGGTTTTTGTGTTGCAACGTACAGGAAAAGCAGAAAATATCTTTTACAGAAAGGACAAGCAAACTGTCCAACAGGATCGTTATAATAGACAGACAAAAGGGCATAAACGCCATCAAAGGAGAGTGCACAATGAAAAAAATATGGATGTTTCTGCTGGGCGCGGCATTTGCCGCCGAACTGTTTCTGGTTGTCTGCATGGCAAGCAGAAGTGCATCACCGCGTCAGGTAATGTACACTTTTAAGGATGATGTATGGGATGTGATCTACCGGCTGAACCGCAGATGGAATTTGTGAGAAAAGCACTTGGCTTTTTGGAGGATGGACAGACAAGCTGTCCATCTTTTTTTGTATACTGGGGTTGTGCAAAAGAGACAAAAATTTTATAGCTGTTTCACAAAACAACAAAATTTCACACAAAGAATTGCGACTGTTGTTGCACTGTGTTACAATGAGCAGAGAAGGAGAATGAACCGTGCGTAATAGTAGATTAGACCGTATACTCTATATCCAGCAGGTGCTTGTACAGGGCGGGGTGCTGAATAAACAGCAGACGGCTGACCGCTTCGGTGTCAGCGAGAAAACCATCCAGCGCGATCTTGATACCCTGCGTAGCTATTTTGCAGACAGCGAGCCGCGCCGGGAGATCTTATACAACTCCGCAAAGGGCGGCTATCTGCTGGATGACACGCTTTCCCGCTTCCTCACCAGCAGCGAGATTCTGGCGGTATGCAAGATTTTGCTGGAGAGCCGTTCCATGGTCAAGGAGGAAATGTTCCCCATTCTGGACAAGCTGGTGCAGGTGTGCACCCCGCTGGACCGGTTGAATCAGGTGAAAGACCTCATCAGCAACGAACGCTTCCATTACGTTGAGCCGCAGCACGGCCGGAAGTTCATTGAGAGCCTGTGGGAGATCGGCACGGCAGTAGAAAATCACAATGTTATGGAAATTACCTACTGCCGCACCCATGACGGCGAGACCCGTGTGCGCACCATTGAGCCGGTGGGCATCCTGTTCAGTGAGTATTATTTCTATCTGGCAGCGTTCATCGAGGGTATCGACAAGGATAAGCATTTCCAGAACCCGCAGGATAACTCCCCGACGATTTACCGCATCGACCGTATCCAGAACTATAAGACCCTCGACCGACACTTTGCCCAGCGCTATACCGACCGCTTTCAGGAAGGCGAGATGCGCAAGCGCATCCAGTTCATGTACGGCGGCGAGTTGCAGACCATCCGGTTCGAGTATACCGGGCCAAGTTTGGAATCCGTGCTCGACCGACTGCCCACTGCAAAGGTGCTGCAAGTGACAGAAAAGGGCTGGATCGTGGAAGCCGAGGTGTTTGGCACGGGCATCCAGATGTGGGTGAGAAGTCAAGGAGACTATATAAAAATTATAAATACATAGGGAGACTATCATCATGAGCAAAATTCAGGTGGAAGTACGTTTTACAGATAAACTGGAGTCTATCCGTGTGGGTGGGCAGGACATGGAAATCCCGAATGCCATCAAGACAAAATCTGTTGAAGAATGGTTTGAACCGGCGGCTGGCCGTGTGAATTGGGACGGTCTGGGGGCTGAGATCAAGGCTATGGGTTTCAGCGATGAGAAAAATGCCGTGTACAGCTTTCAGTTCAATGGCCCGGAGGACAAAAAGCGAGAATTTATGAATTGCGTGGAGTGCTTTTGTCTGGGCGAGGAAGCGCAGCAGGAAACGCAGGAGGAAACCGAGCAGGATTACCTGCAGGATGCCAGTGATTTTCAGCAGGTCGGCAATGCCGAGATGGCGTTTCAGAAGTACATGGTCGCGGCCAGAGATTACGGACACCCCGAGGCACAGTTTGAGGTGGCACGGTGCTATCAGAACGGTGTTGGTGTAGCAAAGAATGCGGAAAATGCCGTTGTGTGGTATAAAAAAGCTGCCGAGCAGGGCAATGCCGAGGCGCAGTGCGCACTGGGCGAATGCTATTATCAGGCGTTCGGTGTTGAAAAAAATGAAAAAGAGGCCCGCAAATGGTACAAAGAAGCTGCAAATCAGGGAAATGCAACAGCGCAGTATATGACCGGGCGGTTGTATATGGCACTCACGTACAATGTGGCGGCTGTGACGTGGTATACAAAAGCGGCTGAGCAAAACTGCCCGGAAGCGCAATGTGAATTGGGCAAGTGCTATGAAACCGGAGACGGCGTCGGCAAGAACGAGGCAAAGGCTGTAGAGCTGTACCGCAAGGCCGCAGAGCAGGGTTATGCGGAGGCGCAGAAAAAACTGGGCAACTGCTATAGTTATGGCATAGGTGTCGCAAAAGATTTGGAACAGGCGTTTGAATGCTACAGCAAGGCGGCAAAACAGGGCAATGTGAAAGCGCAGTACAATCTGGGCCTTTGCTATATGAATGGCAATGGTGTAACAAAAGACCCTGTACAGGCCGCTGAGTGGTATGCGAGAGCCGCAGAGCAGGGACTTGCAAGGGCGCAGTATAATCTTGGCTATTGCTACAAGACAGGAGAAGGCGTAGAAAAAGACCCGAAAAAGGCTGCGATGTGGTGCGAAAAAGCCGCAGAACAGGGAATAGCAGTCGCACAGAATAGCATTGGCTACTGCTACGATACCGGATTTGGTGTGGAAAAGGATACGAGCAAGGCTGTTTTCTGGTATCGGAAAGCCGCAGAGCAGGGCAATGTGGGAGCACAATATAAATTGGGCAAATGCTACTATTATGGAAAAGGAACAGAAAAGGATAACGAAGAAGCCGTGAAATGGTTTCGGAAAGCGGCAGAACAGGGTGATGCGGATGCACAGTATAAACTTGGTTTGTTCTATGAAAATGGATATGGCGTGGCACAAAACAAAGAAGAGGCAGTAAAATGGTATCGCAAATCTGCGGAGCAAGGAAATGCAACAGCTCAACGTAACCTTGCAATATTCTATAAAAATGGATATGGTGTGACACAAAACAAAGAAGAGGCGGTGAAGTGGTACAAGAAAGCGGCAGAACAAGGCGATGCAGATGCGCAGAACAGTTTGGGCTATTGCTATAAAAATGGAGAAGGCGTGGAAAAGAACAGCGCGAAAGCAGTTGAATGGTATCGTAAATCTGCGGAGAATGGTAATGCATCTGCACAGTACAATCTGGGGCTTTGTTATGAGTACGGAGATGGTGTGACGAAAGACCTTGGAAGAGCGGCAGAATGGTACCGCAAATCTGCAGAACAAGGCTATGCAGTTGCACAGTACAAGCTCGGTCGCTGTTACGATTATGGCGATGGCATAGAACATGACTGCCAAAAAGCAGTTGAGTGGTACCGAAAATCTGTAGAGCAGGGGTGTGCTATGGCGCAGTGTGACCTTGGCAACTGTTATAAGCACGGACGTGGCGTGGAAAAGAATCTCGAAAAAGCAGTGGAATGGTATCGTAAATCTGCGGAGCAGGGCTATGATCGAGGACAGTTCGCCCTGGCTGGCTGCTATGAATACGGAGAAGGTGTGCCGCAAGACAAAGAAAAAGCCCTGCAATGGTATAAAAAAGCGGCTGATCAGGGCTTTGGAGGCGCAGAGTGGGCCATTAAGAATATGCAAAGCAACGGCATAGGTCCGGCACTTGCATTCGGTGCGGCATTGGCTGTCGAAGGGGTATTAGAGAAACTAGAGCGACTCGGTGAAATCTTCAAAGGTTAATTAACGAAAAGGAGATAAAATGGAAAACGAGCTTGAAGTGCAGCAGGCGCAGCAGCTTTCCGCGCAGCGGTCGCTGAATGACCTGACGGACCAGCTGACCCTTGCAGACCATCTGGTGTATAAAAAATATCTGACGGAACTGCAGAACTATGGCATGGTGGAGCTTTCTCAGAAGATGCTGGAGGTGCAGGATCCCGCTCAGTGTATCCGAATGTTCCAGCTGAAGAAACTGACCCTGAAAAAGGGCGAAGATATGTTCCAGAAGCTTTCCACGGTGTATTATTCCAGCATGGCACAAGGCTGTAGTCTGGCGGTGATGATCGATGTGCCGGAAGGAAATGCCGGTGCCAATATCTATCTGGGCGTTCGCGAGGATCCCCTGAAACAGAGCATGAAGAGCCGCAAGCTGGAAATTTCCAGCAAGGCGTTGCAGAAAGTGCTGCTCTCCAACTTTCCCGGTTCCGATATAAAAGGCATTTCTCCAGAGGCGGGAAAAAAACTGTTGGAAGAAGCCTTTGGCGAAGAGCAGGAGGCGGTGGCCTCAGTGTCCTGTGTGGCAGCGCTGCGCGATAAGTCCAAAACGGAAGACAAAGCTTTTGTGCAGGGCATCGAGCGCTTTATGGACGCGATGGAAGGAGAAAAGTATACTGCGCTGTTTTTGGCAGAACCTGTTTCCAATGAAACGCAGGCGGCTATCCGCAGCGGGTATGAAAATCTGTACAGCACTCTTTCGCCCTTCCGCAAGAGTACATGGTCTTATACCGAGAACCAGAGCACTGCTGTGATGGAGAGCCTGTGCAGTGGAACTTCCCATACCATCAGCGATACTGTCAGCACGACCACAACGGACGGTACGAACCAGTCCTCTTCGGTGACGGACGGCACACAGAAAACGAAAGGGGTCAGCGGCGGTATCAACGGCGGTGTCGGCAGCAGCTTCGGCACCTCGGTCACAAAAATCTCGCCGGTGGCTGGTGGTATTGCAGGCATTCTGGGTCTGGGCGGCTTGGCAGCTTCGGCCCTGATTCCGGGCGCGGGGGCCGTCATCGGCCCGCTGCTTGGCACGGCGGGCAGGGCCATAGGAGGCATGACGCCAGCCAGAACGGCTTTCAACAGCATCGCCCGGAACATCGGAGGCTCCATGGGCGTAAACGCCTCGCGGGGTACCAGCCACTCTACCACCGAGCAGACCGGCACTTCGCACAGCACCTCCGATGGAACGTCGCATGGAACATCGGACACCACCAGCCAGCAGGAGAGCCACGGCACAACGGACACCCGCGGCACGGGCCGTACTCAGCAGGTGGAACTGTGTAATAAATCGGTGGAGGAACTGCTGGAACGCATTGAAAACCAGCTCAAGCGTGTAAAGGAAAGTGAAGATTATGGCTGCTATAACTGTGCAGCGTATTTCCTTTCGTCTACTCAATCCACAGCACTTTTGGCGGCCAACACTTACCGCGCATTGATGGTAGGCGAGGGCTCCTCGGTGGAGAGCGGTGCCGTCAATGTGTGGAAGAACAATGAGGCAGAAGTGGCACAGCTGCGGGAATATCTCAAGCGGTTCATGCAGCCGGTCTTTGCTCGCCCGCTATGGGAGAATGCGCCGGATAGTCTGCTTTATACACCTGCAACGCTGGTCAGCGGGCGGGAACTGCCGATGCATCTTGGCTTGCCCACCCGCTCAGTGCACGGCTTGCCAATTATTGAGCACGCGGAGTTTGGCCGCAATGTGCCGGATGAGGCGATGCCGGATGAGGACAAGATGAATCTGGGCAAGATTTACCACATGGGTAAAGAGGAAGCGGCAGGACTGCTCTTGAACCGGCAGGCGATGGCTTCCCACACATTCATCACTGGCTCGACTGGCACAGGCAAATCCAATGCGGTCTACCATCTGCTGGATGAGATCACAAAGAACGGACAAACGACGTTTCTTGTGGTGGAACCGGCCAAGGGCGAATACAAGAACGTGTTCGGCAATTGTACAGATGCGCAGGTGTTTGGTACAAACCCCAGAGAAACGCCGCTGCTGCGCATGAACCCCTTTGCGTTCCCTGAGAATATCCATATTCTGGAACATATTGACCGTCTGGTGGAGATATTCAACGCCTGCTGGCCGATGTATGCAGCCATGCCAGCGGTGCTGAAGGATGCTATTGAGCGCAGCTATCAGAAAGTAGGCTGGGATCTGCGCAATTCGGAGAGCGAGAAGGGAATTTTCCCAACCTTCTTTGACCTGCTGGATATTCTGCCGGGCGTCATTGAAGAGTCGCATTATTCCAAGGATACCCAAAGCGATTATGTGGGTGCATTGTGCACCCGCGTAAAGTCGTTGACAAACGGTATTTATGGAAGTGTGCTTTGCGCAGAAGATGCGCTGAGCGATGCTGAAATGTTCGATCAGAATGTGATCGTAGATTTGAGCCGTGTGGGCTCTATGGAAACGAAATCGCTGCTGATGGGCATCTTGGTGATGAAGTTACAGGAATACCGGATGTGCAGCAGCGGGATGAACAGCAGGCTTCGCCATGTCACAGTGCTGGAAGAAGCGCACAACCTGCTGCGCAAGACCTCGGCAGAGCAATCACAGGAAGGTGCAAATTTGCAGGGCAAGTCGGTGGAAATGCTGGCAAATGCCATTGCGGAAATGCGTACTTATGGTGAGGGGTTTATCATTGCAGACCAGGCACCCGGACTGCTGGATATGTCGGTCATCCGCAACACGAACACCAAAATTATTCTGCGCCTGCCGGACGAAGAAGATCGCAAGCTGGTAGGCAAGTCTGCCGCCCTGAAGGAGGCACAGATCGACGAATTGTCCAAGCTGCCGCTGGGTGTGGCTGCCGTTTACCAGAACGAGTGGCCGGAGGCAGTGCTCTGCAAGATTGAGGCGTATCCCATGCCGGAAAATGCTGTTTACCACAAGCCTTCAAAAATGCCGCATGAAATCAACGCAGAGTTTGTATTCGGACAACTGGCAGTGGGCAAAGAGTTGAAACCGCTGAGCAGTTCGGAGATGGAGCAGCTGAAGCTCTGGCTGAAACGCCATGAGACTGTGCTGAAGCCTGAGGACAGTCGCTACCTGGAACGGGTTTTTGCAGGCGGCGAACTGGATGTGGCTAAGACTCGGAAAGCTGTGTTCGATTTCTTTGGTGGGATCGGTACAGTCGTTGATTACTGTGCCGCAGCTAAAAAATCGCTCACACCCCGTAAAGAATTTCTGGAACAGCTGCAGGGACAGTACGGCCTGAAAGCTGCTGCTGCAGACTGGGTGCTAAATAGCGTGATAAGCATGGGCATGAGCCTGAACCCGGATGCAAAGGCTGTAGATAATCTAAGGACGAATTTTGAACAGCAGGGAGGTCGTGTGCTGTGAGGCGAGAAATCTCAGAAGCGAAACCGATGGAAGCAAAAATGCACATTGGGTTGGATGATGTCGTCAAACGGTCATTTGAACGTCTACAGAAAGGCGTGATAGAAAAGGCAGAAGAAAAACTGGATGCTGCTACGGAAAAGTCATTTGCAGAGCTAGAAAAAGAGCTGGAATACAAAAATAACGATGATGGAATGCCGTACCGTATGGAGCAGGATCTTTTGACGGATGCAGAGTATAAAAGAAACGGATATGAGTACACTACCGATCACCTTGGAAGGCTGTTTACAGCCGAAGGAAACCTGCATCTGAAAGAGCATGATGGTCGTCTGCAAATTAAAGACAGCATCCATGACATTGGAAAAGGATATGAAAAAAGTACCGATGATCGAGGTCATGCAATTGCAGATCGCTTTGATGGGGCAAACGATTTGGAAAATCTCATTCCGCAGGATTCTGGACTAAATCGGAACGAATTCAAAAATTTTGAGAATAAACTGGCACAGGAAGTGGAAGCTGGGAAAAAAGTCAATCTGAAATTGGAAATGCATTATCCGGGAGACTCCTTCCGCCCGGATGCCATTACTGCTGTGACAACGATTGACGGAAAGCAGGAAGTTAAAGTATTTCTGAACGATTAGTATTTATAAGTCCACTGCACTTTCAGATTATTACAATCCCGGTCGATTGCACATACAATACAAGTATCACTTCACAAAACGGAGGGTACTTGTACTATGGTGGACTACGCCGACATCGGAAAACGTATTCGTGCCTGCCGCCTTGCAAAGGGCATGACGCAGGAGCAGCTGGCCAATGAGGTCGGCGTGGTAGTTACGCACATCAGCCATATCGAGACGGGCAACTCGGTGCCTAGCCTGAAAACGCTGATCGACATCATTAACGCACTGGAATGCTCCGCAGACGAGCTGCTGTGCATCGAGATCAAAAAAGCAAAGCCGGTGTTCGACAGCTGGATGACCGAACAGCTTGCAGATTGCTCTGCCGATGAGGCAAAGATCATCAAAGAAACGGTAGTCAGTCTGAAAAAATCGCTCCGAAAAGTGTACGGAAAGTCCTCTAAATACAGATATGACTAAAATTTCAAAAACTAAATGTCAGTTGATAGGTATTGAGTGTCTGAAAGAACACCAATAAACAGAATGAACCGCCTCGGTTTCCATAGTAGGAAGCCGGGGCAGTTTTTATACAAAAAAGAGATCGTTTTTTTGTAGCTTTGATGAATTGGCGCAGAGTCATTGACAGCAGAAGGGCAGAAGCGTATCTTTGGAACAGAAGGCAGAACAGGGCCATAAATAGCAGTTTTCTTTACCTTGCAAGGACACTTTCGTTTTGATGAGGCACGACCCGGTGTGCTGCTTTTTTCATTTGCGGAGATAAAATGCAAAAAGTACGGATTATAGTACACATTATCTGCTATGCTCGGTACACGGAAAGCACACACCGGAAAAGGAGCAAAAATGCGCTGGACGTTGAATAAAACAAGGCTTTTGGCTGGTAAAACGGACCCGGAGAATACCAGCCTGTGGCTGCCGCTCTGGATGCACCTGTGGGATACGGCGGGCATCATGGAGCGGCTGGTCCGGCAGTGGCTCCCGGAAAGTGCAAAACAGGCCATGGGCTTTGAGTGCGAGGAAGCGTTGCTCGCGCATGCCCGGTTTCTGGGCGGAATCCATGATATAGGCAAGGCTACGGTAGCCTTTCAGGCAAATATCCTGCGCACTCTGCCGGAGGCGCGGCAGCGGCTGGAAATGTTGACGCCGCTGGACTGTCCTGAACAGAACCGCCGGGAGTCGCCGCATGCCCGGGCGGGAGAGGCAATCCTGCTGTGGGATGATTGTCCCGGCGGGCTAGCCTCCATTGTGGGAGCGCATCACGGCAGGCCACAGAGCTGCGCGGCGGTCGATGATCAGTTAGAGGGTTGGGAGAGCAACTACTACCCCAAGGGACAAAAAAAGGTCTGGCAGGGCTTTTGGACAGAACTGCTCATGACTGTTTTGCAGGACTGCGGCTTTGATGATACGACGGAACTGTACGACCTGGACCCGCAGGAGGAAGTGCTTCTGACCGGACTTCTGATCATGGCAGACTGGATCGCCAGCAATACGGAATACTTCCCCCTGATCCCGGTAGAGGAGCTGGGCAGCATGCAGGATTACCCGGCGCGGGTGGACAGGGCTTGGGAAAAGCTGGCCCTGCCCTTCCCGTGGGAGGCACAGCCGGGCATCGCAGACCCGCAGGAGTTTGCGGTGCGGTTCGGCTTTGCGCCCAATGCGGTGCAGAGGGCTGTTCTGGAGGCTGCAGATACCGCAGCGGAACCGGGTATCCTGATCTTGGAAGCACAGATGGGCGTGGGCAAAACCGAGGCGGCGCTGGCCGCTGCGGAGATCATGGCCAGCCGGTTCGGGCTGGGCGGTGTCTTTTTCGGGCTGCCCACACAGGCCACGGCAAACGGCATCTTTCCCCGGCTGCTTGGCTGGGCAGACACGCAGTCTGAGGAGACGCTGCCGCAGGCTATAAAGCTGGCGCACGGCATGGCAGAACTGAACGAGAACTATTTGCGGTTACAGGGGCGCGGGGTGCAGCTGGAGGAAGATGCGCAGGAAGAGCATCGGGTACAGGTACACCAGTGGTTTCGAGGAAACAAACAGGTACTGCTGGCAAACTTCGTGATTGGCACAGTGGATCAGCTGCTGCTGGCGGCACTTGCCCAGAAGCACGTTATGCTGCGGCATCTGGGACTTGCGGGCAAGGTGGTCATTATTGATGAGTGCCACGCCTACGATACCTACATGAACTGCTATCTGGACCGGACACTGGAATGGCTGGGCTGGTATAAGGTGCCGGTCATTCTGCTTTCGGCCACCCTGCCCGCCCGGCGGCGCACAGAGCTGGTCGAGGCCTACCAGCAGAAAAAGGCTGCCCCGGACGCCCCATGGGAAACCAGCTGCGGCTATCCGCTGCTGACATGGACGGATGGCGCAGAGGTAAAGCAAACGGCCATCCCATCGGACGCACCCGGTCAAACGGTGCAGCTGACCACGCTCACAGAGCCGGAGCTGCCCACGCTGCTGCGCCGGAAACTGGTCGAGGGCGGCTGCGCGGGGGTGATCGTAAACACGGTCAAAAAAGCGCAGAAGATCGCACAGCTGCTGCGGGAAAGCCTGCCGGACAAAGAGGTGCAGCTGTTCCATGCGCAGTTCCTGATGCCGGACCGTGCGGCGCGGGAAAACCAGCTGATGGCACGCATTGGCAAGGGCTCTGCACCGGAGTGCCGGAACGACCTGATCGTGGTGGGCACGCAGGTGATGGAGCAGTCGCTGGACATTGATCTGGACGTTCTTGTCACAGAGCTTTGCCCCATGGATCTGCTGCTGCAGCGCATTGGACGGCTGCACCGCCACCACCGCAGCCGCCCCGCTCCGTTGCAGCAGGCCTGCTGCGCGGTGCTGGACACCGGGGAAGATGCCTTTGACGCGGGCAGCGAGGCGGTATATGGACAGTGGATGCTCTGGCGCACCCGGAACTTTCTGCCCCGGAGCATCCGGCTGCCAGAGGAGATCTCTCTGCTGGTGCAGCGGGTCTACGGCTGGGAGCGGGAAGCTCCCGGCGGGGCGCAGGGCGAGGAAATGCGCTGCATATATGAGCGGACGCAGGAGAAAAAGAAAGCACGCGCCGAGGCGTACCTTGTGCCGCAGCCGGAAACGCACCGGCTGGCGCAGCTGAACACGCTGGACGACTGGATGCAGAACGAGGGCGCCTGCTCCGACCCGGCGGCGCGGGCGGCAGTGCGGGACGGCGACCCCTCGGTAGAGGTGCTGGTAATGCAGCGTCGGGCAGACGGCAGCATCCACTTTCTGCCGTGGCAGGAGGGCGGCAGTGCCGTAGCTGTCGACAGCCCGCCCCCGCCGGAAACGGCACTGAAGATCGCCCGGCAGAAGCTGCGGCTCCCGGCGGTGTTCGGCAAGGCGTGGAAGGTGGACGGGGTCATCCGGGAGTTGGAAGCGGACAACCGCAGCCGTCTTGCGGCGTGGCAGCTGTCGCCGCTGCTGCACGGAGAACTGGTTCTGCTGCTGGATGAAAACCTGACTGCCCGGCTTGCGGGCATGGAACTTTGTTATGACCGTGAAAACGGCCTGTATTACCAAAAGGAGGAGACGGATGAAGGAAATTGAATTCAACTTGCTGACCGAACCGTGGATACGGGTGCGGCTGCGGGACAACACGGTGCGGGAGGTGTCCCTGACCGAGGCGCTGGTGTCGGCGCAGGATTATGCGGACCTTGCGGGCGAGATGCCCACCCAGAACGCCGCCGTGCTGCGGCTGCTGCTGGCGGTGCTGTTCACCGTGTTCTCCCGGGTGGATGCAAAGGGAGAGTCCCGCCCACTGATGCAGAGCGATGATGCACTGGAGCGCTGGAGCGCGCTGTGGCAGCTGGGGCATTTCCCGGCAGAGCCTGTCCGGGATTATCTGGAGCAGTGGAAGGACCGCTTCTGGCTGTTCCACCCGACACACCCCTTCTGGCAGGTGCCGCAGGCAAAGATCGGCACGGAATACGGTGCGGCCAAACTCAACGGTGAAATGTCGGAAAGCAGCAATAAGCTCCGGCTCTTTCCGCTGTATGCGGGGCAGAGCAAGGAGCAGCTGAGCTATCCGCAGGCGGCGCGGTGGCTGCTATGCGTGAACGGCTATGATGACACCTCTGCAAAGCCAAAAGGAAAGGGGCTTCCGTCCGTAGGAGCCGGGTGGCTGGGCAAGATCGGTTTTATTCAGGCACAGGGCGATAATCTGTACGAGACCCTGATGCTGAACCTGACACTGCTGCGCGACGGCCGGGAATGCTGGGGCGAAAGCAAGCCCTGTTGGGAATTGGAAGCACCAAAGAGCGCGGAACGGACAGAAATTTGCTGCCCGGATAACCCGGCACAGCTGCTCACCCTGCAATCCAGAAGGCTGTTGCTGCACAGGACAGGGGAGAATGTGGATGGGTTCTGTCTGCTGGGAGGAGATTTCTTCCCCAGAGAAAACGTCTTTGCCGAACAGATGACCATCTGGCGCACGATGCCAATCAAGAAAAATGAACCGGTGGTGTTTGTGCCCTGCCGTCATGACCCGGCCAAACAATTCTGGCGGGAGTTCCCGGCGGTCTTTTGTCAGGACAGCGGGCATCGCCCGGGCGTTGTATGCTGGATCGAAAAGTTGCAGGAAAAGAGATTGAAACTTCTGGATCCCCGCAGAAAGGTACATTTCCGTATCTCCGGTGTCCAATATGGCGATAAGGACTTCTTTGTAAATGATTCTTTCAGCGACAGCCTGACCTTTCAGGCAGGGATTTTAGATGAGATAGGGCGCCCATGGCAGAGCCGGATCGTCAGAGAAATCGAGCGCTGTGAACAGACAGCGGCGCTGATCGGGCGTTTTGCGCAGGAACTGGCAATTGCCGCCGGTGACCGGAATGAAAATGCAGGCGGCGCGGTTCGTGCACAGTTCTACTTTGCAGTGGACCGGCCTTTCCGGCAGTGGCTGCAGGCGATCGACCCGGAGCAGGACGACCCGGATGAGGCAGCACTGCGCTGGCAGACACGGGCGCGCAGCATCGCGGAAAAGCTGGGAAAGCAGATGGTGATGGAGGCCGGAAATGCCGCCCTAAAGGGACGCCGCATTGTGGTGGATAAGGATAAAAAGACCGAGCGCACCATTCTGTATACCGCGCCAAAGGCCTATAATCATTTCCGCACAAGGCTTTGGGAAATCTATCCCAAAACAGAACCATAAAGGGGGAATTGTATGAAAACACAGGACGTCAAACTGTATGCGGCGCAGCAGCTGCACAGGCTTCAGGCTCTGCCGGACAACCAGCGGCGGGCAGAACTGGCAAAGCTGCGGCGGGGTATCGGCCACGCACCCGGCGAGCTGCCGGAGCTGTGGGGATGCTTTTTGCTGGGAATGCCGGAAAGCTTTCAGGGGCGCAGTGCTCCCTCGGCGGCAGAGTGGGCGGTCTACCTTGCCCTGACCCTGTATGCTGTGCATCAGCAGGGGAACGACCGCCCCATGAACTGCCCCGGCAACACGCTGGGGCGTGCGGTGCGGCAGCTGGCAGAGCGGAACAGTGCCGGACAGGACTGGACCGAGGCCAGTGTGCTCCGGCGGTTCAATGCGCTGGCCACCGCAGAAGAAATTACCGAGATCAGCCACCATCTGCGGGGCATGATCCGGCTGCTGAGCGCGGCAAAGGATGGCGGCATCCCGCTGGACTATCCGCAGCTTGCGGCAGACCTGTATG
>OODD01000848.1_pt1 | contig 14052 bp, 14 predicted proteins | sample 1671311 | NCBI WGS metagenome assembly OODD01 (sample SAMN06348143, study PRJEB24527) | human gut metagenome | biome: human gut; feature: ankylosing spondylitis patient; material: feces | host: Homo sapiens | place: China | collected 2015-10 | reverse complement strand
TATCCTTCCTACCTCTATTTTATCATGCCTGCCCGGGGACATAAATGTTGCGAAAAATTAGTAAATCCTGTCCCAAAGGTATGAAAAAAGCAGGACACTTTTTATGTCCTGCCGTTGTCCCATATTGATAACATCAATCTCATTAACCATAAACTAAAATTCATGTTAGTTAACAAGCCGGAAGTTATTCGCCATTACAATTCTTTTACCATTTGCATTTCTTTATAGTGCTTGTCCCCAAATGTATATTCCACCTCTTTAATTTCTGCAAATCCAATCGAAGAATACATTTTGCGTGCAAGTATATTTTCTAAAGACACACTAATATATAACTTATCGGCATTGTGTTTGGTCTTAAAATACTCAAAAAACGCTATTGCTGCCTGTTTTCCATAACCTTTTCCTTGAAGCTGTTTGCCAATCATAAAGCGGCTCATAGACTAGCCAGGAAAGGTTTCATCATAATCATATAATATAAAGCCTATCATCGTTTCTTCAAGATATATTCCTAAAGTATATAGTCCGTCCTTATAAGCAGCTTCTACCAATGACTGTTTGTTATCTGCAACAAATCCCTCTTGGTTATCACCAATAGTCAATGCCATACAATCCCAGTAGTTGGATTTATCAATTTCTCTAAATTCCATCTTAAAAATATTTTTCTTGCTTTTTATTATATCATTAATTACACTGCTCTTTTACATACTCGCTTTATTTTACTATGATGCATTGTGAAATTTAAAAGTCAATAATAAAATTTATCATATTAATAATATGTGCCAGTTTCTCAATCGGATTGGCTACTTTCTCCAATTTAAATAAATTCTATCTAACACTAATTCACACAAAATATTCTCTATTTTTTATAATTATCTTCCAAATCCACTTTATAATCTTCCAGATCCATAAGAAAAATCTCATAGCCTTCATCACTCATGCAGAACAGCTTTCTTATGGTATTGCAGACCAGCCCGATCATATCCGCATCCCCTTTCAGAAATGGAATGATATTGTCGATAGCTTCCATCGTATCATTTCGGTTGCCTTTATCAAACATTGCGGTCACTAAGCATTCATCTGTATCAAAGTTCATTGCCAGATTCATCATAATTCTATATTCCCCTTCTTATGTGCTTTGGATTTTTCAGTTGCCATTTCTTTCTGCTCCTGTGCTTTTGCTCTTGCCTGGAACTCTTTTAACGACTGCAGCACAGATTTTTTCAGTTCCCCTTTTCCACCCTTTGCAGGCTCTTTGTTTTGTTCCCGATTCGGTTCTACTGATACGGATTCTTTCTTGAATGGTGTTTCTGAAACTTTCTGTTTCACTTCCACGGTCTGTTCTGCCTCCTGCACTTTTCCATGTTTCTCATTCAGATACTTTTCCATGTCATTGATTGCTTTCTGTACCAATGGGCTTTCCTTATAATGTGGAATCATATCAATCAGATCCCTGTCTATCCTGTCTCCACTCATGAGTCCGTATTCCCCGGAATAATCCTCATCCCCGTCCTGCAGATCAAAACCAATCCCTTTGATTCCATGCAGGCGTTCTGCCGGAATACTTTCATAGATTTTGATTGCTTCTTCCAGAGTAAGATTATTATGGTACTCACCCATGACCGGGAACTCCATGCACTCTGCTACATAGAAACTGATCGTAGCTTCTGGCTGTTCCTGTTCTGATTGTCTGGTAAAGATAGAAAAGGTTTCTGCATTTTCTAAACGGGAGAGCAGTGACCGGGCAGTTATCACATCACTGTCTATATCAGATTCTTCCGATACTTCAACCAGCCAGTCCTTTAAACACCCTGTTTTCTTATTCAGAATATCCTCTGTGATTTTCTTCACCTGTTCTTCCCTGTTCTCAACGATATCTTTATATTCGTAAGTGTCATATTCATAGCTGAAATTATCTAAATCCACCGCCAGCTTTTCAATTTCCTTCTGATCAAGATAGGCTTCTGACTCTTTCATATATTCTGCCAGAGTGATTCTTTCTTCTGCGATAGGATTGATGTCCACCTTAATACCTGCCATTGCTATACCATGAGCATTTAATTCATTGAAGAAACTGTCCTCCCGGATATTGCCACGATAAGAAAGCACCACATCAAGGTCAGAATCATCTCTGTAAAGTTCCTCTCTGCTTCTGGAACCATGCACCCTTGCTGCAAGCAGCTCTACTTCATTTTCTAATCCCATATCTTCCAGAATACCCTGTGCGTGATACAAGACACCCCGTTCCACTTCTGCCCTGCTAAGACCATTTAATGCTGCTTCATCTCTTCCAATCTCAGAAGTCGCACGAAGCTCACCTGCCTGTAGTAAATCCTTTGAATGTTGGATGGTCATTGCCTCAAATTCTTTATAGTCCACTTTGACACATTCCATATCATCCATTCTTTCACTTTTTAAGATTTCATAAGTAGCTTTCTGAACAGATACTTTGGGATCGTCATAATCATTGGAATGGATTTCGTGCAGGTCAGAATCATAAAAAATATAAAAATAGCCTTCTTCCGTTGCCTGTACGGTCAGATACCCTTTGCTCTTGGTAAACTGCATTACAATTCCCTCACAGGTATCCACTGCTCTTTCCCTGTCATAATCCTCAAAAATACTTGGTGGACAATTCTTTAATAACTGTGCCAGCTGCATCTGCCGTTCGCCTGCTTCTTCCACTTCTGCCATCAAATCCTCATAGTCAACGGGAACTGCATTTTCCAGGGACATTTCTTCATCTTCCAGAATATCTTCCATTGCCTGCTGCATAGAAATATCCGAATTGTCATAGGCACCGCCGTCGATCTCATCGTAATCCAAAGCATAAAAGGTATAATCATAGCCTTCCTCTGTTCTCTGGATTGCAAAATACCTATCGTCAATCTTATATGCCAGTTCATCCGGTTCCAGTTCCGGCATAAGTCCTTCCACAGAAATCCCTTTCTCCTGCAGATATTCTGAAATAGCTTCCAATGCTCCTGCATCATACCCATTCCAGAGATCTTCTGCGACAAGCTGACCATGTTCCGATACGATAATCCCTGCCACATCTGAACCATACTCATCATGTTCCATGAAGAAGAACTTCTCCCCTGCATACTCTCTTTCATCTACTGTATGCCAGGTTCCTGCATGTCCATCTGCTTCAAATCCTCTGGTATCTGCTGTAATGGTGACTTCCGCTTCATCTAATGCCTGTTCAATCTTCTGCATACGGATCTCTGCCCTTGCCATATCAATAAATCCATCTAACACCGCTGGGTGGCTTTCTATCACATAATCCTGATTCAGATTCTTCCCCTGATTGATATTTTCCGGGATTTCGATATGTTCTGCCCAGTCTTTGTTCTGTTTGGAAAATCTGCCGTCATAAGAAAGTTCCCGAAGCGTATTTGCCATAACAAACGTCATACGTTCTTCTCCAAACTGTTCCAGCACTTGTTTTGCGGCATCTTCCTTTAAATGCAGCCCGTCAAAATTTAATGCGATTGCTTCCTCGATTGCTTTCTTACAATCAATATTTAACTTTCTGGAATCCAGATAAGCATCTACATCCCGTTCTTCCATTGCCTGAGCAAGTGTTCCTTTATAAACTGGCGGATAGGCTCTGGTATGATTATTTTCCAGCATCTCCATTCTCTGCTGTACAAAGTCCGGAAGTTCCTCAAAGCCGAAAGAATCCACATAATAAGCCTTTGTCTCCGCCGTCCGGTTTATAACTATGACGTCGCTTACCGATAAGGAATGTCCATGAAAATCGTTCGGGCGGTTGATATTAAATCTCTCAAAAATATCCTCTAATGTGATCGTTGGTGTCCACGGAGCCGCATACACCATCCTGTAGTCTTTCCCCTCAATGGTATAGCCTAATTTTTTAGCCGATTCAAAACCCATAAACTGATAAGTATGCTCTCCGCCCGTATCCATCTGATAGATTGCAAAACGACCGCTTTCTCCATGAAAAAGCAAAGTTTCATCAATCTTTTCCGCACTGTCCTGTTCCAGTTTTTCCTGTCTGGTGGCAGATGCTTCTTTTTCTTCATATTGCATGATATTTTCTCTTTCCAGCTCATGCATCTGCTCCTCAATGTTCCCAATGATCTCTGCAGATGTTTTTCGGATGGTATCCATTGATGCTTTCAACGCCTTCATATCCCTGCTCTCGCACCAGCTGGCGATATAGGTAAACGAATATTCTGAAGTATCCAGACCAAAATGGTTGCAGACAATATAAGCAATACTTTCTGCTTCCACTTCCTTTGTTGTCTGGTCTTTTAAGACTCCTTCCGCATCCATTACTTCCCGGTCATGCAGCAATGCGTGGCTCACCTCATGGACTCCAGTTTTCATCGTCTGTACATTACTCATATCTTCCTTTATCGCAATATATTTTTCTGTCTGGTGATAATAGCCTTTTGCATCCCCTTCCACATTCATCATACGGATTGGCACAGGGGAAATGTTCTGCAATGCTTCCATGAACGTGTCATAAAACTGTACGCTCCCGGTAAGTTCCGGTACTTCCAGTTCTGCAATCGGCTCTCCCTCTGTCTGGCTGACATCAAATACCGTTGTCACACGGAACCTTGGAATGACCATCTCCACAATCTCTGTTTCTGGCTGACCGTCATCCCCGATCACAGGCTCTTTTGTTACCGGGTCGATCTTTTCAATCTCCTGTTTCTCCCGGATCGGTGCTGGTGCAATGATCTGGATTCCTTTCTCTCCACGTTTTACATGGCGGTTAAACTTCTTCTGCCATGCCTGATACCCTGCCACCAGTGTTGCTTCCGGTTTCTGCATGGTGATCAGCAGCGTGTTATTAAAGCTGTAATTATGGAACTTTGACATGGTATTCAGATATTCGGTATATCGCTCCGATGTAAAGATTTCCTTTACTCCCTGCTCCAGCCGTTCCGATATTTCTTTTAACTGTTTTTCTATATTATTTGCCATAAACAAACCCTCCATTTTATGTCCCCGCCAGAAAAACTCTGACGGGAAATCTTTTATAACTCCTGTTCATGTTTTTTCTTTGCAGTTTTCTGTGTAACGGTCGGTTCCGCTGTATTCTGCTGTGCCTTCTCCTGCTTTAAGCGTTCCAGAATAGATGGCTTATGAATTCTGTCTGCTGTTTCCGGAAGTTCTTTTTCTTCTACGGCATCCCTGCTGTCTGTGTTACTTCCTTCTCTGCCAATATCCTCATCTGCCATAATCGTCTCATTGCCCTTTTCATCCATGTTCAGCAAGGCATTTAACTCGGATAACCGTTCTATCTTTTCATTCAGCTCTGCTTCTTTCGGAAATGGTTTCTTTACCTCTTCCTGTGCAGTAGCAAGCTGCTGTTGTACGGTTTCCAATTTCTGCTCACTTTCCGTCAGCTTCCTGTTGATAGAAGAAAGCGTGTTATGGATACGCTGCATATTTCCTACCGGGTCTTTTCCGATCTCCAGCTTATAAGAACATTTTCCTTTGATCGTCAGTTCAAACGCATTGGAGAACATATTATAGGAAGCAGATAACGTGAACCCATGATATTCCCCGACCTTTCCGCCGGTGCTGACGGTTTTTAACCCTGCACAAGCAGCGATCAACGCTTCGCCTGCTTCTTTCTTATCTTCATAAAGGACATTCCCTACTGTCATGGCAAACGTGTCATTATCCTGTAAATCCACACTTTTTACTACCTGCGAATCCACCTGCATTCCGGCAATCCGCTCTTTCAATGCACTGATCTGTACCGGGAAATTCTTTGCAATATCGGATTCCAGACGGTAAATCTGACTGGTATGGTTTGCCTTTAGAAGTTTTAGCTTACTCACCTGCACATCCAGATCCATTTTTTCTTTAATGTACGGATTGCCTGTGGCAAGTGCCTTTATTTCCGCATAGGACAGTGCCGTATCATCCACATCTTCACAAGCCCTGACCGGGGATTTACTGGTCATGATCTGGCTGATGAACTTCTGCTTATTCTCCAAAATCTGCCACATATACGCATCAAAAGTGTTCTCCGTCACATACCGGAATATCTTTACTTTGTCATTCTGGTTTCCCTGTCTTAAGATACGTCCTTCCTGCTGTTCCAGATCAGTCGGTCATTTTTTGCGGACAGTTCATACATGCTATCCTTTTCTGTTCTCTGCTCCTGCGTTTGCTCTCGTTTGATTTCTCCCTCCGTATCTTCTTGGCACAAGCAGGACAATACCTTGATGCACCAGAGCCCGGGACATATTCAACGCCGCACACCGTACAATTTTTAGCGGGCATTGCTGCCCACCGTTTTGTAGGTATGATATGTAATTCATCGACAAAGCCGATGAATTTATAGTAAATCTTGATTTCCTGCTTCACTGTTCCGTCTGCCATCTTCTCACGCTCCGAAACAAGTATCTTGTCTATGAGTGCGTTTATAACTGTTGCATCCAGTTCTTTTAAGCCTTGATAATTTCGGATAAGGGCGAGGAAGTCACGGATTCCCCGTGATTTCTCGTAGCTTTCATTAAGAGTTTCCGTCACCTCTTTCAGCCTTGCTTCAATTTCAAGCTGCTCTTTCTGGTATTTCCCCGACATCATCTCAAAATTCCGCTCGGTAATACGCTCCATGACCTTATCCTCGTAGAGAGAGGAAAACAGCCTGTCCAGTTCCGCAAGGCGTTTGTTCAGCTTCTTACGTTCTTTCTCTAATGCTTTCGCCCTGCTCTGGTCTGTTTCCGTGAGCCGCTTTTCTATGGCCCTGACCGCCTTTTCATCATTCACTGCCATATCCGCAAAACAGTTGATGTCGGCAAGAACGGCATTGAATAAATCCCTTGCTTCTATATTGTGGGCACTACACTCGCTTCTTCCGTTTCTTGCATAATTATTACATGAATACTGTACACAGTCGATAATCTCTGGGCGTTTCCTCCTGTGTACGTTCATTGCCCGCAGAGCACATCCGCAGTCCACACACTTGATAACGCCTGCAAAAATATTTACAAATCCTCCCTTGTTCTGTGGAAGCCTACGACTTGTAATAAGCTGTTGGACAATATCAAATTCCTCCTGCGTGACTATTCCCTCATGGGTATTGGGTATCACTTCCCATTCTTCGGGCAGCTTAGAGGGGCGTTTCTTGCTTTTCATATTGGCGGCAATCCGTTTGTAGCCTACAAGATTTCCCGCATATATCGGGCTTCTTAAAATGCTCCTCACGCTGTTCCCACTCCAAATATAGCGTTTGTCCTCGTTCCCCTCAAAATGACGTTCAAAGCCTGTTTCGCCACGCTCCGCCGCATAAGCGGCAGGGCGTAGGATATGCTGTTTATTAAGATGTCTGCAAATTTTGGCAACTCCATTCCCTTTTAATGCAAGGTCGAATATCTCTTTTACAACATGTGCCACTTTATCATCTATCAGCAGATGGTTGTGGTCGGCAGGGTCTTTGATATAGCCATAAGGGGCGGTAGTTCCCATGAATTTCCCCTGTTGAAACCTCGCCCGATATGCCGATTTTATCTTAACAGATATGTCAGCGGCATACATTTCGTTTAAAATGTTGCGGAAAGGCGTGATGTCCATAGCAGATTTATTCAAGGTATCTACGCCGTCATTGACCGCTATATACCTCACGTTATGCTCTGGGAAGAAAACTTCCAGATATAACCCACAATCAAGATAGTTTCTCCCCAGACGGGATAAATCTTTCGTAATCACGCAGTTTATCAGACCGCTTTCAATGTCTTTTATCATATTCTGGAAACTTGGTCTTTGGAAATTTGTACCAGAATAACCATCGTCCACATACGTTTTTGCTATGTGCCATCCCTGCTTTTTCACATAATCCGTGAGGATGGATTTCTGTGTCGCAATGCTCGCACTCTCGTTATCCGTACCATCGTCTTTAGATAAGCGGCAATAAATGCCGACTAAATAGATTTTCTTTTCTTCTTTGATTCCTGCCATACTGTAAAACCTCCGTATCTGTCCTATCTGTTTTCATGTCCCATTGCGTACATTCTAAGCGGACAGCCCCTCATTGTCGAAGGTGTCGCCCTCGGCAATCTTCTTCCGAATATCCTCGGAGATAATCGGGACAAACGCTTCTGTAACGGTCTGTGTGCCGACATATTCACGGCTGATTATCATCTGCACTGGTGCTTTTGGCACGATACGCTTTCTCTTTTTATCTGCTTTCTTATCCTCGCCCATACTTAAATCTTCCTTTCCAGACAGGGCAGGGAAGAGTTTGGAAATGTCCCCGCCCTGCCAATCAGATACCATTAATCCTCGCTGTTTAATTCTTTCTGTAATGCTTTAAGGAGTGCCGCCGCTTCATCAGCGTTCAGCGTGATTCCCTTGCCGCACTTTTCACGGTTCGGGGAAAAGCTGCGGATGTCATACTTCGGCTCTTTCCCATTCCATGAAATGAGATTGATTTCCTTTGTGTAGCCACTGTCGCCCGTAGACAATACTGCGATTTCCTTTACGATTTCATACTGGATTTCTCTCATTCTCCATACCTCAACTCTCTGTATTTACTTCCCGAAAAAAGAAGATTAGCGGCTGTCACGGTTGCGTTTCCTCTGCAACTCACGCTCCAAAAGTTTGATGATGGTTTCCTCCATCTGCTTCGGCGTTGTGTTCTTCGGAAAGTATTTTTTCAGCTTGCTTGTGTTGATTTTCAAGGTTTCTTTCTGGTTGCCCTTTTCCTCCGTCATAATCGCAAATATCGTATCCATGTCAAGCCGCCCGCTCTGGCTTAACTGTTTCATCCGCTGTGCCTGTGAGAGTGAGGGCGTTGCTTCTTCGCTCTCCATCGTGGCAAAGAGGTTTTCCTGCTCGTCTTTCTTCAAGAAGGACAGTTCCACCGCAGGCGTGAGGGCGATTTTCCCCTCGTCCACCATCTGCAAAATCGGCGGTATCAGTTCCGTCAGGCGGATAAAACGCTGCACGGTCATCCTGCCCACGCCGAAGCCCTGTGCCACCTTGTCGTCCGTCCGCAACTTCGTCACAACTTGTGACGAGGTTAAGTCTGTGCGGAAACCCTGCCGCTTCATGGCTTCGGATTTCATCTTGTAAGCAAACGCCCGCTCCGATGGCAGGATATTCTCACGCTGCAAATTGCTGTCTACAAGGGTGATGATGGCTCGGTCACGGTCTAAGGGCAGGACAAACGCAGGCACGGTATTTATCCCTGCAAGTTCAGAAGCACGGACACGCCGCTGTCCTGCAATCACTTCATAACCGTCCCCGTCCTCTTTCGGGCGTGTGATTATCGGCGTGACAATGCCAAATTCCTTGATGCTTTCCGCTAACTCTGACAGTGTTTCATCTTCTGCCACATGAAACGGATTGTCGGGGAACGGGTACAAGTCTTTGGTCTTTAACACCTTAAAATCCTGTTTCTTCATTCACATATCTACCTTTCTTTCGCTCTGCTTCTATGATTTTTCTGCAATTCTTCCAACACTTCGGGCGGTATTTTTGACAGCAGCCGCCCCATCTGCTCGTTGGTTCTCTGCAATTCAAATATCTTCTGATTCGCTTTCTGCACCTTTAGTTCCTGCTCGTACTTTTCATCACGCATACGCCCCGCATAGTCTGATTCCTGCCCAATTCTCTCTTTCAAACTGTCGATATACGCCTGCTGTTTCCCGATTTCCTTAGAGAATTTCTCCACGTCTGGCAGCCATGCAGAGAGTAAATCTAACGCTTTATCCCTTTTCTTCCCTGCGTTAAAGGCGTTGATGTCGGATAGGGCAGACACGATTTCTTCATACTGTTTATCAAGCCTGCCGCCTAATTTATAGAGCCATGTGGGGACGTGTTTCCGCTTGGTTTCCATTGAGGACTGCCCCCGTTCAAGCTGATTCCACCGTGAGGACATCCGCTCATGGTAGGCGGTCTGCCACTCGGATAATGATTTCTGGTTGCCTAAGATAGCTTTCGCTGACAGCTTATTGTCTGGCGTAATCGGCACAAAGCAGAGGTGCATATGGGGCGTTCTCTCGTCCATATGGACGACAGCGGAGAGGATATTCTGCTTTCCAACACGCTCCGAAATGAAGTCAAGAGCCGTCTGGAAATACGCTTTTTGTTCTTCGGGCGGTAACTGGTTCATAAATTCTGGTGAAGCTGTGATGAGCGTTTCCACCATCATCACGCTGTCTTTCCTTGTCCTGCACCCCGCTTCGGCTACCATGCGGTTAATCTCTTTCTTGTAGGTGTACTTTGGTGGTGCTATGAGATGGTAATTGTTTTTAGAGCGTTCCATATCTATATCTGGGTTGCTTTTGTAGGCTTCTTTCTTCCGCTCGTTGTGGCGTTCACAAGCCGCAACGCCGCCCGCTTTTCGTTTCTGGAAACGCAGGATTGCATAAGGCATAGGCGGATTCCTCCTTTCTTTCGGCGGGTGACCGTCCTTTGGGGTGACAGCGGTGACGGTGGTGACAGCAGTTTTGGGATACCCCCTGCCGACTGCCGCAACTGTCACCCTCACCCCCTGCATGACGGTCATGTCGATGATGACGGTGTTTTTGGGATACCCCCCCCCCTCGCAAGAGCCGTCACCGTCATGCCGCCATTCTTTTATCCGAAGCCGTAAGGCGTAGGATAGCAGGGCACAGCCCTGCCTTAAGGGAGTCCAGAGGGAACGTCTGGCACACGACTTTGCAGGGCAAAGTGTAGTGTGTTACACCCTGTAAACGCAGTCGGAAAAATCGGAATGATTTTTCTGACCGCAGGGGTGGTTTTACACGACCGAAAAGGGCGAGTAAATCTCACGCCTGCATTTTGCGTTTACGGGGTGTTCTCCCGTAGGGATGACAGCGGCAGGGTATCCTAAAATCACTGTCACCACCGTCACTGCTGTCACCCGCAGGGCAGAGCCGCCAGCTTTACATGGCTTTAAGCGTCAATGACAGTAACAGGGGGGTATCCTAATATCGCTGTCACCACCATCACCGCTGTCACCCGCCCTCCTTGCAAGGGCAATCCGCCTGCCGTCTTTCCTGCGGCTGTACTGGTAGCAGATACGGTTCTCGCTTAAAAATGTGGTGCGGTATTCATTCAGCCATTTCGTAATCACCGTGGGTATGGTTTCCGTTTCCCCCATAGCGGCTAACAGTTCCGTTGCCGTGCCTATCCATTCTTCCTTATCCCTCATAAAATCCACCAACCGAAAAAGGACATCTGGTATCGTTTCTTTCGCAAGCTGCTCCTGCGTTTTCCGCTCCACAAGCTCCCAACGGCAATCACGGAAACGCAGCGTGTATTCCTGATAAGGCGTGTCCCTGCCCGTCACATACAGCTTGGCGGTGTCAGACGCACGTTTCTCCTTTTCCAGAACAAAGGTAGCGTCCGCACTCCCCGTTAATCCTGTCGTCCCAGACACCTTGTTGAACACGTCGCTGTCATTCTGCTTTCGGATGTGGTGTACGACAATGACCGCCAGAGAGTGCCTGTCGGCAAAGTCTTTGATGAGGGAGATGTCCCCATAGTCGCTTGCATAGGCATTGTCTTTTGAAGCTGTACGGACTTTCTGCAAGGTATCAATGACAATGAGCCTGCTGTCTGGGTAATCTTTCAGATAATCTTCAAGCTGCACGATAAGACCGTCTGACAGCTTGCAGCTTGCCACGGCAAAGTGGAGCCGCCCGCTTGCTTCGTCCGTCAAACGAAATAACCTGTCCTGTATGCGGCAGAACGTGTCCTCAAGGCAGAGGTAAAGCACATCGCCCTCCATTGTCGGCATATCCCATAAAGGGATTCCCTGCGACACGCATAAGCATAGCTTCAGCATGAGCCAGCTTTTGCCTATCTTCTGTGAGCCGCAGAACAGCGATAAGCCTGTCGGGATAAGGCTGTCCACCACAAAGGATGGTTTCTCAAGCGGTTCATAAAGGAGCGTTTCGGCGTTGACTGTCTGTAACTTCTGCATGGCTTTCCTCCTTTCGGGCGGTGTCTTTGTTTTCGTTGCACATAGGCGTTGACCTCCTTAAAAATAGATTTACTCCCACGGAAAAAAGTGAGAGTATGTAATGCCGCCAATCCCACACAAATAAAAAACAGATTTCTTTTTCGGGCGGTGTCGGTCACGGTTGGAGATATTTCTTCAATTTCCGCCTTTACTTTCTCCTTTGCAATCGCAACAGATTTCTGTATTGCCGAAGCGGTGCAATGCTCCATAGCGGCGATTTGGTAAAAATTGAACTCATACTCGTAGTAGAGCAGGAAACGCCGCCTTTGTATCTCTGGAAGGCTCCCAACCGCCTTATAGAGCGTTTCATTCCGTTCTTCCTCAACCATGCGTTCATCAAGGCTCTTAGGCACACGCAACGCCCGTCTGTAAAGGGTTTCGTCCCATACCTCGTTAAACTCCCTGTGCCGCTCGTCCCATTAGAAAAGATTCCTGTTCCTGCGCTCCATCTGCCGAAACTCCATAAAGAACTGTTCCGACACTTCCAACTCGTGGGATTTGCCCTGCCCGTCCTTAAAGCTGATAAAATACCTTGTGCCGCTTTCCGTGGATTCCTCCCGAAGCGTGTATGCCTTAACCCTGTATGCCATCCTGTTGTCCTCCTGCAAAAAATGAGTGAGGGGATTTCCATCCCTCACCCAGTAGCCCGCAGGACGGCAGGCTGTTTTAGACGCTATAAAATTTTCGTAGCTTCTTCCGCAGATGGTCTAACCTCGCATAGATGGCACCAGTCGTCAAATGCACAAGCGGGGCAATCTCCTTTGTGGAATACCCCTGCATTTTCAGCAGGACGATTTTCAAGGTACGCCCGTCCACCGTGACTAATACTTGATAGAGATTTTCGCTCTCAATCTCTTCCAGTAACTCCGCAACCGTACCCACTTCCGCCTGCCGCTCCCTGCCTGCCATGTCCTCAAGATATTCCGCAACGTCATTCGTCCATCGGTAAAACCGCCTGTTGGAATTGAAGTCTGCCCTGTCCGCCATGCGTATCTGCTCAATGGTCGCTTCATCAACGCCGCACTCACGCAGCAGCTTTTCCTCCGCTTCTTTCCAGATACGCCATTTCCTGTCCTCCCGTCCGTGGTTGTATGCCATTCTTACTTCCTCCAATCAGAATTGATTGAGAGGGCAGAGAAAAGCCCCCTCATCTTCCCAAAGGAAAAAACAAGGGGGCTGAACGCCTTAAATTTTAATTTTCTATTATCTTTCTTAGTTTTATTAGGATTCTGGCTTTGCGTTTGTTTACAACGCTCTGGGTTATGCCCAACCTCGCCCCGACTTCACGCTCGGAAAGTCCGTCAAAAAAGATTGCCTGTATCAGCTCCTGTTCACTATCCGACAGCAAAGGCAGGGCGGCTTTCAGCCTGTCCACCATGACCGCATTGACAACGGTTTCTGCAATGTCCACCGCTTCATCAGTGATAAAGTCCAGAGGATTCCCCTCGCTGTCCGTAAATCCGTCGAGAGATAGCAGTCTATTCTTTGTATCTAATTTTTGCAGATAACGCCACCGTTCCTTGTCACGGTAGAAGTCTGTGTATTGCTCCCTCACGACTTCAAGCAGACAGCCTTGAATGGGGATAAACAGCTTGTCCATATAGGTCTGGTCGGATTCCCTGCAACGGCAGAACTCCGTGTAGGATAATTCCACATAGCCGCCACTTTCTCTGATATATACCTTTCTTGGTGCATATTTCACCATAAATACCTCCCATCTGAATTTTTGAAATGTAAAAAATCCAGATGGAGAGGCGGAGAACGACACCGCATATCAGAAACAGCCCTACGGCACTTTCCAACAAAAATCGACAAAAGAAAAACCGCAAAGGCTCTGTGACCTTTACGGTTATAGGAAATAGTAATTCTATTGTATGGAGATTGTACTTCTACTTTCAAGGTGAGAAGTACCGTTGCACTGGCAGAAATTTTTTTAACTGGTTTCCTGCCGTTCTCTGATATGCTATGTATTGATAAATTTTGCTTCGTATGAGCAGATAGATAACTGCCCGAAAAAAGGACATAAAAAAATCCCTCCAAATTTAAAAACAAATTCAGAGGGTAATTTAGGGTATAACAAAATAACC
>OODD01000845.1_pt1 | contig 14066 bp, 7 predicted proteins | sample 1671311 | NCBI WGS metagenome assembly OODD01 (sample SAMN06348143, study PRJEB24527) | human gut metagenome | biome: human gut; feature: ankylosing spondylitis patient; material: feces | host: Homo sapiens | place: China | collected 2015-10 | reverse complement strand
CGGCAGCCTGAATGATGAAGGCCAGCGGGGTCTTGGGCTCCACGTCGCCGTGGTGTGCCTCAATGGCGTGGATGATCTGGGTGTTCTCCTTGTACTTGCGGCAGATGTCCACGCCGATCTGGACGTGGCTGCCCTCGATCTCGTGATCCAGTGCCTTGCCGATATCATGCAGCAGACCGGCGCGGCGTGCCATGGTGACGTTCACGCCCATCTCGCCTGCCAGCAGACCGGCCACCCAAGCCACTTCCATGCTGTGGGTCAGGGCGTTCTGGCCAAAGCTGGTGCGGTACTTCAGTCGGCCGATCAGCTTGATCAGGTCGGGGTGCAGGCCGTGGATGCCCAGCTCCATCACCGCACGCTCGCCCTCGCGCTTCATCTGCAGTTCCAGATCGTGGCGGCACTTTTCCACCGTCTCCTCGATGCGGGCGGGGTGGATACGGCCATCGCCGATCAGGCGCTCCAGCGTCATGCGGGCCACCTCGCGGCGGGTCTGGTCGAAGGAGGACAGGGTAATGGCCTCCGGGGTATCGTCGATGATCAGATCCACGCCGGTAGCAGTCTCCAGTGCGCGGATGTTGCGGCCCTCGCGGCCGATGATGCGGCCCTTCATCTCATCGCTGGGCAGCGGCACCACACTGACGGTAGTCTCGCTGCAATGGTCGGCAGCGCAGCGGCTGACGGCCTGTCCGATGAGGTTGCGGGCGATGTTATCGCAGTTTTCCTTCAGGTCGGTCTCGTAGGCGGCAACGCGCACGGCCTTTTCGTGGGTCAGCTCCTCGTCCACCTTATGCAGCAGCACCTCGCGGGCGTCCTCCTGGCTCAGGCCGGCCAGCGTTTCCAGACGCTCCATCTCCTTGGCGCGCAGAGCGTCGATCTCTGCCAGACGCTCCTCGGCTTCGGCAGCACGCTTTTTCAGCTCTTCTTCCTTCTTTTCCAGCGCTTCGGTCTTGCGGTCCAGCGCCGTTTCCTTCTGGTCAATGCGGTTCTCCTGACGGCTGATCTCCGCACGGCGCTGCTTGATCTCCTTGTCGGCCTCTGCCTTCTGGGCATCGACCTCAGCTTTCAGGCGGAAAGCCTCGTCCTTTGCTTCCAGAACCGCTTCCTTGCGCTTCTGGTCGGCGGTCTTGATCGCCTCGTTCACCAGCCGGGTAGCCTCGGCCTCGGCGCTGCCGATCTGGGCTTCGGCGGTCTTTTTACGGTTGTTGTAACCAATAAAATAGCCCGCAGCCACGCCGACAGCAGCAACGATCAAGGCCACGATCACTCCGATCGCGGTCATTGCGTTCACTCTCCTTTGTTTCAATTCAATGCAAAATTAAAAGCAGGAGACGCTGCGCAGCAGGACACGGGCAATGATATAGAAAGAGCTTTCAATGCAAAAAGTGACACCAAAACCATACGCACCGCCCAAAACCGGCGGCACGGGCAAAAGCATACGGCTTTTCTCTTTACGGTTCCATTTTATATCAAACAGGCACGCTTTGCCTGAAACGGGTACAGGGTCACACTGAAACCTGCGTACAGCGTCTTTGATTCCATACTACTAAATATAGTACGAAACATTTGCCCGCTTGTCAAGAGGAAAACCCTGCCCGCAGAACATTTTGTGCAGAAAAACAAAAATAAGATGGCTGCGGCAGGCACCCCCTCAGTCATCGCTGCGCGATGACTGAGGGGGTGCTCTCCTTCAAACCAAAAAGGCTGCCCCGGAGAACGGAGCAGCCCTTCTGGTTTATGATGAAAAGAAGAAAATGAAGGAGAATGTCTTATTATTTGGCGGCTTTTTCGCCCTCCGGGAAGATGATCTTATTCACAAAGAAGAAGATCACCATGGAGATGCCGCCGTTGAGCACGGTGGTGCCGATGTTGTAGATGAAGTCCGGTACCAGCAGACCGGCCACCGCCACCCAGATGCAGTTGATGGAGTTGACGATGCAGGTAATGACGCAGAAGGCCAGCACATACCAGCCGATCTGTTTTGCCAGATCGCCCTTGCTGCGGAACACAAAATTGCGCTGGATGGGGAAGTTGATGCACTCGCCGATGACCATGGCGATCATGTAGGCGCAGAAGTAGGGCAGGCCGCCGTGGGCGGCATCGTAGCCGAGGATGTTCCACTTGAAGGTCTCGCCGAACAGGGTGATGTCAATGCCCGGCCAGCCGAAATCCACCACCGGCAGGCTGGCAAAGGCCTTGGGCAGGAATTGCAGCAGCAGATACTTGAACACCGTGATAAGGTTGGACACGATGACGAACAAGCCGCCCTCGCGCACCCACTTGGCAGCGGCGGGGTGCTTTGCCGCAAAGTTATTCCAGAAATTCATAGCCTGCTTCCTTTCAGCTGTTTTTCAAGCGCTCTTCCATGCGGCTGTTCAGCACGAGGTTCTTCACGGCCTCAAAAATCACCCGCACAAGGCCGATGATCCAGAAGCCCTGCAGCTCCATCACGATGCCGTCCACCATGCCCATGCTGATAGCGCCGTTGGTCATTTTGGCCAGCGCACGCAGGGGCATATTGTACTGGAACAGGATGTTCAGGTCGGGCTTGCCCTTTTTGATGCTGCGGCGCAGCAGGGTGCCCAGTACCGCCGCCGCCAGCCAGCCGATGGGGCTGCGTCCGTGCCCCATCTCGCCCAGCGTCATGTTGCGGTCGATGTGCACCTTGTTCTCCGGGATGGCATGCCCCAGCAGCGCCTCAAACTCCGCGTCCGGCACGTTCTGCACCTGTGCGGTGCGGTAATGCTCCAGATTTTTGCCCGCGTAGGGGTCGGGTGCGCCGGTGCCCGCCACCGTGACGGCGGCAGTCAAGCGGATATCGACGCTGGAAGCGCCCACCAGCAGCTGATAGCTGCCGCCCTCCACCTCCCAGCGGTCGGTCTTGACGTTCCAGTAGCGGAACGCCTTATCGTCCAGCGGGATGGTGACGGTCTTGCTCTCTCCGGCTTCCAGCTGCACCTTGGCAAAGCCCTTCAGCTCCTTGACAGGGCGGAAAACTTTTGCATCCGGCTTGGCCACATAGAGCTGCACCACCTCGGCACCGGCACAGCTGCCGGTGTTGGTGACAGTCAGGGTCACGCCGGTTTCGTCTGCTTTCAGGTCACTGTACGCAAAGCTGGTGTAGCTCAGGCCGTAGCCGAAGGGGAAGGCGGTGGGCACACCGGCGGTGTCGTAGTAGCGGTAGCCCACATACAGACCCTCGCGGTACTCCACAGTGGGGCCGTCGCCGCCGAAATGCGCTTTTGCGGGGGTGTCGGCGTAGCTGCGCGCCCAAGTCTCAGCCAGCTTACCGCAGGGGTTCTGCGCGCCGGTGAGCACCTCGACCAGTGCGCCCGCACCGGCCTGACCGCCCAGACAGCCGTAGACCAGCGCCTTGCAGTCCTTGACCCAATCGCTTTCCAGCGAGGAGCCCGCACTCAGCAGCACCACCACGTTGGGGTTCGCTGCCGCCACAGCCGCCAGCAGCTCCAGCTGGTTTTCTGCCAGCTTCATGTCGGCGCGGTCGATGCCCTCGCTCTCCTTGATCTCGTCCAGGCCCATGCACAGCAGCACCACATCGGCGTTCTTTGCCAGCAGCACCGCCTCGGCCTTCAGTGCCTCATCGGGCTTGCCCTGCCGGTCAAAGCCCTTGGCGTAGCCGACGCTGTTCAGGCCGCTCTCGGCAAGGCAGTCCAAGAAGGAATCCACCTTGATGGAGTTGACGGCGCTGGAACCTGCACCCTGATAGCGGGGCGTCTGGGCAAAGTCGCCGATGACCGCCACCTTTTCCCCCTTTGCAAGGGGCAGCAGGCCGTTTTCGTTCTTCAGCAGCACGATGCTCTGGGCAGCAGCCCGGCGTGCCAGTGCGTGGTGGGCGTCGGCATCGAACTTGCCGGGTGCGGCGTCCACCGCCGCCTTGGTGGTGAACACCAGTTCCAGCAGCTCCTCCAGCCGGGCGTCCACGTCCGCTTCGGTGATCTTGCCGGTCTGCACCGCCTTCATCAGCTCCCGGATGGCATCCCCGCCGGGGGCAGGCATTTCCAGCGTAGAGCCGTTCTTTACGCCAAGGGCGTGGTCGTTGCTGCCGCCCCAGTCGGTGACCACTGCGCCGTCAAAGCCCCAGTCCCTGCGCAGGATCTCCATGAGCAGGTGGGCGTTCTCGTTGGCGTAGGTGCCGTTGACAAGGTTATAGGCGGACATGATGGTCTTGGGCTGCGCCTCCTTGACCACCATCTCGAAGCCGGTCAGGTAAATTTCCCGCAGGGTGCGCTCGTCCACGATGGAATCCGAGGCCATGCGGCGCAGCTCCTGACTGTTCACGGCAAAGTGCTTGGGGCAGGCGGCAATGCCGTTTTTCTGGATGCCGCGGACGTAGGCCGCCGCCATCTTACCGGCAAGGTAGGGGTCCTCCGAGAAATACTCGAAGTTGCGGCCGCACAGGGGGCTGCGCTTGATGTTCAGGCCGGGGCCCAGCAGCACCGACACGCCCTGTGCCGCTGCTTCTTCGCCCATGGCTGCGCCCACAGCCTCGCCAAGCTCCGGGTCCCAGCTGTTGGCAACGGTGGCCGAGGTGGGGAAGCAGGTGGCGGGCACACTGGGGTTCAGGCCCAGATGGTCAGCCGCACCCGCCTGCTTGCGCACGCCGTTGGGGCCGTCCGACAGGGTAATGGCCGGGATGCCCTTGCCCGGCAGCGCCCGGGTGGTGAACACCGTGCCGCCGCTCAGCAGGGCGCATTTTTGTTCCAGATCCAGGCTGTTGATGATATCTGTGTGTTTCATGGCATTTTCCTCTTTGCCTTTTCAAATCCAGAAAAGGCCCGCTGTTTTTACGCAGCGGGCCTTTGGTCTGGTTTCAGTTCAGGTGCTGCAAACGTTCAGAGCGTCTTGCCTAAAATCAGGCGTTGACTTCCTCTTCCTTGCGCTTTTTGTAGCCCTTGAGGGTCTTGACCTCCAGCGTCACGAACAGCAGAGCCACCAGAACATCGGCACCGATCAGGACGATCTGCCACTTTGCCATACCGGGGTTCAGGTTCTCCTCTGCGTATGCACGGCTGTTGACCACGGTGTAGAGGATGTTCTTTGCGGACTCGCGCAGGGCCTGCTTGCTGCTGTTGGTCAGCACGGTCACGGTGTTGAAGTCGTTGCCGGTGGTGCAGAGCATCAGGTCGTTGCCGTTGCGGACGCACTGGTCAGCAGTCATGTAGCCGGAGACGCCGAAGTAGTCTGTCTCGACGAAGCCCACGAAGCCCCACTCGCCGCGCAGGACGTTCTTCAGCAGCTCCTTGCAGCCGCCAGTCCAGCGGGTGCCGATGTAGTTGAAGGAAGACATGACCGCGTGGCAGTCTGCATCCTTGACGGAGATCTCGAAGGGCTTGAGGTAGATCTCACGGATGGCCTGCTCGTTGGACCAGGTCGCCACCATGGAAGCACGGTTGCCTTCCTGATCGTTCAGGGCGAAGTGCTTCATGTAAGCATACACACCGCGATCCTGTGCGCCCTTGATGGCGTTGGAAGCCATCACGCCGGACAGCACGCCGTCCTCGGAGTAGTACTCGAAGTTACGGCCTGCAAAAGCAGTGCGGTGGATGTTCATAGCGGGACCGTACCAGCCGGAGGTATCCATCTCGTCAGCCATCTCGCCGATGCTGTCGCCGAAGGCGTAGGCCAGATCCTTGTCCCAGGTCATGCCGATGAGGGCAGCAGCCGGGAAGCCGACGGAACCGACACCGGTGAAGAAGTTGTTGATGGAAGCCGGGCCGTCGCAGTCACTGGTGCGGACCTTCTCGATGCTGGAGACCGCAGCGGTCTGGTAGCCGCCGAAGCCGATGATCTGCTGCAGATCGTCGATGGACATCTGATCCAGCAGGGCATCCCACTGGGCGTCGTTGTAATCCACGCCGCGCAGATCGGCCAGCTTCAGGCCGTTCTTGGCACCGGTGGTGATGTCGGCGGCGTTGGCGTCGTCATCCTGCTGATAGCCAGCTTCGACGTAGGTGTGTGCGTTGTCGAAGGCAGCCTTCTGCTCGTCGGTCATCTCATAGGTGGCGGGAGCAGCGGTCGCCTCGGCATAGTTTGCAAAGCCGTCGGCGCGGGACAGATAGGTGATCTCGCCTTCTGCGAAATCGAACTCGTTGGTCGCAGCCACAGCATCGCTGCCGCGCTTGTTGGACTCGTTGTAGACGCTGTCGGATGCAACGGTGTAGACTTCAGAATCGGCAACGGTGTGGGAATCATCGTTCGCGCTGATGACATAGTCGCCAGCTTCCAGCACATAGCAGCCGTTGGTCTGGTAATCATAGGAAGCCAGCTGCTCCACCGGGATGGAGAACTCGATGGTCTCGGATGCGCCGGGTGCCAGCTCAGAGGTCTTGGCGAAGTCCAGCAGGTTTGCGGTAGCCTTCTCGATGCCGCCGTTGGTGTAGGGAGGATTGCTGTAAATTTCTACAACATCCTTGCCCGCCACAGCGCCGGTGTTGGTGACAGTAACGCTGAAGTTCAGGTTGGTGCCGTCGGAGGTGATGCCGCTCATCTCCTTGGTGAAGGTGGTGTAGCTCAGGCCATAGCCGAAGGGGTAGACCACTTCTTTGTCGTAGTCGATGAGACCCTCGGCGGCGGCAGTTTCGTAGAACTTGTAGCCCACGTAGATGCCTTCCACGTAGTTGACGAAGGACGGGGTGGTGCCTTCCGGATCAAAGAAGGTGGAATCGGAATTCAGCTCCTCGGTGTTGGTGTACTTGAAGTCGCCGAAGTTGTTCCACCAGGGCGCATTCTTCAGGTTGGAAACATAGGTATCCACGGTACGGCCGGAGGGGTTGACCTCGCCGGAAACGACCTTGCCGAAGCCCTCAAAGCCGGACTGGCCGGTGCCGGGGCAGAGCAGGACGCCCTTGATCTGGGGGTAATCCTTCAGGAAGTCCATCTGGAAGGCGTTGGCGCCGTTGTAGACCAGAATGACGTTGTCGAAGTTTGCGGTGACCAGGTCGAGCAGGTCTTCCTCACGGTTGGACAGCTGCAGGAAGTGGTCGCCCTTATCCCAGTCGTTGCCCTCGTTCAGAGAGTCGTCGTAGGTACCGTTGTAGTAAGTGGTGCCGCGCTCAGAGCCGTAAGCCTGTGCCACGCGGCGGATCCAGCTGCCATCCACAACGGAAGCCATATCGGTGGGCAGATCTGCGCCCTCGCCGCCGACACGGGTGATGACGACCATTGCGGTATCCGAGAATGCTTTTGCGTTCTCCATCATCTCATCGGTGTACAGACTGACATTGGGCTCCGGCAGGGTCCAGTCCTGCGCCGCTATGCTAACGCTGGGGCGGTCTGCCTTGTAGTCGGTGTAGAACTTGCTCAGTTCCTCGTTGGTCTGGATGCCGGCATTGTGCAGGCCGGTCAGCAGATCGGTGACGGGGTAAGTGGCGTTCAGCGCGCCGGAACCGGTGCCGCCGTAGCAGGGGTTGGTGGAAGCCCAGCCGAAAACGTTCAGCTTGGAGCCGGAAGCCACCGGCAGGATGCCGTCTTCGTCCTTTGCCAGAACGACACCGTCTGCGGTGATCTCATTCACCAGCTGGGTGGCCTTTGCAGAGGTCTCCTCGCTGATGGTGCCGCTGCCGGACACCAGATCCAGCATGGTGGACATGGGGCCGGTGCAGATCAGGTTGACAACGATGGTCAGTGCCAGCAGAATGGCAAGGCCAGACTGTGCACGGATCATCTTTTTCTTTGCTTTGGGCAGTTTGCGCACCGCGATCATCACAACGACCGCCAGTGCAAGCACTACACCAAACGCGATGAGGTACCCACGAACATTCGTAAGGACCTGCATCACGTCATCCATATTGATGGACAACATAGTTTTCTCCTCCTTGTTTTGTCGAATCGGACAACGGCGGGGACACCCCCGCCAGCTTGGCTTTATGATACCAGAAGCTGACAGGGAATTTTCATTTTGTTCACAATCTGTCGTTTTGAACGCATAATTTGCAAAAGTTACAATAAGGTTTCAATTTTTATTGTGCTAATACACAAATATTGCAACATTGTATTTGTGCACCCTGCCAGACAACAAAAAAACGGCAGGGGATACCTGCCGTAAAAAATCATTCGTTTTTGGGTAGTGGAAACAGGATGCGCAGGGTGCACCAGTTGTTTTCCCAGTGCAGCGTCATGCTGCCGCCGTGCTGCCCGACGGTGGTGCGGACGCTTTTCAAATCTGACCTCTGCTTTGGCAGGCCGTCCGCATCCAGTGCGGGGGCGGCCTCTGTATAATGCTCGAACCGCAGCATGGCAAAACCGCCCTGACTGTACACCGCCACCTTGATGAGCCGCTTTTCGGGGTCCGGCTCGGCGCGCACGGCGGCAATGGCGTTGTCCAGCGCCACGCCCACGATGGTGCACAGCTCCCGGATGGTGAGAAAGCCCAGCATCCTGCCGTCCGCCACGCTGGTGATGGTGATATTCTCCTGCTGGCATTCCATGGTCTTGGCGGTGAGCAGGGTATCCAGCACCGGGTTGCCGGTCTTGTTCTCGGCCTCGTACTGGCGGATATTCTGCTCCATGGCGGCAATGGCAGCGTTCTGCTTGGTCTGGTCCTGCTCCTCCCGGATGCGGGCAAGCTGGATCTTCAGCTCATGGTACCGCCGGTTGATGAGGTTGATGCCCTCCTTGCTGCGCTTGTACTGCTCGTACTGGCGGTGCAGTACCTCGTCCATGGCGGCAAGCTCGCTGTGCAAAGCGTTCTCCTGCAGCTGCTCGTGCTGCACAGATAAGATCAGCACGCCGGAAAAATCCACCAGTGTGCGGATGGAAAAAATGCTCATGTTGATCTCGCTGCCGGGCAGAAAGCCCAGATTGCTCACCGCAAAGGCGGTCAGCGCCAGCATGACCGCCGTCAGGGCGGCGCTGCCGCCGATCTGTAAGTGCCCGGCGGGCTGGGGACGGCGGTGCTGCAGATAGCACATGATGCCGAACAGCGTCCCATACACCAGCGCCAGCAGCAGCAAAGACAGCGGCTCCCATGGGCCGCGGGCGGGCCAGAGGGCGCAGTGCAGCTGCCACTCCACGCTGGCAGCAAGCTCTGCCAGAATAAACGCCCGTGCGCAGTGATACCCGGCTTCCAGCAGGGTGATGCTCCACACACCCCATAAATATAAGTAAGAAAACCCGATGGCCGTTACCATGCAGGGGATCCAGAGCCCGCCGGGCACATTGCCCGTCAGCCCCAGAAAGGCAGACAGCACCGCCGCCCACAGCAGGGTGATACCCCCGGTGACCGCCTTGGAAAAGCGGGGCGCAAGCGCCGGGGTGAACAGCAGCACCGCCAGACACTCGGCAAGGGCGGTGTACAGCCGGGGGATATCCGGCAGCGCGGTCATGAGCCTTCACCTCCGATGTAGTCGGTCAGTGCGGCAAGAAAGGCCTTGCGCTTGGGGCGGCTGATCTGCAGCTCATAGGGTCCCACCTGCACGGTGCTCTGCCGCAGCTCCCGCACCTGTGCCAGATTGACAAGGTAGCCGCTGTTGCAGCGGGCAAAGGGGCAGTCTGCCAGCTTTTCCTCAAAGGCCTTGAGGGCGCCGGGGGCGGAAAAATCGCCCTCGTCGGTGTAAAAGTGCACCCGGTGACCCTCGCTTTCCAGATAATAGATGCTTGCGGTGTCCAGCCGGCGCAGCCCGCCCTCCACCGGCACGGTCAGGTAGTGCTTTGCACGCTTTTCCAGCCGGGCAACCGCCTTGAGCAGCTGCTGCGAAAAGGCAAAGTAGGGCACCGGCTTCAGCACATAGTCCAGCGCTCCCACCGAGTAGCCCCGGATGGCGTACTGCGCCATATTGGTAATGAAGATCAGGATGACGTCTGCATCCATCTGCCGGATGCGCTCTGCCGTGGTCATGCCGTCCAGATGCTTCATCTCCACATCCAGAAAAATAATATCGTAGACCGCGCGGTAATCCTCCAGAATATCCACCCCGTCCGCAAAGACCGTCACTTCAAACTCTGTCCCGTACTGCCGGGTATACCGCCGGACATACTCCTGCAATACCCCCTGTACCTCCGCGTCGTCCTCTACGATCGCCACCCGGATCATGACCGCACCTCCCTTACCACACCTTTGTGGAACTGTTACGGCTCTATTATAGCGCAATCCCGCCGGGTTTGCCAAGGGGGCACTCCGCAACAAAGGGCAGGGCGGCCCACAGCTGACCACTGTGGACGTGAACCCCTACCAGCTGGGCATGGAGGCCGCCAGCCAGACCATCAACCACATTGAGAACCCGAATCTTCTGGCCACAAAGATCATCGTGCCGCATAAGCTCATCCCCCGGGAGAGCTGCTGCCCGCCGGAGGAGCAGCGCTAGGAAGTGCTTTTTCAGCAAGACAGTGTCCGCTTCCGGGAGCTGCCGCGCAGCGCTTGATCTACTGCCCCCAGAGTAGACAGCGTAAAAAACGCTGCATCCTCCGGGGGGTATGCCCAAAAAGGCACAAAAGAATGCCCGCCCACCTGTGGAAAACCACGGTGGGCGGGCATTTTGCGTTTTATTGTTCGTGCCGCTGTAAAAGCGTTCAGAGGGCGGTGGTCTGGGGTACCAGCCGGAAGAGCATTACAGGAAGCTCGCTGTTTGCAAAATCCAGCGTAAGGATGATCGTTCCGCGCTCTGTTTCAAACGGCATCTCCGTCTGTGTGCCGTCCGGGGCAATGCGCACAAGCGTTTTGCCTTCCAGCAATCCGGCGGGCAGCGCGAGTCTTACCCGGCCGGTGGGCTGCGTCAGGCTGCCTGCGGTCTCAAAGGCCACACTCAGGTATTCCCCATTCGTCCGTGCGGTCACATCCTCCGCAGAAAGACTGCCGCTGTTAGTCCACGCCGTTGCCGCTTCGATCTTTTCCAGCTGCGCGGCGTTTTCTGCCTGCCCGCACACGGGGCAGAAGGTCAGAGCTTCGCCTTCCGCAGTGCGGAAAGTAAACTTCCGGCAATCCGTGCTGCCAGTGTGCGCACAGCCATCTCGCAGACAACTGGCGCTCTGAGAGCCGGTTCCATTCGGGAACCATGCACCGAACTGGTGTCCCAGCTTATCGGTCGGGTCTGCGGTGTAGCTGTCTTTGCAGCGGCTGCAAGTAAAGATGGTATAGCCGTCTGTTTCACAGGTGGGGGCTACGGTAACAGCCTGATAATCATGGTTCAGTGCGGGCAGCTCTGTGCGGGTGGTATAGTCGCAGCGGGAACAGGTTTCGTAAGCATTCCAGCCGATTTCCGTACAGGTAGGGGCTTTTGCTGCGTATTGCTTCAAATCATGATTCAGTGCGGGCAGCTCTTTGCGGGTGGTATAGTCGCAGCGGGAGCAGGTTTCGTAAGCATCCCAGCCGATTTCCGTACAGGTGGGAGCTTGCGCTTCGTGCTGCTCCAGAGCATGGTTCAGTGCGGGCAGCTCTTTGCGGGTGGTATAGTCGCAGCGGGAGCAGGTTTCGTAAGCATCCCAGCCGATTTCCGTACAGGTGGGAGCTTGCGCTTCGTGCTGCTCCAGAGCATGGTTCAGTGCGGGCAGCTCTTTGCGGGTGGTATAGTCGCAGCGGGAGCAGGTTTCGTAAGCATCCCAGCCGATTTCCGTACAGGTGGGAGCTTGCGCTTCGTGCTGCTCCAGAGCATGGTTCAGTGCGGGCAGCTCCACATAGGTGGTGGTATAGTCACAACGGGAGCAGGTATCGTAAGCATCCCAGCCAATTCCCGTACAGGTGGGGGCTTTTGCTGCGTGATGCCTCAGATCATGCTGTGCAGGCAGCTCCGCATAGGTGGTATAGTCGCAGCGGGAGCAGGTTTCGTAAGCGTTCCAGCCCTTTTCCGTACAGGTAGGGGCTTTTGCTGCGTGCTGCTCCAAATCATGCTGTGCGGGCAGCTCTTTGCGGGTGGTATAGCCGCAGCGGATGCAGCGGTCGTAAGCGTCCCAGCCGATTTCCGTACAGGTGGGGGCTTTTGCACGGAAATGCACCAGATCATGGTTATTTGGGTCTTTTTCGCCGTATTCCGTATCACACACCTCACAGACCGCTTTGGTGGTGCAGGTTGCTTTGCCACCGGTACACTTTGCAGTATCAACTTCGCGGCAGTAGTTCGTGCAGCTGCGGGTGTGCGTGCCGTTGCCGGCGGATGACCACTCGCCCCATGCGTGACCGCCGTAGTAACTCCCTCCGCAAGTATTGCACATTCCCAGAGTGTCGCAGGTCGCGTAGCCGCCGCTGCAGCTTCCAGTCTCTTCTGCGTTGCAGCGCTTGCATCTGCGGGTGTGCGTGCCGTTGCTGGCGTAGTTAGGCGTCCACGCGCCCCAGTCGTGACCAAGAATGCCGTATTCCGCGCCGCATTTTTCACAGATTTTGCCCTCGGTGCAGGTGGGACCTTGGGTACCGCCGGTATGTACCGTTAAATACGTAACATTGCCATCGTTGTGGCAGTTCTGGCATTCAGTTACATAAACCCTATGAGAGGTCGAATCATATTTTCTGTATCCGAGGATCTCACGTGTCTCCATACTCCCACAGCGGGCGCAGCGCCTCTGGACTGTTTCTGCCGCTTTAACGTTTAACACGGTCCCCGGTATCAGGCACACCATTGTCAGCACCGTCAAACACCGGATCAGCCATTTTTTCATGTTACTCCCTCCTTGTCATCAAACCTTGTTATCCTTTCAGATCAAACTGCACGGACAGCGATGCAAGCACGGCATCTACCACCTTCCGCGCCTCGGCAAGCATATCGATCTCCGCCACAAAAGCGATGACCTGCTCGCGCTCCTGCGCGGGGACCTGCAGCGCACTCAGGCTCATGCTCAGATAGCGCCGTATTTTGCGTTCCAGCGTAAAGTAGGGGTCGCACCGCCGTGCCATGTAGCCGCGCATCATGCCAGCCGTGCCCAACTCCATCTCGTAGAAGTCGCACTCGGCGCACCCGGGCAGATACGCGCTGAACGCCGCCTGCAGCTCGGCCGTGGTGCTGCGGTGGATGATCTCCGCCGTGGCGGGGAAGGTGTACGCTTCCACATAGATATCCCGCAGGTTCTCGCTCAGCTCGGTCACCGCCAGCTGCAAAGCCGTCTCCACCGCGTAGAGGTACACCGGCGAGGGGGCATTTGCCGCCAGCGGCCTTACCGCGCCGAACTGCCTGCTGAACATCATGCCGATCAGCTCGGTCAGCACACCGTCCTTTGTGCGGAAAATATTCTGGAACGACCCGGCAGAAACATCTGCTTCCTTTAAAATTTCTGCAACCTTGGTGTTCGTGTAGCCTTTTTCCAGAAAAAGCCGGACACAGGCGGTCAATATCCGCCGTTTTGCTTCTTTGCTGTCGTATCTGCGCGCCATTGGGAATCATCCTTTTCTACAATTGGTTTCCGACCCAATTATATATTGATTTGAGAATTGCGTCAAGTAAACTTTTAAGGGCGTATTTTGGGCAGTTTGACGAGGGAGCGCTTTCTGCGGGTGCGCATCCGGGCAAAACAAAGCGCAATGGACATTGCTGTTATCCGCTGCCGCAGCCAGACAGTTCGCGGCAGCAAAAAAGAGGCCACCGATCGGGGCGACCTCTTTTCAGCGTATTTTCAGCGTAAATCCCGCAGCAGGCGAACCCACCATCTCCATGACGGCTCTTTTGGAGTTGCTCTTTGCGTAAGATAGCAAGATAAATCTTATTTCTGACAGAAAGAGCCGAACCCGTGCAACGAGTCCGGCTCTTTCTGTGCTTTGGTTGGATCTTAAGCAAAGTTATGGTAAATGAAGAAGTTGGCTTTGGGAGTTTACAGCAGGCTCAGTGCTTCCTCGTCTGCCACAAGGATGCAGTCCGGATGCAGCTGCAGGATGCTGCCGGGGCAGGCAGGGGTCACAGGGCCGGTCACGGCGTCCTTGACGGCCTGTGCCTTGGCTTTACCGTTGGCTACCACCAGCACCTTGCGTGCCTGCATGATGGTCTTGATGCCCATGGTGTATGCCTGTTTGGGGACAAGGGCCTCGTTGCCGTCAAAGAAGCGCTTGTTGGCTTCGATGGTGGTGGGCGCAAGGTCGATGCAGTGGGTCTCCAGCTCAAAGGCTTCGCCCGGCTCATTGAAGCCGATATGACCAT
>OODD01000834.1_pt1 | contig 14286 bp, 20 predicted proteins | sample 1671311 | NCBI WGS metagenome assembly OODD01 (sample SAMN06348143, study PRJEB24527) | human gut metagenome | biome: human gut; feature: ankylosing spondylitis patient; material: feces | host: Homo sapiens | place: China | collected 2015-10 | reverse complement strand
CACCCTGAAAAAAGGCGGTATCCCGCCTTAATTCAGATGCTCTGGTAACTCAGTTACCGAGTAATTCACAGCTTATACAACCGATTTATCTCTGTTAATGGCAATGAAAGATTTTTCCTTAAAACAGCATATTATAGAAAATACTTTGGACGGAAATTCAAAAGGAGGCATTTTTGAATGCGCTATAGCGGATGTCTTATATAAGAAAGGGCATCAGTTATATTTCTATAAAAATGAGACAACCAAAAAAGAAATTGATGTAATTATCCAAAAAGATGGAAAAGTAATTCCTATTGAAGTTAAGAGTGGAAATACACGAGCAAACTCACTAAAAACGATTATGAAAAATAATAAAGATATAAGTTTTGGATATAAGTTTATAGATGGAAACATAGGAGTAAGTGAAGAGGGTATAATTACATTACCTCTCTATATGGTAGCATTTTTCGATGTATAACATTCATCAGATCTTTTGTGTTAATATACCTGTTTTCGCAAATAGCTTTCATAACAGCCTAAAAGCCTATCAAATATAGCATAGTCAAAAAACACCCCCGGCACAACGATTTCGCCGAGGGTGTAGTTTTTCACGAAAGAACTCAATAAATCTGTGAACCTCACATGGCTAAAGTCACATGCTTCCAGACGCTTTAGGCGTCAGACTGAATATAGGCAGATACCTGCTCACGGCTCCGGTCACTGACTGTAACGGCACAATAAGACGGGTTCCACAAATGTCCTCCCCACAGTTCTTTTTTCAGCTCCGGATGTAAAAGGAACATCTGACGTGCAAGATTCCCTTTCATGATCTTGATCATATCTGAAAAATAGCAGTAATTGTCCACAATAGATAGCATACCATACTGTTTATAATAAATATACAATAGGCCGTCATTCTGAATTACATATTTTCAGAATTAGCGGCTCTGCGTCTTAGTGTCTGGCTCTTAAGCTGACTTTCTTATGATTTTTTTGAATATCCAAGTTTTGTTTTTTTTGCAGTTCGTTCCAGATACCTGTCATTCATTCCCTGAAAAAGAAATAAATACTATTTGATGTTAGAATTATTAAAGTAAAACTTACAAATAAAGAAAGGAGTTTCCACATATGAAAAGAAAAATCGCATATTTTTGTTTTGCAACATGTCTTTTAACAGCAGGTATTTTCGCTTCACTTGGCAATCCGACCTCTGCAAAGGCAGAAGAACAGGATTCCACACAGGAAGAAGCCAGTTCAGAAACAGGTGACAGTGCACAGTTAAAAACACTTTTAGAAGGTTCCGGATTTACTGTACAGCAGGGAAGTTTTTATGAACTTGATACAGTCAAATCTGCTTCCGAAGGAAAACTTATGAGTTGCTTTGGAAATAATGCAGGATCTTCCTACATGGTATTTAATCTTCCGGAAGCACCGGATCAGGAAGTTCCGAATCCGACATTTCCTCCTGACAACTGGCAATATAAACTTTGCCAGGATGAAGCACTTGTACTTGTTACGCCTCTTCCACCAGAAAGTGTTTATTATTCCTTTATCAATTACATCATGTTTACTGAACAGAAAGAAGGAAAAGATTATACGAATGAATCAGGATTTTTCAGTGTCGGAGATGAAACCACAGGTCTTTATCATCCAATCTTCGGTTCTATAGGAGAACCGGTTAATATGCTGAATATTAAGCACAGTGGTGACAGTGAATTTGGCAGCACAGCGGTTATGGTAATCAGTGCGAACCAGACAGTAACAGATCAGGTTACTGAACAGCTTAAAGCCTCCGGATTTGATGAGAATATGATCAATGTGATGCCAATTCCGGCAGAAACCTATCATATGGGACTGGAAAAAGGTGCTGATACTTTCTGCTTCCTGGGTCGTATTTCCCAGCCATCTGACGCAGATGCTTATGAGGAATATATTTCCACTCTTGCTGATAAATCTGTTGTTTACCGTGTAACTCCAAATACAGAAGCAGAGGCAGCACCATATGAAAATGCAACGGTGACACCTCGTGGAACCGGAAAACATGAAACAGAAGTTATGGATAAGCCTGCTGAGCATCTGGAGAATATTCGTGAAGCAATTATTGCAAAGTATGCCGATGAATATACATATGAAGAACTTTCAACAGAAATTGCTGTTCCGGAAGGACTTACTGCATATTATAATGAGACTAATTCACAGGGTGACAACCGTGATGCAATGTACGTTATGACACGTAATTTTACCCTGGATTCTGATGATGACTTTATTGTTGTTTATGGTGCAAATCATACTCAGACAGGTAAAGCGAGATATTCAAATGCAGTACTTTATGGGCGTCCGATGTTAAATGGTGTATGCAGTATTTATGATTCTCTGTATGCAGGAAGTGCTGCTGAATATCTGGAAGAAAACTGTGAAAATCCTGATCAGTATTATGTTTATAAAATGGCGCGTACGAAAATGGATGATTATACTTCTGTGATTGAGTATTCAACCGGAAATGAAAAAGGAAAATATTATGGCGTGGACAACGGAAATACTTTATTACTTGCATTCCGTGCTTACCTTGATGAAACCAATGTAGGTGCTTCTTACTACGAGGTTATCTATGACCGTGCAATTGTTTTCCATAAGAAATAAAGATTGAAAAATAAACATTAAAAAATAAAAAAAGATACCGGTTTTGCAAATGAAGTTTTGCTGATAATCCAGCGGGATATATCATTACAATCCGGTATCTTTTTTATATATGTATCATAAAACTTGCTTCAAACTGGCTTTCTGCTGCTTCAAATCGACTGATCCCATTATATTTTTCGCAGATCTGCTGCATAGAGCGGATACCGATTCCTGCCTCATCTTTTCGCTTACGGGAGAGGATTTTTTCTTCTTTTTTCAAAATCATTCCATCAAAAGAATTATCTACGGTAAGCAACAGCATGTCCTGATTTTTCTCTGAAGCAACTGTGATATATCGTTCGCCATCATACCTTCCGCATGCAGTGACCGCATTATCCAGTGCATTTCCAAGTAAACAGCACAAATCAGTGTCGGATATAGACAATTTATCGAGTCGGCAGCAGACCTTAAAAGAAATGTTCTCTTCTTTTGCGATACAGGCATAATGATATAAAACGCCATCTGCAGCAGCATTTCCGGTATAAGGAATCTCAGTGATATTCAACAGTCGGTTTTCAAGAGTATCACAATATTGGCGTAATTCTTCGGTATTTCCTGTTTCCAGAAATCCTTTGAGCGCTGCAAGCTGATGTTTGAAATTATGACGTACTTCATGTTCTGCTTCCATTGCTTCTCTCAGGGAAGCGTAGTATTTTTTCTGCATTTCAAGCAGCTGATTCAGCTGGATTTTTTCAAGCATTTTTCTGTAATCCTGTGCGATTCTGTGGCAAAGGACTATGGTTGCCATTCCAAGCAGGATTCTGCTTATCAGCTGATGTACGGTGGCGGTATATTCTTCCAGCCCATGCGAAAGCAGACCGCTTAGAAACATGGCAATCGGGATAAACCATATATTATTCCAGTAATCTTTACTGTCAATATCAAGAAATGGCGTCACGGTCTTACGCATCAGATTTCGATACCAGTGATAAGAAATGATATAAAGTGTAAAACCGATTATGGTTTCCAGAATCAGTCCTTCATTCAACATTCCGTATCCTATCTGCTCGGTGATATATACTCCGATTGCAAACGTCAGCCAGACAATCAGCGCAGTAAGACCAAAAGAAAAAAGATGCTCTTTTGTATATCCTTTTATGATCAGAATATTTACGATTCCCATAATAACGCAATAAAAGAGCATATTAAATTTATAAAATGTAATGGTCATTCTGCCGGTTTCAATAATCCAAAGACATAGAAAAAAGTCTGGAATGAGTCCTGCTGTATACCAGAATATCAGGCGTTTTTTATTTTTGGATGAAACTCTCTCTTTAAAAGGTACATATCTTAACATCAGAGTTGGGATATGCACCAGTACACAAAGCAGACTTAAGATGATTTCCATTTTTTCTATCTTCCTCTCATTCTTCTTCTCATATCTGCCCAGCGAAAGTCTGCAAATGCATTTTTAATTTCTTCCCGCTTTCCGCGGCTGATAGGAATTTCTGTCTGATCTGACAATTTCAGCTTATCAGATGACATGGAAGTGATTTCTCTCATGGAAACTAATGCCCATCTGATTGGCATACATAAATCACCTGCGGGTAGAAGCTGAGACATTTCCGAAAGTGACTGTGATGCTTCCAGAATGCCTGTTTTCATATGAATTAATGTCTTTTTTCCTTTTGCTTCTATATATAGTATATCTGACAAATAAATACTTTCTTCTAGCCTTCCGACCTTTACTTCCACTGTTCTCATGGAATAAAAACTTTCGAAAAATTTATCCAGAACACTGTATACCTGTTTTTTCCCGATTGGTTTTACGATATAGTGAAGCGCTTCGATATTAAATGCTTCTGCTGCGAAATCAATGCTGGTGCTGGCAAAAACAATCTGTATTTTCTGATTACTCTGAATGATCTTTTTTGCAGTTTCCATCCCGTTTAATCCACCCATGAAAATATCCAGAAATATAAGACTGTAACGTGTCATGTCTGAACTCAGAAAGGTTTCACCAGATTCAAATTCATCGATTTCTGCATACAGATTATTCTGATCCAGATAAGAAGACAACAATAATATTATTTTTTGCCGTTCTGTTTTCAGATCATCACAAACTGCAATTCTAATAGAATTATTCATAGTATCTGTATACTCCCTACTTTCCAGGGCAAAGAATTTTTGTCCATAACATAATTATATTCAAATCTGCATATTTTGCAATCTGATAATTAAGTATCAGAAAATGTTTTGTTACGGTGCATGGAAACCACATTTTTTCAGCGCTGTCATAATTTTATCTTCATTGATAGGCATAAGCATGAAATAATTTACATGCAGACGATATGCCTGTGGTGCAAATCCTCTGTCATTTGAAAACCATATGACCGGAAGATCAGGATATATCCTTCTCACCGCAATCACACCTTCCATACCTGCTGCCTTCTCCATTATCACCCATACTGCAGCCGGACGTGTTTCCATCAGTGCCGGTACCAGTTCTTCCTGCTCTGAAAAACACTGTATTTTATATTCTTTCAGATATTGTTCAGAGACTTCACATTCTCCGGGATATCCATATAATATGATTGTTTTCATATTGGACCTCCTTAGTATTATCTTTTGATTTGATATTACTGTTAATTATGCGTTCTATAATAATTCAACTGTTTTCAGCCTATCATAAGAATGCCCAATATTGTAATGCGGGGAATGAATTGCAAGTATCTGGAATGAAATGTATTAACTGATAATTCGTAACTATTCAGCAGTCTGCTATCTCACTGCTGGAGATGGAAGCTGGAATAATAATTGGGGTGTGGAATTAAATCCAGAGAGCAGAAAAGAGGGAGTCAGTGTGAGATTAACAGGGTGTCCGGTATATGATTTTGCAAAGAAGCATGGATACGAAAACTTAACGCCTGCATTATGTAAGAGCGATTACAAAGTGTTTGAACCGTATCATTGTAAAATGATACGCTATTACACAGTTGCGGACGGTGACGATTATTGCGATTTCTGGCAAGTAGGAGATAAGAGTGAGGCATGGAAGAATGTAGACAAAAGTCGTCTGAAGTAGCTGATAAATAAAAAATGTGATGATGAAGAAGAATGAAATGGATTTCCTAAAATTGTAAATTTGATATTATGCTCTTTCATCAGAGATAGTAATAATGCCCAAAAACAGAAGATACATTTTTGGTAAAAAACGCTTTTGAAATCAAAGAAAAATGGATTTATAATAAAAATAAGGGCGAGTAGCGTAATGAGTCGGAAAACAACAGTTATGCTGCTTGTTTTTATAAAATGAATTTCAGGAGGAACTGCAAATGCATGAGTATGAAATCTTTATTGAGGATATAAATCCGTGTGGAGGAGAACAATACAGTAAAAAAACTTTGATCGAGGCAGAAGCAACCAGCCCGGAAGCTTATGTAAAAGAAAATGGAAGATTTCCGATTCTGGAATCCACATGCAACGAGAGTGGAGATGTTGTAATAGTAACAGGAGACAATCAGGGTTCTTTTGTACGTTATACTTTTACGGAATAAGAGTACCGGTCAGTAAGGAGCGGATTTTGTTAAAATAAAATATTTGCCATGAAGAAAGTGTGTAGCCTGTTAGCGTAAGTCCAGCTTATGTGACAGGGTGCGCACTTTTTTGCGCAGAAAAGAGAGGAGTTAAAGTAAAATGGCAGAAAGTAACAAGATGAAGGATATGCCGGTGAATAAGCTGATGATCCAGATGGGAATCCCTATGATCTTATCCATGGCATTGCAGGCGGTCTATAACATTGTAGACAGTGCGTTTGTAGGAAATATGAGAGTAGGCAGTGAAGCAGCACTAAATGCCCTCACTCTGGTATTTCCGGTTCAGATGCTTATGGTAGCGGCAGGAATCGGAACTGGTGTAGGAACCAATGCACTTCTTGCAAGGACACTTGGACAGGGAAACAGGGAAAAGGCTGCAAAGGTAGCAGGAAACAGTCTGTTCCTGGGTGTGATCATTTACGTGGTCTGCTTACTGTTTGGTATCTTTGGAGTGAAAGTATATATTTCATCACAGACAGTTGATGCAGAAGTACTTGAAATGGGAGTCAGCTATCTGCGGATATGCTGTTTGATTTCTTTTGGTATTATTTTCTTTTCTTTATTTGAAAAGTTATTACAGGCAACAGGTCGTTCTCTTTATTCTACAATCGGACAGGTGGTTGGTGCTGTTGTAAATATCATTCTTGATCCGATCATGATCTACGGTATTGGACCTTGCCCTGAAATGGGAGTGAAAGGTGCAGCTTATGCAACTGTAATTGGTCAGGTTGCTTCTGCTGTATTGCTGCTTATTTTTCATATGAAACTGAACAGGGAATTCGGGCATGGACCGAAATACATGAAACCGAATGCTGGTGTTATAAAAGAAATCTATGCAATCGGACTTCCGGCAATTATTGCACAGGCTCTGATGTCCATTATGGTTTATGTGATGAATCTGATCCTGAAATTTAATCCATCAGCACAGACAGCCTATGGATTGTTCTATAAAGTCCAGCAGTTTGTTCTCTTCCTTGCTTTTGGTCTGCGAGATGCGATCACTCCGATCATTGCATTTGCTTATGGAATGAGAAGTAAAAAGAGAATTCAGGATGGTATCAAATATGGACTTATTTATACCATTGCATTAATGATTCTGGGAATTGCAATTACGGAGATTTTCCCCGGAGCATTTGCAATGCTGTTTAATGCAGGACAGTCAAGAGAATATTTTATTGCCGCGATGAGAGTGATTTCAGTGAGTTTCTTGTTTGCCGGAATTAATGTTGCTTATCAGGGAATTTACCAGGCATTGGATGGCGGCCTGGAATCACTGGTGATTTCACTTTTGAGACAGCTGATTATTATCTTGCCACTGGCGGGAATCTTTTCTCTGTTTGTCAGAAATGGTCAGATGGGAGTTTCGTTGATCTGGTGGGCATTTCCAATTACTGAAATAATTTCATGTTTTGTGGGATATGTATTTTTAAAGAAAATCAGAAAAAATAGGGTTGATGTTTTAAACTAGGAGGAATCAGAGATGGCAAAAAGAATTATTACGATCAGCAGGGAATTTGGAAGCGGTGGACGTTTTATCGGAGAAGAAGTGGCAAAGAAACTCGGAATTGCCTATTATGATAAAAATATCATTGGTCAGATTGCAGAAAAGTCCGGCTTATCACCGGAATATATTCAGGAAAATGCGGAATTATCTCCGAAAAAAGGTTTGTTCGCATATGCATTTTCCGGTCGTGATATCACAGGAAAATCTGTGGAGGACATGGTGTATGAGGCACAGAGAAATATTATTTTAGGATTGGCTGAGAAGGAGCCTTGTGTGATCATTGGAAGAAATGCAGACTATATACTGAAAGACCGGGACGATGTGCTGAATGTATTTATTCATGGGGACATGCCGGAAAAAATAAAGCGTATCACTGGTTTATACAATGTAAAAGAGAAGGAAGTTGTGAAAATGATGGCAGACACAGATAAAAGGCGAAGAACAAATTATAACTTTTACACAGATCAGAAATGGGGAAAAGCCAGCAATTATACACTGTGCCTGAACAGCTCACAGCTTGGATATGACAGATGTGAGATGATAATTATGGAATGCGTGAAATAAAAACAGATTATGTTTTTTATTCAAATTGACTGAGTGGAAGATCCCTTTTTCTATGTAGTGTATCTGTAAAATAAAAGAGGCAGTAAACCAGCTTGTATCATTCAGGTAAGAGTTAAGTGATGGAAGCATTTCACATAATAATAGTTACTTTGCGCATTTTGTGTTATAATTGAGATTAACAGGAAATGATAAATATCTGTAAAATGAATGTTTATCAGGAACTTACCGGAAGACATTTTAGTTAAGGCGTAATAAATTTCGGACTTTGTAAAATGCAAAAGGGAGATCAATGATATGAGAAAAAAAACAGTTCAAACAAGCAGTACCAAAAGCAGTACCAAAGGCAATGCAAAGAGTAATGCAAAGAGCAATACAAAGAGTAACACAAAGAGCAATGCAAGAAACAGCGTAAAAAGCAGTGTAAAAAGCAGTGCAAAAAACAGTCCTCAAAAAGCTGTTAAGACTGTTGCTCCAACAGTAGAGAATGTTTCTGTTAAGCAAACCACAATTATTCAGGAGCCATCTGTTGAACAGAATGAACAGAATATTCCGACAAAACAGCCTGATCTGGGACCGCGAAGAAGTGTAGCCTTCATTGGATCAGAATGTTATCCATTTGTTAAGACCGGTGGATTGGGAGATGTAATGTCTGCCCTGCCAAAGAGTCTGGCAAAATTAAATATTGATGTTAAGGTTATTCTTCCAAGATATAAATGTATTCCTCAGAAATTTCAGGAAAAGATGGAATACAGGGGTTCCTTTGATATGAATCTCTGCTCTGATGGAAAGCAGTATTATGTGGGAATTATGGAATATCAGGAGGATGGTGTTGTCTATGATTTTATAGATAATGATGAGTTCTTTTCCTGGGGAAATCCATATACGAATCTCATAGATGACATTCCGAAATTCTGTTATTTTGCAAAAGCTGCCCTTGCTGCCCTTAATTATCTGAATTGGACTCCTGATGTAGTACATTGTCATGACTGGCAGGCAGCTTTAGTACCACTTTATCTGAGAACCTGTTTCCAGGATACAGATGTAGGACGTGCAATTTCAGTACTCACAATACATAATCTGAAGTTCCAGGGTATTTATGACAGAAAAATGATTCAATACTGGTCAGGACTTCCGGATTATGTATTTAATAAGGACTGCATGATTCAGAACTGGCTGGATGCCAATATGTTAAAGGGTGGTATCGCTTACAGCAACAAAGTTACAACCGTAAGTAACACCTATGCCTGGGAGATTCAGACAGAGGAATATGGCGAGGGACTTGCAGAGCATTTAAGATATCACAACAATAAGATTCTGGGAATTGTGAATGGTATTGATACGGATATCTGGAATCCGGCAACTGATAAGCTGTTAGCTGCTGATTATGATGAGAAGTCAGCAATAAAGAATAAAAAGATTAATAAAAAAGCTCTTCAGGAATCTCTGGGGCTGGATGTAGATGAGCATAAGATGGTAATCGGACTTATTTCACGTCTCACCAACCAGAAAGGTCTTGATCTTGTGAATGACGTAATCCCGGGAATTATGGATGAACATACGCAGGTGGTTGTTCTTGGTACTGGTGATTCTCAGTATGAGAATACATTCCGTTATTATGAAAACAAATATAAGGGTAATTTCTGTGCATATATTGCTTACAATGAAAATGTGGCTCACAATATTTATGCAGGGTGTGATGCGCTTCTGGTTCCATCAAGATTTGAACCATGTGGACTTACACAGCTTATAGCCATGAGATATGGTGCAGTTCCGATTGTAAGAGAGACCGGAGGGCTCAAAGATACGGTTCAGCCTTATAATATGTTTGAGAATACAGGAAACGGTTTTACATTTGACAGATATGAAAGCGGACTGCTTTACGACGCGATCAACAGAGCAAAGACTCTCTATTTCGAGAACAGGAAATCCTGGGATGATATGGTAATCCGCGATATGAATAAAGATGTTTCCTGGGAAAAGAGTGCAAAACAGTACAAAGATATGTATGTAGGATTAACACCAAGGGATTAGAGCGTGTTTGAAAAATGCTTTACGCAAGATTTTTTGGAACAATATTAAAAATGAATAAATGCAAAGTAAGGTGTGAGTCATAGAAATATGGCTTGCGCCTTTTCTTTTGCTCTGAAAGGAGAGCGATTTTTGATTAAGTACAATACAATGGAGATTGTGATGTAACCGGATGGAAAGCTGATCGGACAGATTATCTTGATGGCATAACTGGAGAGGATGAAACACCTGCAGGATATTTTGTGGATGAAGCAGAAGAGTTTGATAAGGGTTTTATTTACAAAGAGAAACTCAAGCTCCCAGGACAACTTTTCTAAACGGAAATTAATCTTAGGATGGTGGGGAGATTTATAGCTAGAAATATATGTTTTATCATAATCTGTGCAATAAGATGGGTTAATTTTTCGATTTACATATTTTTTAAAGTGTTCTGGCATGGTATTATGGTACTTATAAAGAACCAATTATATCTGTTGGAGAGAGTGGTGAAAAGTTATGAAGCTATTGTTTAAACAAAGGTTGTTTTCATGGTTTGACAGTTATGATATCTATGATGAAGCAGGCAACACTGTTTATGTAGTAAAAGGTCAGTTGTCCTGGGGACATAAACTTGTAATTTATGATGCCTATGGAAATGAAGCAGGAATGGTTGTTCAGAAAGTTCTTACCTTCCTTCCTAAATTTGAGATTTATAGAAACGGCAGTTATACAGGATGCCTGAGCAAAGAATTCTCATTCCTGACGCCGCGTTATAATATTGATTACAATGGATGGCATATTGATGGAACCATTATGGAATGGGACTATAGCATTCTTGATCAAAGCGGATATTTAATTGCACGGGTCAATAAAGAACTGTTTCATATGACTGATACATATGTCATTGATGTACAGAATCCAGGAAATGCGTTGGATGCTCTGATGTTTGTACTTGCGATTGATGCAGAAAAATGTTCCAGAAATTAAAAAGTTGATCTTGTTGTTGAAGATATTCGGAGATGGGGAGGTAGCATGGGATTATTCAAAAAGAAAATCGTGAAAAAAACATATGACCGAGAAAATATGAAACCAGTTATTCGTGTAAGCATATGTACTGGAGAAGAAGTAGCAGGATTCAAAGACATACGGACCGGAAAAATCGAAGAAATCATGCTGATCAGATCTCCAGAGGACTTAGAAAAATTCAAAGAGATATATGAGATAACAGAGGAAATTGCAAAAGAATATTAGACATTGGATAAGGAGAAGGTGTTGTCATGAGAACTATAGGTAATATCCTTTGGTTTATATTTGGAGGATTACTGGGCGGACTGGCATGGATTTTTGCAGGTTGCATATGGTGTATTACGATTATTGGAATTCCATTTGGAAAGCAGTTCTTCAAGATGGCAAGACTCTCTTTCATGCCATTTGGTGCGAGTGTGATAGGGTAGAATGTGTAAGGCCTTATTGATGAAAAATGAAATAATATTATTTACGGATGGTAATATTAATATTGAAGTTCAAATAAACCCTGAACAGGAAACAGTCTGGTTGACACAGAAGTATTGTTTGATGTTAAGCATACTCTCGCATTAGCCCCTTGCTGGACTCGTTCAATCAGAATTTAACGCTTAACTAGGAGGAATAAACATGGCAAAGAAAGAAGAAAGATTTGAAGTTATATTTAGAGATGGAAGTTCGCTTAAAGATGAAGGGATTCGCCAAATTCTTGTAGATAAGGAGACTGGAGTTAATTATCTTTGTTGGAAATCTGGATACGGGGCTGGTATTACACCTCTTCTGGATTCTGAAGGAAAAGTCATAGTTACAAAGTAAACTTCCAGTTTGTAGAGTGGGAAAAAAGAATTTACGGAGGAAAAATGATGAACAGAACAATTCCAAAAATCGGTGCGGCTGTTGTGAATGGAACAGGTGGTAATTTCTATGGAGCAGATAAGCAGAAAAGACTTGGAACAGATTCTTGAAGCCGGCAACTTTGCTCCTAATGCAGGTGGTGGTCAGAGAAGCATGATGGTTGCCATTCATGATAAAGAACTGGCGACTAAAATCGGAAAGATGAACATGGCTAATTTTGACCGAAGACATTTAGCAGGTTCTTTTGTCTCGAGAGAGTAGCCAAGTACAATCGATGATCCGACAATTAAAAATGGATTTTATGATGCCCCTACAGTTATTTGCATTTTTTCACAGGACAATTTTATGTTTAAAACAGCAGATGCTTTCTGTATGGCTGAAAATATGATTTTACAGGCGACAGAACTTGGAATTGCTTCCTGTATTATTTCAAGAGGATACGAGACCTTTGAAAATGAGGAAGGACGAAAGCTAATGAAAGAATGGGAAGTGCCGGAAGGGTATTCATGCCAGTGCTTTGTTATTCTTGGCTACATATCCGGAGAACAACCGCACGGTAAACCAAGAAAAACGGGCAGGGTTAAGATTGTAGAATAGGTGGTGGTTAGATGGATTTGTCCTTTCTTGCTTTTTTTGCATCTTGGTTCATATATTATGCATCTTGGTATTATTCATATGGACATATAGAAAAATATACGATAAAACAAAAACAGATACATAAAATCTTTATCTATGTTGTTGATTCTGCTGTCAATAATAGTAGAATAGATTGAGAAAAAAGGAGAACTGTTTGCTTTCCTCGGCGTTAATGGTGCTGGAAAGAGTACAACAATTTCTATTATCTGTGGTTAGCTTCACAAGGATAGTGGAATTGATGGATGATAGCATAACTTCAAGAAACAAAGAGACTGCTGATTTTTTTACAAAAACAATCTTGACAGTGACATTGAAAGCTGTATAATAACATTAACAGAACCCACCACGCCTCTGATTTTTCATGCGCAACCCGGTGGGACTTTCTTATTTATGGGGTGTTTTATGTATCAATATCCAAAACAAATATTAACAATAGAACAGCAGGTGCAATCTTATATAGATGCAGGAATGAAGATTACATCTCAAGAAGATGTAGAGAAGGCATTAAAGTCAATTGGATTTTATCGTTTGAGAGGCTACTCGTTTCAATTATATGATAATGCTGCAAAGAAGTATGTTCCGGGAACAAAGTTTGAAGATGTTATAAAATTGTATCAATTTGATCAGGAATTATCTGCTTTGGTTTTTTCAATGATTTCTAAGATTGAGGTTGCTTTGAGAGTGCGATTGGTGGAAGCATTGCTTATACACGGAGAACCACTTGTTTTGCAAGATTCATCGATTTTTAAAGAGAAAAAACGGTATTGGCAGAATATGGCTACTGTAGCGTCAGAAATTGCTCGCTCTAATGATGTGTTTATCAAACATAATTTTGACAATCATGATGGAGAAGTACCTGTATGGGCGGCCGTTGAAGTCCTTTCGTTCGGTACATTGTCGAAGATAATTAAGAATTTGAAAACAGGTACCGGAAGATCATATTCTATCTTGGCGTCAAATTATCAGTATAAATCGAAAAAAGGAAATTTGGTAAAACCATCACAGAAAATGCTTGCTTCATGGATACAGGGTGCTTCAGTATTGCGTAATATGTGTGCTCATAATTCCAGAATTTATAATCGTACAATTCATACGACACCGGAGATTCTGGATGTAGATAAAATTACGCCACCACCAGCGCATAATGGCTTGTATCAAATCTTACTGGCGATGAAGTACCTGCGTTCATCTGATGAGGAGTGGACAGTATTTGTAAATGCCTTCGATAAGCTGATTCAAAATAATAATGGTGCGGTCAGTCTCGCAGCAATGAATCTTCCTGCGGATTGGAAAGAACATTTAAGTGTATAAATGCAGTGGAATTGCATAAAATAATAAAGCAGACCTAATCAAGCACTTTTTGCTCAAATCGGTTAGGCTTTCGGCGGAGTGTTACGATAAGCACTTCGCCATTTTTATTTTGATAAGGAACATCCACCTTTTACATATGATTCTGGTTATGAAATATAGCAGAAAGATGCTGGACGATAAGATGTCAGAGAG
>OODD01000828.1_pt1 | contig 14392 bp, 8 predicted proteins | sample 1671311 | NCBI WGS metagenome assembly OODD01 (sample SAMN06348143, study PRJEB24527) | human gut metagenome | biome: human gut; feature: ankylosing spondylitis patient; material: feces | host: Homo sapiens | place: China | collected 2015-10 | reverse complement strand
GTGTGTATAACGTGCCTTAGCTGTCTCCTCAGACTTAGCAAAGAGTTTCTCTGCTCTCTCTGGGAATGGCTTGATAAGACGAGTATAACGTGCCTCGTTGTTAAGGAACTCCTGGTAAGATCCGTCGCCGGCCTTTGATGTAAGTGTGAATGGATTCTTTCCTTCAGCCTTGAGTGCAGGGTTGAATGAGAAGAGGTTCCAGTATCCAGCCTTAACAGCCTTCTTCATCTCATCCTGGCAGTGGTTCATACCACCCTTAGCGATACCGTGAAGCTCGCAAGGTGCGTATCCGATGATAAGTGATGGTCCCGGATAAGCCTCAGCCTCTGTGATAGCCTTAACAGCCTGTGCTGGGTTTGCACCAAGAGCAATCTGAGCTACATATACATAACCATACTGCATAGCGATTTCAGAAAGGCTCTTCTTTCCGATTTCCTTACCTGCTGCAGCGAACTGGCAAACCTCACCGATGTTAGAAGCCTTAGAAGCCTGTCCACCTGTGTTAGAGTACATCTCTGTATCGAATACCATTACGTTTACGTTCTCACCAGAAGCAAGTACATGGTCTAATCCACCGAAACCGATATCATATGCCCATCCGTCACCACCGAAGATCCATACAGATTTCTTTCCGAGGTAATCCTTCTTAGCAAGTACTTCTTTAGATTTCTCACATCCGGCTGCTGCTGCCTTCTCTAACTCTGCGATAAGAGCTGTTGTTGGCTCAACATTTGCCTTTGTGTCATCCTTTGTCTCAAGGAACTTATCTGCTGCTGCCTTGAACTCAGCTGTAGCCTTGTCTGATGCAGCGATCTCTTTAACAAGCTCGATAGCCTGGTCACGGAGATATCTCTGTCCAACTTCCATACCTAAACCATGCTCAGCATTATCCTCGAAGAGTGAGTTAGACCAAGCTGGTCCCTTCTTAGAGTTGATATTTACTGTGTATGGTGATGTAGCTGCCGGGTTACCCCAGATAGAAGAACATCCTGTTGCGTTAGAGATGTACATCTGCTCACCGAAGAGCTGTGTAATAAGTCTAGCGTAAGATGTCTCAGCACATCCTGCACATGAGCCTGAGAACTCAAGGAGTGGCTGGTTGAACTGTGATCCCTTAGGTGTTGTATCAACCATTCCGGCATCTGTCTTCTTAGAAACGTTAGCTACTAAGTAATCAAATACTGGCTGCTCTGCTGCCTGAGACTCCTGTGGCTGCATTGAGATAGCTGCTGTAGGACAAACTGTGATACACTCACCACATCCCATACAGTCAAGTGGAGATACGCTCATTGTATACTTGTAAGCGCCTGCCTTTGGCTTCATATCAGCAACCTTCATGTTGTCAGGAGCTGCCTTTACTTCGTCATCTGTAAGTAAGAATGGACGAATTGTAGCGTGAGAACATACAAATGCACAGTTGTTACACTGGATACACTTCTCTGGATCCCACTGTGGAACTGTAACGGCTGTTCCTCTCTTCTCGTATGCAGAAGCACCTGTTACATACTGTCCGTCTGCCTTGTCAGCGAATGCTGAAACCGGAAGGCTGTCTCCATCCATCTTAGCGATTGGATCAAGGAGCTCGTTAACAAGCTTAACAACCTCTGGACGTCCTGTGCGCTCTGCCTTAGGAGCATCTGCCTCTGGATTCTTCCAAGACTCAGGTACCTCTACCTTATGTACAGCGTCAACACCGGCATCGATAGCCTTGTAGTTCATCTCTACTACTGCATCACCCTTCTTTGAGTATGACTTCTTAGCAGCAGCCTTCATGTACTCTACAGCCTTATCGATAGGCATTACGTCAGCAAGCTTGAAGAATGCAGACTGGAGAATTGTGTTAGTTCTCTTACCCATTCCGATCTCGATAGCCTTGTCGATAGCGTTGATTGTGTAAAGCTGAATGTTGTTGTCAGCGATATATTTCTTAGCGTCAGCGTTGAGGTGATGAGCAAGCTCTTCATCTGACCACTGGCAGTTGATCATGAATACTCCGCCCGGCTTAACATCCTGGACCATCTTCATGCCCTGGATAACATATGCAGGGTTGTGGCATGCTACGAAGTCTGCCTGGTTGATGTAGTATGGGCTTCTGATTGGGTTGTCACCAAATCTCAAGTGAGAAATTGTAACACCACCAGTCTTCTTTGAGTCATACTGGAAGTATGCCTGAATGTATTTGTCTGTGTGGTCACCGATGATCTTTGTAGAGTTCTTGTTAGCACCTACAGTACCATCTCCGCCGAGACCCCAGAACTTGCACTCTTTTGTACCAGGTGCAGATGTGATAGGAGCTGGCTTAACCTCTGGAAGTGAAAGATTTGTAACATCATCCACGATTCCAAGTGTAAATCTGTGCTTAGGAGCATCCTTCTCAAGCTCTGTATATACAGCAAATACTGAAGAAGGTGGTGTATCCTTAGATCCTAATCCGTAACGTCCGCCTACTAATACAACATCGTTCATTCCTGCTTCACGAAGTGTTGTAGCAACGTCTAAGTATAATGGCTCACCAAGTGATCCTGGCTCTTTTGTACGGTCTAATACAGCGATCTTCTTTGCTGTCTTTGGAATAGCATTAAGAAGAGCCTCTGAAGACCATGGACGGTAAAGACGTACCTTAATAAGTCCGACTTTCTCTCCCTTTGCTGTTAAGTAATCGATTACTTCCTCAGCTACATCATTGATAGAACCCATAGCGATGATTACACGATCAGCGTCAGGTGCTCCGTAGTAGTTGAATAATTTGTAATCTGTACCAAGCTTAGCATTAACCTTGTCCATGTACTTCTCAACAACTGCAGGAAGCTCATCATAGAACTTGTTACATGCCTCTCTATGCTGGAAGAAGATATCTCCGTTCTCGTGTGATCCACGAGCTGCTGGATGCTCTGGGTTAAGAGCGTGTGCTCTGAATTTGGCAACCGCATCCATTGGACACATCTCTTTGAGATCTTCATAATCCCACTTCTCGATCTTCTGAATCTCATGAGAAGTACGGAATCCATCGAAGAAGTTGATGAATGGAACCTGTCCCTCAAGTGCTGCACAGTGTGCAACCGGTGAAAGATCCATAACCTCCTGTGGATTTGTCTCACAAAGCATTGCGAAACCAGTCTGACGACAAGCATATACATCACTGTGATCACCGAAGATATTCAGTGCATGTGAAGATACTGTACGAGCTGATACGTCAAATACGCAAGGAAGATTCTCACCTGCGATTTTGTACATATTAGGGATCATAAGTAAAAGTCCCTGTGAAGCTGTAAATGTTGTAGTAAGTGCACCAGCTGCAAGAGATCCGTGAACTGTACCAGCGGCACCTGCCTCAGACTCCATCTCAACTACCTTTACAGTGCTTCCGAAAATGTTCTTCTGTCCTGCTGCTGACCACTGATCAACTGTATCAGCCATTGGGCTAGAAGGTGTGATAGGATAGATTCCGGCAACCTCTGTGTAGGCATATGCTACATGAGCGGCAGCGGTATTTCCATCCATCGACTGTTTTGCTCTAGACATGATATTTCCTCCTGTAAAATAAATGTTCAATTATAGACATGAATCAGAATGTCTCTACATAATAGTTTAGTTTGTGCGCTGTAAAAAATCAAGTTTTTTTAGCAATACATTGTACAAAAACCCTAAAATATTTATTAACAAGGTAAAATTTATGTACAAAAGGGCACAATGGCTATAAATCGCCTGTAAAACACTTGCAAAATACTGGTTTTACGTTAAAATAGAAACGATGTGTTACAGAAACGAACAGGTTATTAAATAAGAAAGGATTGAATAAAGACAAAATGATTAGTGCAAACAATATTACATTAAGAATTGGTAAAAAAGCTTTATTTGAGGATGTCAACATAAAATTCACAGAGGGAAACTGCTACGGACTTATTGGTGCAAACGGTGCCGGCAAGTCTACATTTTTAAAGATTCTCTCAGGGCAGCTTGAGCCTACAAGCGGTGATATCGCAATCACTCCGGGACAGAGACTGTCATTCTTACAGCAGGATCACTTCAAGTACGATGAGTTTACAGTACTTGATACGGTTATCATGGGTAATAAGCGTCTCTATGATATCATGAAGGAGAAGGAAGCCATCTATATGAAGGAGGATTTCTCAGACGAGGACGGAATCCGTGCCAGCGAGCTTGAGGCTGAGTTTGCCGATATGGACGGCTGGAATGCTGAGTCGGATGCAGCTACTCTCTTAAACGGTCTCGGTGTACCTACTGATGATCACTACACTCTGATGGCAGATCTGCCGGGTGCAGTAAAGGTCAAGGTGCTTCTCGCTCAGGCACTGTTTGGAAATCCTGACATACTGCTTCTCGATGAGCCTACCAACCACTTAGACCTCGATGCCATCTCATGGCTTGAGGAATTCCTCATCAATTTCGAGAATACGGTCATCGTTGTATCCCATGACAGATACTTCCTCAACAAGGTCTGCACGAACATCGCCGACATGGATTACGGCAAGATCCAGCTCTACGCAGGAAACTATGATTTCTGGTATGAATCAAGCCAGCTTATTGTCCGTCAGATGAAGGAAGCAAACAAAAAGAAAGAGGAAAAAATCAAGGAGCTGCAGGAATTTATCCAGCGTTTCTCTGCCAATGCCTCTAAATCAAAGCAGGCTACATCAAGAAAGCGTGCCCTCGAAAAAATCCAGCTTGATGAAATACGTCCATCAAGCCGTAAATACCCATACATTGATTTCCGTCCTGAACGTGAAATCGGAAACGATGTACTCTTTGTCGAGGGTATTTCAAAAACCATCGACGGCGTAAAGGTCCTTGACAATATCTCATTCACTGTCAACCACGATGACAAAATTGCATTTGTCGGTGGAAACGAACTTGCAAAAACAACTATGTTTAAAATCCTTGCCGGAGAGCTTGAGCCTGACGAGGGCTCATATAAATGGGGTGTCACAACCAGCCAGTCATACTTCCCAAAGGACAATACCACCATCTTTGATACTGATGAGCTAATCGTCGACTGGCTCACACAGTACTCAGAAATCAAGGACGCCACATATGTGCGAGGTTTCCTTGGCCGTATGCTCTTTGCCGGTGAGGATGGAGTAAAGAAAATGCGTGTACTCTCCGGAGGAGAAAAGGTTCGTGTACTGCTCTCCCGCATGATGATCATGGGAAGCAATGTGCTCATGTTCGATGAGCCTACAGACCACCTCGACATGGAGTCAATAACAGCATTAAACAACGGAATGATAAAATTCCCTGGAGTAATCCTCTTTGCCTGCCGTGACCACCAGGTAGTCCAGACAACCGCCAACCGAATCATAGAATTCCTGCCAAACGGTTCAATGATCGACAAGATCACAACCTACGACGAATATCTTGAGAGCGATGAGATGGCACGTAAACGTCAGGTCTACTCAATGAGTGAGGACGATGAAAACGACAACTAAACGCTAATTAATTAAAAAGAAGCATCCCAAGCCGGGATGCTTCTTTTATTAAGCCGTAAAGTGAGGTGGGTGATTCCCAGCCTGTCTTTGACTATAAAAACATATTATAATTATATCCACTGTTATAGGCCTGTGTATACCTTCCATTGGCGCCATACGTGTTAGTCTTTTCTGCCTCATTCTTTGCGGCATACTCAAGCATTGAAGCCTTGCTTGCCACTGCGTAAGCATAAGAGCCATTCCCCTTAAAAAGTGCATCAACCTTAGTCGAATCAGCCTTTTTAAAGGTATCCTCGTCCACAGACAGCTTGCCGGACTTGGAATCCACTGTGATTCCCACCTTAGCAAGCGACTTTGAATTGATATCTGTAAGTGACTTCATAGACTCAAGATTTCTCGAAATCTGCTTTGTCTTAGAATCATCCGCAGCATTAATGAGGCTGTTGTAATCAGACACAAAAGCTGACACCTTCTTGTACGTAGCATCTGTATCGTCCTTGCGGCTGTTTTTGTAAAGAGCCTGCGCCGACTTTACCATGTCCTCTGACTCCGACTCGATGGACGTAAGTGTCTTCGCTGAATCCTTAGATGTAGAAACAGATGATGAGACAAGAGACTGGGCTTTTGAATTAAGGTTATTTCCATAATATGACTTGAGAAGCTTGAAATAGCTGCCGCTTCTAATGCCGCTATATGTAGTCATATCCATATTGACAATAAAAGACGATGCTGCATTGTTGCTTCTACTGCTGCTAAAGCCGGAAAACAGTGTGGATATGGATGACGAATCCCACATTCCTATTCCTCTCATAGTATCACTCCTTTGATAATCATGTAATCCGTTACCTTCTATATATTTTTAATATAGACGCTTTTCCAATCTATGTCAAGATAATATCTGCTATCTGCCGGTATTACCCAGCCCGGTATTACTAACATATGAGCCGGTATTGTCGTTCTTTATATATCATCTATCTGCCAGTCAACAGGCTCCACTCCATGCTCCTTAAGGAACTCATTGGCTTTACTAAAATGCTTGCAACCAAAAAAGCCTCTGTAAGCCGACAGCGGGCTTGGATGCGGTGCTGTCAATATCAGATGCTTTGGATTTGTAAGCATAGGAATCTTCGACTGCGCCGGACGTCCCCAGAGCATATATACTATAGGTCTGTCCTGCTCATTTACAGCCTCTATGATTGCATCCGTGAACTTCTCCCAGCCGTGTCCCTGATGCGAGTTTGCCTGATGAGCCCTGACAGTGAGCACAGTATTCAAAAGCAAAACTCCCTGATCAGCCCATTTCTTCAGGTATCCATTATTCGGGATATCGCACCCTAAATCGTCGTGCAGTTCCTTGTAGATATTCTGCAGTGATGGTGGAATATCCTTCTGAGACGGAAGCACAGAAAATGACAATCCATGTGCCTGATTGACATTGTGGTACGGATCCTGCCCGAGAATGAGTACCTTCACCTTGTCAAGTGGTGTAAAATGCATGGCATTAAATATGTCATCTGCCGGAGGATATACCACATGTGTGGCATATTCATCTCTCACAAAATTGTACAAATCCCTGTAATACGTTTTTTTAAACTCGGCTCCCACAGCCTTTGCCCACTCGCCGTCAAGCATACTCATAATCTTTATCTCCCGCCTATCTTCTGACTGACACACCTTTATCTGCCAGATAATTCTTTAAATCCATAATTTCAAGCTCCTTGTAGTGGAAAAGTGAAGCTGCAAGCGCTGCGTCCGCCTTTCCCTCTGTCAGAGCCTCGTAAAAATGCTCCTTTGTGCCTGCTCCGCCCGATGCTATAACCGGAACCGAAACATTATCGGCAATAAGCCTTGTAAGCTCGATATCGTAGCCATCCTTTGTGCCGTCACAGTCCATGCTTGTAAGAAGTATCTCTCCTGCTCCAAGCTGATTTGCCTTAACAGCCCACTCAATGGCATCAAGACCTGTATCTATGCGGCCTCCGTTCTTGTATACATTCCAGCCGCTTCCGTCAGCACGACGTCTTGCATCGATTGCCACAACCACACACTGACTGCCAAACTTGTCAGCAGCATCGCTGATAAGCCTCGGTGTGTTTATGGCACTTGAATTTATAGAAATCTTGTCCGCTCCCTCTCTAAGCAGTGCCTTAAAATCATCGACTGTTCTGATGCCGCCTCCCACAGTGAACGGTATAAAAACCTTTTCAGCAACCTTTCTGACCATATCCACAACAGTATTTCTGTTGTCGCTTGACGCTGTTATATCCAGAAAAACCACCTCATCTGCGCCTGCCTTATCGTAAGCAGCTGCAATCTCAACCGGGTCACCTGCATCTCTTAAATTGACAAAATTTATGCCCTTCACAACACGTCCGTTATTCACATCCAGACATGGGATTATTCTCTTCGTAAACATATTATGCCTCCCCTATCCCTGCAAAATTCTTAAGTATCGAAAGTCCGACTGTGCTGCTTTTTTCCGGATAGATCGGAAGAGCGTCGTGTAGGGAAAGACGGACGCATGAATGTGTGTACTGTACTCTGTCGTTGCTGTGACAATTGCTTCATCAGTGGCTTTCAGATAGTACGAATGCACAAAATATACATACGGATGCTCTGAAAGTCCTTTAAACAGCCTTCCATTGTTCTGTAAATCAAGTGAATTCCAGCCTATGTGAGGAATTTTAAGTCCTTCCTTATCAGGTATGCGAAGTATCTGTCCGTCAAGCACATGAAGCCCCTCAACGCCCTGGCTCTCATCGCTTCCCTCAAATAATAGCTGAAGACCCAGGCATATGCCAAGAAATGGCTTGTCCATGTCACAAACCTCGTGAATCACCTTGTCCAGCTCGTATTTTTTAAGCGAATCCATTGCATCTCCAAAAGCTCCGACTCCGGGGAGTATTACCTTATCGGCATTTAAAATCTCATGCCTGTCTCTGGTCACAATACTCTCCTCGCCTATAGCTGTAAGAGCCTTTTGTACGCTTCGCAGGTTGCCTGCTCCATAGTCAATGATTGCTATCATATCATTTTGTCTCCTCTTTAATGCCTAATTCATTTAATTTCTGTGTCAGTGCCAGTGTATAGTCATCTCTATCATCTATATTATACAAAGCAATGGCATCATCATATGATAAGCCATACTGACTGCTCAGGGTATCAGAAATAATGTTTTTTAGCTGCTCAAGCTGCAGCTCACATCCGTATTCCTTTGCGTTTTCTGCATTTACAGCACATCGGCCAGCCGCACATACTAAGGAATCCGCTGCCATGGTTACATAGCCTGAATCGCTAAAGCTCTTATATGCATCATATTTGCCTGATACTGATGCAAGCACCGACAGCTTATTGTACAACTGCTTATCTTCACCCGAAAGCTTCAGGCCACTCAGCCTGCTGTATGCCTTTGTATACAGCTCTATTGAATCAGCTTTATTCTGCCCCAGATCAGCTATTGCCTGATTGTACGTATTCTGAGCATCAGTCACTTTAGAGTTGTTTCCGAGTAAAAAAGTGCATATGAGGACAAATACAACTATCGACATAACAAATACCCAGATTACTATAACAGGTCCCTTAGGAAGCTTAGGTCCCTTCTCCCATCCAATGCGCTCCTTCTTTTCCTTTGGAGCCTTTGGCTTTTTTTCTTTTTTAGGTTTTTTTGGCTTCTTTTCTTTTTTAGGCTTTTTGCCCTTCTTTGGCTTATCCGATGCTTTGTTTGGCTCTCCGTTAGCATCCAGCGCTTCAAGTATCTGTTTATTTTCATCCGAGAGCATCTGTGCGTCAGTTTCTGTGCCATCCGCCATGCCCTGTGTATCTGTAACGTCATCTGACTGTGGCTCTTTTGTAAAAAATGATATTATTTTTTTAAAAAGGCTCTTTTTTTCCGTACCTTGCGCATCAAGCTCTCCATCAGTCGTCTCATGTGCCTTCATCTGACGGCTTGCATAATCATCTATATCATTCCCTGTCTCACCGGTTTTTCCTTCAAGCAGATCACCGATATTATCCAGGCCATCACTATCGAGTATGTCAAGTACATCCTTTGATGCATTTCCTGCCAGGTCCGGCTCTCCTATTTCTTCAACCATCTGAGGTTCATTTGTTATTATACTCTCCGGAGTCTCCTCCTGTTTGGGATTCTCAGCCATTTCCGGCATGTTTGCATCCATCATCTCTTTCCCAGAATCTGCCGGTGTAAAATTAAATACCGCATCGCTTAGATTATCGTCTGCTTTGTTTTCCTGTTTATCTCCCTGAGTCTCCTGTTCCTTCATCCTGCGGTCAAACTCAGTGAGCATATCATCAAGTGAAGCATCCTTGTCATCAGGAGCCGGAGTCTGTACATTAATAGCCTGACCCTTGGCCTGCTCATTTTCCCTCTCAAGTTCCTTTTCAAAGTTCGACAGATACTCATCATATGTCTCATTTTCAAGCTCGTCCTCAAACTTTTTGAGGAATTCATCCTGATCAGCCCCAGACATCTTCGTATCTGTATCCTGCAGTTTGTTCATTGAATCCAGCAAATTGTCCAGATAGTTTTCTGTCGATTTATCGCTCATTAGTATTCTCCATCTATAATCCATTAAAGGGTGCAGCTAAACAAGCCACACCCCCTTGTATCTAAATATATTATGCTTTATCAAGCAGCTTGTCAATCGCCTCTACAAGCTTTCCAATTTCAGGCTTTGTAAGCTGTGCGTCTGCTCCAAGCTGTTCACCCTTTTTCCTCATCTCTTCATTTACCAGTGAAGAGAATATGATAACCGGTATATCTCTAAGCTCTGAATCTGATTTTACAAGCTTTGTGAGTCTGTGTCCATCCATGAGCGGCATCTCAATATCAGTTATAATGCAGTCAAGATGCTTTGTAATATCGCCCTTTGCCTGCATAGCCTTTATCACATCCCAGGCCTCCTGACCATTCTCTTCCACTATGAGATTGGTATATCCCGACTTCTTAAGGCACTCGGTGATGAGCTTTGACAATAAAGCCGAATCCTCTGCGATAAGAATTGTAGCATCACTCCTATCTCTTGCCTCCATCTCATCAATATCATTAACCCTAAGTCCTGTCTGCGGACTAATAGAAGCAACTATAGCCTCAAAATCAAGGATAACTATAAGCCTGTCATCCATTTTGATAACACCGGTAGCAGTGCTGCCATGCTCGCCCGTCAGTGTCTCGTCCGGCTTTATGATATTCTCCCACGATACACGGTGTATACCGATAACCTGATCTACATGAAATGCCACATTGAGTTTGTTAAAATTCGTAATAATAAATAAGCCCTTTTCATCCGTCTGTGGCAGATTAAGACTATTCTTTAAATTGATAACCGTAATCATTGTGTCACGTGGCATAAATATTCCCTCAACACTCGGATGAGTATTCGGAACAGGAGTGACCGGCATATATTGCAAAATCTCTCTGATCTTTGCGACATTGATTCCGTAGTGATTGTCTCCCAACGTGAATTCAAGCACTTCAAGCTCGTTTGTTCCTGACTCCAATAATATGTTCGTATCCATAATACAACCTCCGCCTCTTAGTAATCTAAGTATATCATATGTTTTATAATTCAATCAAACTTTTTTCGTTATCTTTTATAACCGACATCTTAATATTGTCACATGCTGTACCCTGAGGTATCTTGAAAAGCAGCACCACATCAACCGCATCGTGCGCCTTTACGGTTCCCTGAAAAGTATTAAGGGAATATGTAAGGAATGTGCCCTCAGCCGTGTATTCCTTTCCATCGGGGAAAGTGGCTTTATATGTCCTGGCATTGCCAAACATATCAACATTTATATCCTCGCCTGTCGGATTTTTAAGGGTGAATTTCATAACCGCAAAAGTATTACCGCTTCCTGCCGTCATAGAATAGTATGAGCCCTCATTGTACACATCTGACTCGTTTACTCCATCATATGTAATTTCAAGGCTGCCGTAGCCTGTTGCCTCGGCAAGTGACACCTTCTTTTCCTGCGTGGCAGAAGGCTCTTTCTGCGAATTACTGCTCTTATCATTTCCGGCTTCAGATGTCTTATTATCCTGCGAAAGTGAATTATCAGGTGACGCCTCGTCCACTTTCTCAGTGTCCTCAGCATCCTCCATATCCCCACGGTTCTCCGTAGCGTTAGTCATGCCATCCTGCTGGTATATATTGTGTTTTGCAACAACATATGCTGAATAATTAGCAATAAGGCTTTGTTCCGCATCAGTCATATCATATAATTTTGTTCCGCAGCCTGTCAACGTTATAATTGCTGTAAATGCCACAGCTGCCATTTTTATATTTCTTCCCATCATTGCAATAAACCCATTCTTATTCTATGACTTTTATCCTAATAATACATATAGTAACACATTTATTGATTGTTTGCAATAAATAACTCAAGTTCAAACCAGAATTCTACACCATCCTTGTGATTTATGACACCATACCCTCTGTGATGCAGTTCCATAATGGCCTTTACTATAGACAGTCCTATGCCGCTTCCGCCATATTCCCTTGTTCTGGCCTTGTCCACCTTATAAAACTTATTCCATATATTTTCTATATCCTTATCAGGTATCGGCTCTCCCGTGTTAAACACGCTGACCCTCACACGGTCGCTGTACATGCTGTATGATACAGTGATAGTACCACCTCTTGTGCAGTGATTTATCGCATTGCTGATATAGTTTGTCACAACCTCTTCAATCTTGTATATATCACCGCTCACATATACGGAATCGGTGCGGTCAAACTCAATTGCTGCCTCATTTTTCTGTGCCAGAAGCTTAGATGAGTCTATAACCCCTCTGACAAGCGGTGTCAGATCAAACCTTGTCATCTCAAGCACATCGCTGCCATCCTCCAGATGATTGAGAGATAAAAGCTTCATAACCATACGGTTCATCTTGTCAGTCTCGTCCATGATGACATCACAGTAGAAGTTACGGCTCTCATCATCGTCATTTACGACCTCTTTGAGCCCCTCAGCATAGCCTGAGATCAGAGCAAGCGGAGTTTTTAACTCATGTGACACATTTGACAAAAACTCCTTTCTCATCTCATCAATCTCTTCTTTTTTCTTTATATCACGCTGTAATTCATTGTTTGCCACCTTTAGTCTTGTGATGGTCTGCTCAAGTGTCTGCGACAGCTCATTCATATGCTCACCAAGCACATAAAGCTCCTTTGCACTGTTTTCCGTATCAATGTACTTCGCATCAAAATCAAGCTTCGCCATCCTTGTCGACAGCTCAGTCATATTTCTTATCGGCCTGGTCATGTTGCGAGCAACAATATATGCCATAAACACTCCCACAACAATAGCAGCCACTCCACCTATTGCAAAAAAGCGGTTCGATATGGACACGCTCTCCTTAATGCTCTCAAGCGGTGTCTTCATGTATACAAAGTTACCGTCAATCAGTCTGTTATTTATGATAATATACTCTGTCCCCAGCCTTTTATCCTTCTGCCTTGTCATATTCAGGTTGTTGTAGTCTGCCGAATAAGACGACATGCTTGCCTCCAAAAGCAGCTGGAATATTTCCTGATTGTCAGTGGTTCCCTCAATGATGACCTTACCGTATTTATTGAACACAACCGCATCTATATTAGCGCCGACACACTTCTTTTCAAATGCTACAGCAAACGCATCATCTGACAGTTTGTCATTTTTTGCAGCCAGGTCCACCATTTTGTATACAGCAAGCATCTCTTTTTCCTTGTTAAATACATAATACTTTTCCAGCAGTGTGTTATTAGCCATCCAGAACACGCCTACTATCAGAAGTACAATGAATGAAATCACAAGCGTAAGCTGCGTGGATAGCGTTTTTTTCTTTTTCATGGTGACACCTCTTATCCCGAATCCATTAGTCCTAAGCTTAGCACTTACTGTATCTCGAACTTATATCCCACACCCCAGACAGTCTTTATATAGTCGCCTTTAGCGCCCATCTTGCTTCTTAATTTCTTCACATGTGTATCAATTGTCCTCGCATCGCCAAAATAATCATAGCTCCACACACTGTCAAGTATGCGCTCCCTAGTAAGCGCAATTCCCTGATTGTTCATAAAGTAATCCAAAAGCTCAAATTCCTTTACCGAAAGTTCAATATTCCTGCCATCAATAGCTACAGTGTGTGCCGTCTTGTCCATGACAATACCACCGGCCTCGCTTATTACTGCTTCCTTGCCCAGTTTATTCGCCCTGCGAAGGAGAGCATTTACCCTGGCCACCAGTATCTTTGGAGAAAATGGCTTTGAAATGTACTCATCAGCACCAATGTCAAAGCCGTTTAATTCATCACGCTCATCGCCCTTAGCTGTAAGCATAATAATCGGCACCTTTGAAGTCTGTCTGATTTCACGGCATACCTCCAAACCATTTATCCTTGGCATCATTATATCGAGCACCAGCAGTGCTATGTCCTTCTGCTGATAAAATATATCAAGTGCCTCCTCGCCGTCTCCGGCCTCAAGTACCTCGTACCCTTCCCTTGCAAGGAAATCATGCACGAGCTTTCTCATCCTGCTCTCGTCATCTACCACCAGTATCTTTATTTTGTCCACTCTGTTGCATCCTGCCTTTCATCCAGTGCTTTTTCCCTTTCTTCTACTGCCTTTTCCCTTTTTTCAAGCTCCTTCTGCCAGTTTTCATATTTGTCTATCAGCTCATTCTCGTAGTCCACCACATACGGACTGTGTCCACTCACATATGTGATGCCAAACATAACAGCTATGGCAGCCGATAATACAATAGTAAAAAACAATGCCACATGGAACTTTTTCTTATAGCCTTCCGTCTGTTTTTTTACCTCGACAACCGCTTTTTTATCCTCAGGAATATAAATCGGACGGATATCCTCATTCTTGATATAGGGAATCGTATGCAGATATTCCTGCAGTTCAACAAGAAACGATAGCCCTACAGGAGTAAAA
>OODD01000786.1_pt1 | contig 15092 bp, 9 predicted proteins | sample 1671311 | NCBI WGS metagenome assembly OODD01 (sample SAMN06348143, study PRJEB24527) | human gut metagenome | biome: human gut; feature: ankylosing spondylitis patient; material: feces | host: Homo sapiens | place: China | collected 2015-10 | reverse complement strand
GCATGCCGGACACTGGCAGCCCTCCTCAATCGGACGCATGTCTTTTTCGTATTTCTGGTTAAACAGATTCAACTTTCCTTCGTTGGTATATACATGTCCGTGGCGTCCGTTTCTGCTCGGATATACACAGTCAAAGAAATCGATTCCGCGCGCTACCCCCTCGAGAATATTTGCAGGTGTTCCCACGCCCATCAGATACGTCGGCTTGTTTTTCGGAAGATACGGAACGGTCTCCTCTATGATCTGATACATCTGTTCATGGGTTTCTCCCACTGCAAGTCCGCCAATTGCATACCCATCCAGATCCAGTTCCGAAATTCTCTTTGCATGGTCCGTCCGGATATCTGAAAAAATTGCTCCCTGGTTAATTCCAAACAACAGCTGCTCTTTATTAATCGTATCTTCCAGACTGTTCAGACGCTGCATTTCTTTTTTGCACCGCTCCAGCCAGCGGGCCGTACGCGCAACAGAATCTTCGACATATCTGCGCTCTGCCACACTCGATGGACACTCGTCAAATGCCATGGCAATCGTCGATCCGAGGTTTGACTGGATCTGCATGCTCTCTTCCGGTCCCATAAAGATCTTTGCGCCATCTACATGGGAATGGAAATATACGCCCTCCTCCTTAATTTTCCGGAGTCCTGCCAGGGAAAACACCTGAAATCCGCCGGAATCTGTCAGAATCGGACGATCCCAGACCATAAACTTATGCAGTCCGCCCATTTCTTTGATCAGCTTGTCTCCTGGACGCACATGCAGATGATAGGTATTGGACAGTTCCACCTGACATTTGATCTCTTTGAGATCCATTGTTGAAACAGCACCCTTGATTGCGGCCACCGTTCCCACATTCATAAATACCGGCGTCTGGATATCTCCGTGCACCGTATGAAACACCGCACGTTTCGCACTGCCTTCCTGTTTTAACAACTCATATGTAGCCATTTTCTGTTATTCCTCTTTCTTTTTATTTACTTTCGAATTCTGCGGATCAAAATACCGTTGGACAAAAGTGTGGAATCTATGTAATGTCGTTCAAGCAGAATTTCTCCCTGCGGCACTACCTCGACATCTTCCTCACAGCAGTTAATCAGCACTTCCACATAACAATCCGGAAAATCCACTTTCTGAAACTGGATCACACGCCTGTACGCTGCATAATCATTCGGAAAATGAAAATTACGGCTTTTTAAGAGCGGTTCCTGCCGGCGCAGATGAATCAGTGTAGATATGATCCTGCTGCGCTCTGCATACTTTCCGGCCTCAATATCCGACCACGGCATACATCTGCGGCAGTCCGGATCATAGCTTCCTTCCATGGCAATTTCTGTTCCGTAGTAAATGCACGGACTTCCTGGCATTGCAAAAAGCACAGCAATCTGTGCAAAATATTCATCCAGATTCTTCACATCCGAGCGAAGCCGCTTGGTATCATGCGAATCGAGCAGATTAAACAGCACATCATTGGTCTGCTGCATATAGCTTGTATAGCAGCGGTTGATTGTATACTCAAAGTCTTCATTCGTCAGGCTCTTATCAATCCAGAAATCCTTGATACTTTGTCCAAGCGGATAATTCATTACCGCATCAAACTCATCTCCGCGCAGCCACGGAAGCGCGTTGTGCCAGATTTCTCCGAGAATATAGATATCCGGGTTGATCTCCTTGACCCGCGCATGCAGTTCTTTGCAGAACCTGTGGGAAACTTCATTTGCCACATCCAGACGGATTCCATCGATTCCGTAATTTTCCACCCAGTTGGCACAAATATCTACAAAATATTTGCGTACTTTCGGATTGTTTGTATTGATCTTTGGCATGGAATCAAAAAAGGCAAATGTATAATACTGTTTCTTCTTTGCCGCCTGCCCGTTTTTATCAAACGGCCATTCATTGATCATAAACCAGTCATAATATTCCGACTCCGGTCCCTTTGCAAGCACATCCTGCCACGGTGCGAAATAATATCCGGAATGATTGAACACACCGTCAAGCATTACGCGGATGCCCCGCTTATGCGCTTCCTTCACAAGGTGTTTAAAGGTTTCCTCATCGCCAAAACGCGGATCAATCTTCGTATAATCCGTGGTATCGTATTTGTGATTTGACGGAGCTTCGTTGATCGGTGTCAGATACAGACCGTTGATTCCCAGATTCTGCAGATAATCCAGCTTGTCTGTAATCCCCGCCAGATCTCCTCCGAAACATTCCTCATTAGTCACGCTTCCATGCTCTCTCCACAAAACCACATTCTCAGGATCATTGGAAGGATCTCCGTTGCAGAAACGATCCGGGAAAATCTGATACCATACGGTATCGTTGACCCATGCCGGGGTACACGGTACATCACAGGGATTCATCCACGGGAAAACAAAGCACTGACGGCTTCTGCCCTCCAGATGCATCTGTTCGCTGCTGACAAACCCGTCTTCAAAATAAAACCAGCTTTCCTCCTCTGTCTGAAGTTCAAAATAATACTTCAGACGCTTGTACTCCGGACGCACGGTTGTGGTCCACCAGATCTGATTTTTTAACCGCTTTTTATATATGATCGGCTCCTTTTTTCCATCCCAGTACTCCCCGCCGCCTAATATTCCCGCGGCAAACGGATCTCCGAGTATAATGGATACCGATTTTACATCGTAGCCCGTTTTTATATTGATAATCAGCTCATCCTCATTCAGCGGATAACAGTAATTGTCACTCGCCTGATGATATACTGCGTTAAATTCCATATGTTCCCTCTCTCTTTTTTATGTTTATTTCCTTTAAATATTACCATATCTCTCTTGACTATTCAATGCGATGTTTTTTATAATATCCCTTAGAATATTAACGTTTTTAAGGAGGCATTTATGGCAGGCTCATCATTTGGCAATTTATTTCGTATCACCACATGGGGGGAATCCCACGGTAAAGGCATCGGTGTTGTTGTGGATGGCTGTCCTGCCGGACTCAGCCTCTGTGAAGAAGATATCCAGAAATTTTTAGACCGGCGTAAACCCGGCCAGTCCAAATTTACCACACAGCGCAGGGAAAGTGACACCGTAGAAATCTTATCCGGTGTCTTTGAGGGAAAAACAACCGGTACCCCGATTTCCATGATGGTCTGGAACAAAGACCAGCACTCTGCGGATTACAGTGAAATTGCCTCCTACTACCGGCCGGGACATGCCGATTTCTGTTTTGACGAAAAATACGGATTTCGTGATTACCGCGGCGGCGGACGTTCCTCGGGGCGCGAAACGATCGGACGCGTTGCCGGCGGTGCAATTGCGATCAAAATTTTAGAGCAGATGGACATCTCCATACTTGCCTACAGTCAGGCAATCGGTCCGGTGTCCATTGATCCTGCCCGGTTTGATCCCGCAGAAATTTCAAAAAACAAGCTGTATATGCCGGATGCAACAGCCGCAGCAAAAGCCAGCGCATATCTCGAAAAATGTTTACAGGAACAAAACTCCAGCGGTGGCATCATCGAATGTCAGATTTTGGGGCTTCCCGTCGGACTCGGTGATCCCGTTTTTGAAAAACTCGATGCGAATCTGGCAAAAGCAATCCTCTCGATCGGTGCCGTAAAGGGCTTTGAAATCGGAGCCGGATTTGGTGCAGCTACCGCTACCGGGCTAACCAACAACGATGCATTTTGCATGGAGAATGGACATATCTCCAAGAGAACCAATTATTCCGGTGGCACGCTCGGTGGCATGAGTGATGGCTCTCTGTTATTTTTCCGCGCAGCTGTCAAACCGACACCGTCCATTGCAGCAACACAGCAGACCGTCAACAAAGACGGAAAAGAAATTGAGATCAGCATCAAAGGGCGACACGATCCGATTATCGTTCCGCGTGCAGTGGTCGTTGTTGAGGCAATGACAGCTATCACGATTTTAGATGCGCTCCTTTCCAACATGACCGCAAGACTTGACCGGATTATTGATTTTTACAGACAATAACGTTTAATCACAATAAAAATTGGCAGTGAGGCTACGATGCAACAGCTTCACTGCCAATTTTTTCTTGTTTATTTTTCGTAAAGAAATTCTTCCGGCAATGTAACGTTAAAATCTTTTGCCAGATCCCGGAAATTGTCCGGAGTGATCGTCTGAAGCTTATCCGGTCTCATGGATAACATCTTCACAAGAATTTCTGCCGATTTCTCAGCGGTGTGCATCAGACCGAATGTCAGATCAAAATCTTCGCCTGCTGCGAACATTCCGTGATGTGCCCAAATGGCCAGATCATACTTTTTCATCAGTTCACTTGTTGCAACCGCGATCTCTCTTCCTCCCGGAACCATCCACGGAACGACACCGACACCGTCCGGAAAAACAACCGGACACTCCGTTGCCATCTCCCACAGTTCTCTCGTAAACACTTTATCTTCGAGTGGAAGTACAAATGTGAGTGCAATAATATTGGTGGTATGTGCATGATAGACCACACGGTAATTTGGATTTTGAAGTTTTTTTACTTCGAGATTCATCAAATGACTCGGAAGCTCGGAAGTCGGTCTGCCTCCATTGACCAGCCCCCATACAATACGGTAATTTTCACCTTTTTCGTCCAGTTCAATCATGCAGATGGAATCTTCCGGCTTAATGATCACATTGCGGAAATACTTACCGCTTCCCGTAACCAGAAAAAACTCGCCGGCAAGATTCGGTACACTTGTGCCAATTGGCTGCCATTCCTTCGCCTTAAAATTCTCTTTTATCAATTCTACTTCTTCCGGTTTTACACGATAAGAAAGGTTTCCACCATTTCTCTCATGCCATCCCTGCTCCCATCCGTCATTCGCCATGCGGATAAATTCCTGTACAAATTCTGCATCTAAAAAATTCATAATTATAATTCCTCTTTTCTATTCTTTTTTAATTTCTCTTTTCCAATACTTCGTTCTCATACTTTTCGATTTCATCATAGAAATGAAGATCATCAACGACGCCCTCACGTCTTAAGTACTCATCCCATATCTCACCGATCGGCAACATCTTCACCGCCTCATTCATAACCATAAGTTTGCTCATCTGATTCGTATCCTGAAGCGCTTTGAGCATTGCATTCGGTGTACATAAAGCTATAAGAAGGGCTTTCTGCCAGCTTCGAAATCCTGTTGCAAGTGCCGAAACACGGTTGATACTTGCATCAAAATAGTCCAAAGCCATATAGACACGGTCAAGCGCATTATCTCTTACAATTTCTTTTGCCATCTCCTTCGTCTCATCATCAAGAATCAGCACATGATCGGAATCCCAGCGCACACCTCTTGTGATATGCAATGCAAATTCCGGATAAAAGCAGAGCATTGCCGGAATCTTGTCAGATACATACTCCAGTGGATGATAATGTCCGTTGTCCATAAGTGGCATACAGCCGTCATGTAAAGCAGCAAAACTAAGTGTAAACTCAGCCGATCCGACTGTGTAAGACTCCACACCTATACCGAAAACTTTTGACTCCACACAAGGCTTTACGAGGTTATGATCGTATGGCTCCGATAAGATCTGCTCGATGGAATCCTTGTATCGCATACGAGGTCCCATACGGTCTGCCGGAACATCTTTAAATCCATCACCGGTCCAGATGTTCATAACGCAAGGCATTCCGGTCTCTTTTGCAAAATATTCCGAGATGCGGATGCATGCCTTTCCGTGATTGATCCAGAAACGTCTTGTCTCCTCGTCCGGACTCGAAAGTGTCTGACCGTCCTTTACTTTCTCGTGTGAGAAAAAGGTCGGATTAAAATCGATACCCATATGATGCTTCTTGGCAAATTCTACCCATTTAGCAAAATGCTTTGGTTCAAGCGCATCTCTGTCTGCAAATTCCCCCGGTGCAAAGATTGCATAAGATGCATGTATGTTTAATTTTGCGGTTCCCGGCATCAGTCTCATCGCTTCTTCCATATCTGCCATCAACTGTTCCGGCGTTCTAGCACGGCCCATATAATTACCGGTCGTTTGAATGCCTCCAGTAAGTCCTCCGTCATTGTCAAAACCGATCACATCATCCAGCTGCCAGCAGTGAAGCGATACCGGAACTTTCTTTAATGTCTCGATCGCCTTGTCGGTATCCACACCGAGTGCTGCATATTTTTCTCTTGCTGCTTCGTAATTTGTCATGTCTCTTCTCCTTTACTTTTCGTATTTATGAATTGGGAAGGAAGCATAAACACATTGTCTTGCCTCCTTTAAGTTTTCTAATTCTCCCGCTGCGATCATCTGCGCACAGAGATTACCGATCGCAGTCGCTTCCGTCGGTCCTGCATAGATTGTCTTCTTCGTGAAAAATGCGGTCAGTTTGTTCAGATAATCCGCATTGGCACCGCCACCAACGATCTGAATACAGTCGTATGTTTTTCCGGTCAGTTTCTCAATCTCCTTTGCTGTATCGGCATAGCATTTTGCGAGACTGTTGTAGATCACACAGGCAACTTCCGCAATGCCCTGTGGCACCTGCTGTCCACTCTCTTTACAGGCTTTCTGCACCTCGCTCGTCATATGCTCCGGCGCAAGAAATCTCGGATCGTTGGCATCAACGAAAGAAGGAATCGTCTGCTTTGACGCAAGTTCGCTGATCTCTCCAAAACCAAGTTCCGGGGCTATCTCCTTTCGCACCGACTGGATCATCCAGAGTCCCATAATATTCTTAAGATAGCGGAAGCGATAATCGTATCCGCCCTCATTCGTCATGTTATGCTTTCTGCTTTGCTCATCACAGGCAGCTTCTTTCAATTCGGTTCCCATCAATGACCATGTTCCGGAACTGATATAAAGTGGCTGTTCCTCTTTGGATGGAACTGCCATCACTGCAGAAGCTGTATCATGCGTTGCCGGCAAGACTACTTTGCATTCAAAACCTACCTGTTTCTGAATAGAATCCGCCAAGTTTCCGACAATGCTTCCCGCCATCATAATTGTCTGAAAGAGGGTTCTCGGATATCCCAGCCGATCAATCAATGCCCAGTTCCAGTCATTGGCTTTCGGATCAACCAGCTGTGTTGTTGTCGCGTTCGTATATTCCTGTAACTTATTTCCCGTCAAAAGAAAGTTAAAATAATCCGGAATCATAAGCATACTTTGTGCCCTATCCAGGCTTTCCGGATTCTGCTGCTTAAGCGCCATTAGCTGATAGATCGTATTAAACTTCTGCTTTTGAATACCCGTAATTTCATACAAATCATTTTCCGAAATAATCTCATATACCTGCTTGTCCATCCCATCCGTTCTCGCATCACGATATGCCACGGCATCACCAATTCTTTGTCCCTGATCATCCAACAATACAAAATCTACAGCCCAGGTATCGATTCCCATACTATACGGAATCTTTCCTATATCCGCACATTTCTTCATTCCGGTTTGAATTTCCCCAAAAAGCTGATCCACATTCCACACTTTATGTCCGTTATGTTCCTGCATTCCGTTTGGAAATCGATAGATCTCCTCTAAGACAATTCGCCCGTCTTTCTTATGCGCAAGAATATGGCGTCCACTCGACGCTCCGATATCAATCGCCAGATAATATCTGTTTTCCATTGTCTGCCCCCTTTTTCTCTTATCTGATACACCAAAAAGATAACAAAAATAAGGACAGCTTTTTAGCCTCTGATTAGACTAAAAAACTGTCCTTATTTTCTGAATAGCCTTTATTATCTTCTCATATGTTTTTCTTTCTTTTCTTCATACATGCGCTTGTCCGCCGATTCGATCAACTGATTTAAATCATCAATCTCGTCAGATGCATGTACGGAACATCCGATACTGGCAGACAATTGGTAGATTCTCTTCTCGTTTTGATTTTCTTTTTCCATTGTATTTTTTATCTTACTTACGATCATCTGCATCCGCTTGGCATTCGTACAACTCCCAAACACCACAAATTCATCACCTCCATAACGCATTACCAGACAATCCTTCGGAACTGATGCCTTTATCACATCTGCCATCTCGCGTATGAAAGCATCGCCGACCTTATGCCCTAACCCATCATTGACACTCTTTAGACCGTCAATATCCAAAAAAATCATAAATGCCCGCCGATGTTGTCCTTTAATCCGTTCAACAACCGCATTTGCGGAATAAAAAAAGCCACTCCGATTGAACACCTGTGTCAGCATGTCATACTTCCACATACGGTTGATCTTCTCATTCATCTGATTGATCCATTTCCATTTGCGAATATTTTCGAGTGCCATACCGATATTAACCGTCCATAAATATGCAAGCTCACTTTTTAACGCAAAGACACTTCCATCCGAGACACAATATCCATAACATATTTTTTGATAATAAATTGGTGTCACTATGTAGAATGTTTTCTGTAATTTATTTCTCATTTCATAAGGCAAAATTTCCTTTGACGGAAATTTTCCATAGGAGTCAAACTTTCTATCATGATAGGCAAGCGGTATATGAACCTTTTGGGTATAGTGCTCACAAATCGCTTGTTCTCTGATATTAGTTTTTATGTCATCATACGCAAACAACTTTTTTCATCACACAGGCAAAGATAAAACTCTTTCATATCTGATCGGATAACATATTTTTTTAACCGCGAACACAATTCTTCCACACTCTCAAGCCCGGTCAGATCGAATTCCATACTTTTTAACGCATCTAGTGCCTCCTCATAGCTTAAGCATTGGTTCTGATATTCCACTCGAAGATCCCGGATCGACTTTGGTGTCTGGCAGTTACATCCGCAGCTTTCCCGATACAGAATCTGGGTTTCCAATTTCACAGATGTATGACTTTGTGCATCAAAAAGCAGATCGACCGCCTTTTCCCCGAGCATTTCCTGTCTGCGATCAACGGTCGTCAAAGACGGAATATAAAATGCGGACAGCTCATCATTGTCAAAACCGGTTACTACGATATCTTTTGGGATTTCATAACCATACTGCTGCAAGCGCTCCATTCCACCGATCGCCATCGCATCATTTGCAAATACAATTGCCTGCGGCGTCTGGTTTTTCATAAAATATTCGATGGCTTTTCTTCCGCTTTCACGATTATAATTTCCGCAGTAAACCTGACAATCACAAACAGGAATGCCATGCTCTTCCATAGCATCCCTATATGCCCGATAACGTTCCATTCCTTCTTTGCCCTGCAGAATACCGCACACATAATTGATTTTTGTCAGATGATGTTTCTTTATCAGATGTTCTACAATACGTTTCTGGCTATTGTAATCCGATATTCCGACATTATGCATTCCATCAATATATTCATCAACACTTACCGCTGGAATCCTGCTCTCTTTTATCCGGTTCATCAACGAGTTGGAAGCCGGTTCATATTGTATTGAATTTTTCATAACGATCACACCATCGTAGGTAGTAAGATCCGGAAGTTCCATAATTTGAAATGCTCCGACTTTGTTTTCTTCCGACTCATCATAGTTCACAAAGCATGTAAAAATAAATACATCCGTATCGAATTCCGCAGCACGTCTTAATACACCGTCGATCACACGATTCTGATTATCAAAACTGATTGCACCTGCAAGAAACGCAATTTTTTTTCTCATGTTTCCCATCTTTCCCTGAATCTGATCCTAAATTTTCTGAAAACGATTCATTTCTTCCATAAGATGTTTTGAAGAGTCAACGTTTTCCGTTGCTTGTTGTCGAATGTTCGTGATAGAATTTGCAAGATCAGACACATTTTCTGTTGCACTGCTAATTCCCTGTGCATTTTCTTCCACAACCGTTGATATGTTGGTGATTCCATTATTCATCTCAGCCATAACCTTATGTAATGCCGAAATATTATCGTTAAAAACAGCCATAACAGAATCCATATGCTCTGCCTTCTCATAATACGTATCCGTAGCACCTTCAAATCCAACGTAATCACTCATAATCCGATTTTGTACAAAGTACATAAGATTTTGTGCATTATCCATAAGTTGATTTACTGCCGATATCACTTCTACACTAATACTCTGAATATCATTTGCAGTATTTTTACTATTTTCAGCCAATTGTCGAATTTCTTCAGCCACAACAGCAAAACCTTTCCCTACTTCTCCGGCACGCGCAGCTTCAATAGATGCATTTAAAGCCAGAAGATTTGTCTGACTTGCAATATCAAGAATATCATTGGTTAAATTATTTATATTTGTAATCTGCCTGCTCGCCTCTATCGAAGAAAATAAAGCATTCTGTTTTTCATTAATAAGATTTGAAATTTCATTTTTCTTCTTTTCAGTTTCTTCTTTTACGCCAATTGCCAAAGCTTTAATATCGGAAGAAATGGAAACACCTTCCTTCGTCTGATCACCTACATTATTAACAAACTCCAATATCTCATGTGTATTCTTCATAAGCCCTTCAATTGAAGATGCTATTTCTTCCATACTTGCCGTAATTTCTTCCATCGTCGTAGCAATATAATTTATATTTTCGCTGGAACTGTTCACTTCTGTATTCATCACCCCAAGAGAATTCTGCATTGACTCCGATTGGTGGTGAACTTTACGAATAACCATCTGTAATTGAATAATAAAATTATTAATACCTTCTGACAATTGACCGATTTCATCATGTGAACGGACTGTAATGCGTTTTGTAAGATCTCCTTTTTTCTTGTTAATATCATCAATAATATGATCTAACTGACAACTGGCTGCACTTGCCGGTTTGCTTACTGTTCTCCTCATAATCAAAAGAACCACTACCGACACCATTATAAATATAACAAATAATATTTTCGTCACTTGAATATTCATATCAACTGCCTGATTATACAACTTTGACTGTTCAGAAATTCCACCTTCCAGATTTTCCGTGAGATTCGTTTCCGTTTTCTCTCCCATATCTCTAACAAGATTTTGGAAATCGGATCCAAGTGCTATACTTGCCTGCGCAAAATCCCCCGTATCTACATATTCCTGTATTGTTGAAAATTGCAAGAGCACTTTATCAAGGAATTCTTCATATTTCTTAATTGCATCTTTTAACTTTGTATTGTTATTATCTTTTAGATACACATCTATCTTCTTCTCGCTCTCAGTAATAGTTGACACTTCCTCTGCCAATGAACCTTCAAGCTGTTGACGAAGTTCTGCATTATCATACAAACTAATAATATTAAGGTATTTCTGACCTCGTTCCATACTTTTTTGAATCGTAAATATTTCTGTCTGAATTGGAATATACTGCTCCGTGATTTCTAATCCAGACCGTTTTACACGATTTTGTGATCTTACAGAAGTTATCGTATTTAGTCCAAATATAACAACAAACAGAACCATCATTAAAAGCACTTTGCTCCCAATTTTTTTCATAAATAGTTCCTCCTATTTAATTTTCTCCAAAATATTTACGCAAGAAATAGGCCGGTGCACAGCTCCATGCATGACAATAACTATTGACAATAGTTCCGCCGTACGGGGATTCATCCGGATTCTTCGGATTATACAGCTCCCAGAATGTATCTGCACCAAGCCGCGCCATACCACCCCAATACTCTGTCAAAACAGCAAGTGCTTCCTCATCCGCGTTGCATTTTAACAATGCTTCAATATAGTAGTGATACATATACGGAGTCACCATCTCAAGAGCCTCCCTATCTGCTGCAACATTATGTAAAATCCGAAGACCTTCTTCGGAATCGACTACACCGCCAAGAATCAGCCAGACCTGACTTGCATAAGAAATCTGTCTATTTTCTCCGCTGACAAAAAGTCCTTTCTTTTCATCGTAAAAATATGCTTTTGCTGCCTTTCGATAGACTTCATAAGTTCCTTTTAAGCATTCTGCATCACGATTTTCTCTTAATTCTTGTGCAATTGCAATCGCACTCTGCATCGCATACAGTAAAACCCCCTGTGCTCCCGCCTGCTTATTTAATTCTAGCGACCAGTCAAGAAAACACCATCCTAACACATCACGGTCTCTTACAATGCCGTTATCCACTCGTTTCTGCGCCAACGAAATCTGTGTTCTTGCAGTCTCCCACAAGTCACGAAGCGCCTCCTTGTCTTTTGTCTGCTTATAATAATCCCACAAAGCAACAACATACAGAAGTGAATAATCAAACATACTCGTATCATCCACTTCCGGCTCCGGATCTAAGAATACACAGGCTCCAACCTGACCGTTTTCCATCGGTAAGGCCCCAAACAGATACAGACATCCTTTTACCATATCATTCATCTGATAAGTCTCGTAATTGGCAAGTGCCTGCAGACGAAGATCTCCCATCCAGAGTCTCTGGTCACGTTTTGGTCCATCCTCAAATACCTTCTGCATACAATCATGCAGCGTATTACAGGCAATGCGATCAAGCTGTTCCAATTCCTTATTCTCGCTATGATATGCGGATAAACGGCTATCATCTGCTGAAGACAACGCAACCGCTTTTGCCTCTTCAATAATCAGGTCAAATTTAGAGCTGACATCAAGCACTTCGATTTTCACGTAACGAAACGAATATCTTCTGGGCAGAAAATATTCTCCCGGGACAAGATCAATATGCACCTGTTCCTGCTGCACCCATGCCGAACAGATCCAGCCCTGATAATCTTCCACCCGTTCCTCGAATTCCTTTTTATTTTCTGCAAACGAGAAACGAAGCCATACCGGAGCATCCGGATGTGAACGAACATACCCCAACTTTAATTTTATGTGCCCCACAAGATGTCGACCAAAATCAATTTCAACTGAATCTCCCTTTTTAAGAGGCTTTAAAAAAGCTGCTATATCCAGAGGTTCAACCACCGTTTCTTTTACTTCCGGTAACAGCTGCAACGCTTTATCCAACAATTTTAAATTTTTCACCATAACTTTTTTCTCTCACTCTTACCACTTCAAGTACTCTTTTCCACAGAACGGGTCTACTGGATTCTTACCAGTAAATGCACTTCTTCCCATGATTTTTTCCACAACGCTTTCTATCACATACTCACTGTTAGAATATCCGTTGATATAGGTTTTGATCATCGGCACATCTATCAGATGATACGGATTTGCGAGGCTGATGAACATCACCGGACGTTCCGCAACAAACCACGGAACATTGTTTCCGTTTCCCCAGAATGTGTACCAGGAAAGACGATTGGTCACTTTATTGGAAGCATTCTCAACATTTCCTATATAGATAACGAGATCATAACTTTTCTTAAACGTCCCGACATCAAATTTTGCAGTCTCGAAATTCTCCGGTTCATATATCGTTACATCAAAGCCTTCTTTTACCAGTTTGCTTCGAAAACTCTCCAACACTCTCTCATTTGAAGGGAAATCTCCCATAATCTCAAGCAGTACTTTCTTCGTTTTCCGCGGACTCAGCGGCAAGATCTTCTGTGTATCCTTAACCAGCGTAACCGCAGCATTGGCACTTTCTTTCGCCCATGTGACATGTTCGTCCGAACGCATCACACGAAGTGCTTCTTCCGTCGGCACAATCTCACTCTTTGCTTTCTTATAAAGACCCAGCGCAGCCTTAGTTGCAAGAATTCTTGTGATTGCCTCGTCCAAACGCTGCTCCGACAGAATTCCCTGCCTGTATCCGTTTAACATATACCGATAATCTTCGTCCAGATCTTTATTAAAGAGGAACATATCACATCCGGCTTCAATTGCATAAGGCACCGCCTTCTCTCTTTCCATTGCACAGCTAAAACCAACCATGCAGGTAGAATCGGTAACAATCAATCCGTTAAATCCAAGCTTTTTACGAAGCAAGCCTTTTAACAGTTCCGGAGAAAGTGTTGCAGGAACTAACTTGTCCGGAAAATCCGGATTATAAGCTTTCTGGTATGCCGGCTGTGCAATATGACCGACCATCACCGTCTGCGCTCCCGCCTGAATCAGTCCGCTGTAAATCTTTCCGTAGGTTGCATCCCACTCCTCACAGGAGAGACTGTTCACACTGGTAAGAATATGCTGATCCACCTCATCGCAGCCATCTCCCGGAAAATGTTTAATTGCAACAAGTACATTTTCTTCTTTTGCAGCCTTTATATAATTAACACCACATGCTAAGACCCGATCCGGATCGTCACCATATGTACGCACATTAGTAATCGGATTTCTCCAGTTTCTATCAATATCAACCACTGGTGCAAACGCCCAGTTACATCCCACCGCTGCCCCCTCGCTGCAACTTACTTTTCCTAAACGATAGGCGTCCTCGGTATCTCCGGTTGCAGCTATCTGCATCTGTTTTCCGTACTGTGTTCCATCCGTTGCAATTCCACATCCACCATCCTCAAGATTAGCTCCGACCAAAAGTGGAATTTTACTATGTTCCTGAAGATAACGATGTGTTCTCTGCATCTCCTTAGCCTCACCGCACCGATACATGATTCCACCGATATGGTGTGAAAGCATAACATGTTCCAGATAATCTGCATCTCCTGAATATCCGATCGGTACAAATAACTGACCGATTTTTTCTTCTAACGTCATTGCTTTTTTTGTATTTTCAACCCACTCGATATCCTCTTTCACAAGAAAGAAGGGTGCCTTTGTCAAATTGATCATATTTCTGTCCTCCATTTGTTAAGCATCAGTTATTTAAGGTTGCATTCAGCAAAGACTGACGCTACATGTCAGGTTTTTTGTAAAAACTTGACGCAATTTATTTGCGTTTTCCGGTAAACACACGAATCAATAAATGTTCGTTACTCAGATAAATTAGGAACACTACAAGCAATAAAGCATTAATGATTGCCTGCATGGATGCATTTACTTCATTTGAGAATACCGCAAATGTGGAATTCAACATTGACATACATAAAGCTGCAAGTAAAAATCCAATCTTTTCATTGGTAAATCTGCTGATATAAGATCCAATAAACATTGGAAGAAATGCAGTAAACATAATACTGATAGATCCAAAGTTAAGCTGACCTCCATTGATGGTTGTATTTCTGGAAGCGTTTAAAAAGCCAACAATTCCCATCAGGCCACCGCAGATCACATAACAGGCAATTGCATTTGGAATTTCTTTAATTCCGGTATTAACTGCAACCTTCTGACCATTCTTAAGTGCGTTATAATCGTATCCGAATTTTGTATAATCAAAGAGTCCAATAATAATTACCAGTACCGCCACAATAATAATTGCTGC
>OODD01000752.1_pt1 | contig 15470 bp, 10 predicted proteins | sample 1671311 | NCBI WGS metagenome assembly OODD01 (sample SAMN06348143, study PRJEB24527) | human gut metagenome | biome: human gut; feature: ankylosing spondylitis patient; material: feces | host: Homo sapiens | place: China | collected 2015-10 | reverse complement strand
ACACATAATGGATTAAGATTATAATGAAGCCACAAAGGTAGGAAGGAAAAGAGGGGAAAAAAACACGCACGAGGCCGAATGCTTACACTTATCTTGATGAAAAAGAATATGTTTCCGGTTGTGTCAGTTTGCTCATTTAGGGGTGCGATACGGTGACAAGTGCCTGGATATAGGACTTTTGAAGCATTGGGGAACCAATCTGTGCGGAGTATGCATACCCCAAGAGGGTGCGGCTGAAGGATTTTTCTTCGGGCTGAAGCATTTTCAGGTGTAATCCTTCAGCCGGAATGCCCACCGGCAAAGGGTTTGCGGAGAGGCTGAAGCTTTTGAAGGAATTTTCCTGTCCTTTTTCTTTGTATCACGAATTTGCTGAATACTCCTGGTTTTCCGTAATGCGCTGGTTTGGGCTAATACTTTGCACCCTTTCGGGTATATTATGCAAAAGAAGCTAATAAATTATACCCATTAGGGTGTAATTATCGCTGGTTTTGCTATATTGGTACCCTAAAGGGTGTAATTATGAATAATTCATTGTCATTGTTTGTTAAGGAAATGCGCAAGCGGTTCGGACTTACGCAAGTAGATTTGGCAGCTAAGGCGGGAGTGGGGCTTCGCTTTGTGCGCGAGTTGGAACAAGGAAAGCAAACTTTGCGAATAGACAAGGTAAACCAGGTGCTTGCCCTCTTCGGGTATGAAGTGGGAGCAGTGCCTGCAGGAAAGGAGCATAGCGTATGAGAAGGGGAAAAATATACCTGAATGATATATATCTACGCGGGGACGCTGACGGAAGACGAAAATGGTTTTACCTTTATCTATGATGCCGGATTCTTGCGTTATCCGGCTGGCACCTGAAGAACTTTTCATTGTATGACACGGGGATGGGCTATAGTCTGACGCCTGCATACCATTTGCTGTCCACGGTTATTGTCATGCCCGAGGATACGGAGGAGCTCGCCGGGGGTCAGTGGCAAGGTAATAGAGAACATCGCTTGGAAATTCCGACGTTCCATCATTAAATGGATGGAATTGATAGATGTTTCCTTCCTGCCCGAAGACATGAAGAAACCCTATAAAAGACTGGTGCTGCAACGTTTGCTTTGGCTGCGCTGAAAGATCTTTCCTTTTCTGTTTTAGTTATTTTAATTAAAACGTATGCAGTCTTTAAACATCTATTTCGTTTCTTTGTTAAAGAAGACTTAGTACGAACTAAAAGATTGTAGATATGAAAATTCGTTATTTATCTTTGATAGTGCTACTGGTAATGAGCGTATTTGCTCCTATGCAGGCACAAACCTATGACAATTTGTGGAAAGAACTGGAAGTATTGGAACGAAAGGATCTGCCCAAGTCGGTTATTTCCGAAGCAATGAAAATCTACGATAAAGCAAAAGCGGAACAGAATGTACCGCAAATGATGAAAGCCTATCTCACTGCCATGCAGTACCGTTCCCTTTTAACTCCCGATAGCTTGAAGGTAGATATGAATGGTTTGGAACAATGGGCTTCCCAAACCGGCAGTATGGAAGACAAAGCTATATTGTATTCTATTCTGGGTGAAATGACCATGCCTGCCGACGTAAAAAAAGGATTGGGTTATTTGCAGGCCTCTCTCAAGGATAAGGACCGGTTATTACTTATCCCGGTCGAGAAATTGAGACCTATGGTGAGAGTGGGAGAGGCTAGTAAACGGTATTTTCGTGATAATCTGTACAACCTGCTGGCACGTCGTGCCATACAGATCATGCAGCAGTACAGGTGGCAGGCGGCTGCTAAAGCAAATCAGACAAACAGTCTGCCTGCGGATATGACGGATATGGATCAGTTTGTTACTTATCAGTTTGTTCCCGTCTCTGATTGTGACCTGACGGCAGCTGTCATGCAGACTTATCAGTCCTTGCTGAAAGCATACGATACGGAAACGGAGCGTGAGGGCTGGTTGCTGACCGGGATAGATGCATTGAATTACCTGTACCGCAATTTTTCCGGAAACTTCTCGAATGACGTATGCCAACAGGAACTTCGGAAGTGGATTCATACTTATCCGGCTGTGAAAACAGTCCCTGAAGCTTATCTGGCTTTGGCACAATTTCTACAGTATCAAAATAATCAGGTAGAGCGCTTGCGGATAGTTCGTGAAGGAATAGCCGGATACCCCCGTTACGAAGGTATCAACCAACTGAAGAATATAGAAAAGGAAATTCTGAATGCAAGCCTTTCACTGGAAATAGCTACGGCCTATCCGGGTGAACAGCAGTCGGTGAAAGTAAATTATAAAAACCTTACCGGCATCACCTTGCAGTTATATAAGGTGAATTTACCCGTAACCTCTGCCGTATTGCAGAACAGAACCACCCATTTTGAAAGTAAATATGCCCGTTTGCAACGCGAGGAGCATTTTTCTTTGAAACCTACTACAGATTATTTGAATGTCGATACCACCCTGACCATACAGGCTCCTCAAGCGGGAATTTATTTCTTAAAGGCAGTGCCCGATGGGAAGAAGGGCGTTTCGGACGGAACATTAATGAATGTCACCGCTTTAAAGACCATTTATCGTCCTCTGCCGGATGGTACGTTGGAACTGGTGGTGGTAGATGCAGTGAGCGGACAGCCTGTTTCTGAGGCGGAAGTAACCATTTATACGGAGAAGGGGGGAGGTTATTCTCCCCAACAGACCTACCAGGCGGATAAACAGGGTACTTTGAAACTGGATTTCCTGAATAGTAACAAATACTGGTATAATGCACATACGGCGGCTGATAATGCGATGCCCATCTTGAATCTTTGGAAAAACGATTATTACTATAAAGAGAGCAAGAGGAAAGAAGTTTTGCAATTATTTACCGACCGCTCCATTTACCGTCCCGGTCAAACCGTATATGTATCCGGCTTGGCTTATGAAATGGAAAAGGATTCTACGCGTGTGCTTGCGGATAAAAAATATACGGTATCCCTATATGATGCGAATAATAATGAAACAGGAAAAGTGGAAGTACGGACGAATGGTTTTGGCTCGTTCAGCGGACAGTTTGTTTTGCCCTCTCCTTGCCTGACCGGTTATTTTAGCTTGCGTGCGGCCGATACTTCTGTCAGTTTTAAGGTAGAAGAATATAAACGTCCCACCTTTGATGTCACGTTTGAGCCCGTGAAAGTGGAGTATCAAGTGGGTGACTCTATAGAAGTGGTGGGTATGGCAAAGACTTTTGCCGGTGCGCCTGTGCAGAATGCCAGGGTACACTATAATATATCTCGTTCCTATGCCTGGGTCTGGCGGTTTATGGGCAGAGGTTCAGCCCGTTGGGAGGGAGAGGCAATGACCGATGCGGATGGTAAGTTCAGCGTTCCGGTGCATTTTGAAATAGACTCGGACAGGAGAGAATCTCCGTTGTGGTATTATACGTACAACATACAGGCGGATGTGACGGATGGTGCAGGTGAGACACAGCAAGCTAATTTGTCATTGCCTTTAGGAAGCACTTCAATGGTGCTGAATATGGATAATCTGCCCGATAATTTGGTGAAAGAAAAGAAGCTGGAAATAAAACTGACAGCCATGAATCTTTCGGGTGAGCCGGTAGATACTCCGGTTACTTATCAGGTAGTCGAAATGGAGGAGCAGAAAGACGGTCAGGAAAAAGAAGGCAGAAAGGTATTGACCGGTACGGTGGAAGCCAACAAGAGTTTTGTTCCAGAGGCTATTTATGCCCTGCCTTCCGGCAATTATCGTTTGAAGCTCTCGGCTAAGGATACGCAGGGCAGAGAGTGTACGGCATCTAAGAATTTCCTTCTGTTTTCATTGAACGACAAGCGTCCGCCTTTCGTGATAACGGATTGGTTCTATCAGGATGGTCTGGAATTTGATGCAGCATCTCCGGCTACTGTATATATAGGTAGCAGCGAAAAGAATGTCTATCTGCTTTATGATGTATTTGCAGGAAATAAGCGCTTGGAAAGCAAACGTATAGAGCTTTCTGACTCGGTGGTCAGTTTCCGCTTCCCTTATAAGAAGGAATATGGTGACGGCATTCTGGTAAGTATGGCATTTGTGAAAGATGGCAGACTTTACAGTCATAATGCACGGATTATGAAACCGGCCCCTGAAAAGAAGTTGCAGCTGAAATGGACTACGTTCCGTGACAAACTCCGTCCTGGACAGCAAGAGGAATGGAAACTGACGGTACTTTATCCGGATGGAAGCCCGGCTGAGGCTGAAATGCTGGCTACTATGTATGATGCTTCTCTGGATAAAATCTATAGTGCACATAAGTTGGACTTTGGAGTGGACTTTCATTATGTGGTTCCTTTGACTTATTGGAATACATCCTATATGCGGAATGCTTATTTGTATGTTGATTTCCCGTTGAAGAGGCTCCGTGCGGTTCCTTTGGAATATAGTGAATTGATCATTCCATCTACAGGAAGAATGGAGGCTATGGTGGTAGGTTACGGAGGCAGTCCTCGTGCCACTCTTGCAGGAGCTTTGAAGATTAGAGGCAGGAGTGCCGCAAATGCTGTGATGAACCAGGAGGCTGTTACTGATATGGTGCTCCAGGAAGAAATGGTAGAAACGTCTGCACAGGAAAAGGTAGAAATGGGCAGTTCTGAAGAACTGGCAGAAACGGGTGATATACAGATACGTGAAAACTTTGCGGAAACGGCATTCTTTTACCCACAGCTCCGCACCAATGAAAAAGGTGAAGTCAGTATTTCCTTTGTACTACCCGAAAGCCTTACCCGATGGACGTTTATGGGCTTGGCACATACCCGGAATGTGGATTATGGAAAGATAGAAGCTACCGCTACTGCCAGCAAAGAGTTTATGCTTCAGCCTAATATGCCCCGCTTTGTCCGCGTGGGAGATAAAGCGAATATTGCCGCTTCACTGATGAACCTGTCGGACAAGGGAGTGAAAGGGACTGTCCGCATGGAATTGTTCAATCCGGAAACAGAAAAGGTATTCTATTCACAAAAACAGAAGTTTGATGTGAAGGGAGGAGAAACCGGGCATGTGAACTTTACTTTTGAAGTGAGTGACAAATATGCGGTAATGGCATGCCGGATGGTAGCGGATGGAGATACCTTCAGTGATGGAGAACAGCGTTACATCCCCGTTCTGACAGACAAACAGTGGGTGACGGAAACCGTTCCTCTGAACGTGAATGGGGAAGGTGCGCATACTTTCTCTTTGGAAAACCTGTTTAACAAGCATAGCAAAACGGCTTCCGAACAACGGTTGACCGTAGAATTTACTGCCCATCCGGCTTGGTATGCCGTGCAGGCTTTGCCTGTAGTGGCTAATCCTCAGAATGAAGATGCGCTTTCCTGGGCTACCGCTTATTATGCCCATTCATTGGCTGCGTTTATAGTCAAAGAAAATCCCCGTATCAAGCAGGTCTTTGATAGCTGGAAGGCTCAAGGTGGCACGAAGGAGACTTTTATGAGCAATCTGCAAAAGAATCAGGAACTGAAAAATATCCTGCTCGCTGAAACTCCCTGGCTGACAGAAGCTACCAATGAAGCCGAACAAAAACAGCGTATCGCCACTTTGTTTGACCTGAATACAATGAATAGCCAACTGGCTGTTTCTGTAGAGAAACTGGGAGAATTGCAAAATGCCGATGGCGCATGGAGTTGGTATAAAGGTATGCAAGGCAGCCGCTATGTAACCACTCAGGTAATGGAAATGCTTGTCCGGCTGAATGCATTGACTCATCAGGATGCTGACAGCCGGATGCAGCCTATGATTCAAAAAGGGTTCGAGTATTTAGGCAAGCAGGCAGCCGAAGAGTATAAGTCAATGAAAGAAGCTGAAAAGAAAGGAGCCGTCGGCCTCCGTCCGTCAGAGCAGGTTCTCAGGTATTTGTATATCTGTGCTTTGGATGGCAAGGCTCCGGTTGATGAAAAGGTGAACCGGTATTTCATAGACAAGTTGTCCGGTGAGGGAAAAGAACTGACGATTTATGGAAAGGCGTTGGGAGCTATCATCTTGCAGCAGGCCGGTAAGGTGGCAGAAGCCAGGCTGTTTATGCAGTCATTGATGGAGTATTCTGTTGTGACGGATGAAATGGGGCGTTACTTTGATACTCCTAAAGCCCGATATTCATGGTTCAGTTATAAAATTCCGACTGAAGTGGCTGCTATGGAAGCTATACAGCGTATAACAAAAGATACGAAAGCTATTGATGAAATGAAACGCTGGCTGTTGAAGCAGAAACAGACACAGACTTGGGAAACGCCGATTGCCACGGCTGATGCGGTGTATGCATTGATGGCTACAGGAGCTTCGGATTTATTGGCAAATACAGGAGGAGTAGAGATTACTTTAGGTAAAGAAGTGATCCGGACTCCGGCAGATAATGCCATCGGTTATATCAAGAAGACGGTGTCCGGTGATGTGATGAATATCAAGAAAGTAAGCGTGGATAAAGAAGGAACCGGAATGGGTTGGGGAGCCGTTTATGCCCAATATCTGGAAAGTATGGATCAAATAGGTGAGCAGGGAAACGGATTGTCTGTCAGCCGTCAATTATATAAAGGAGATGAGGCTTTGAATGAATCAGCTCCATTGAAGGTTGGCGATAGGATTACCGTTCGCCTGACTGTGAAGGCTGACCGTGATATGGATTTTGTTCAGATCAAGGATGACCGTGCAGCTTGTATGGAACCGTTACAGGCAGTTTCGGGATTCCGTTGGGGCAACGGGCTGGGATATTATCAGGCTACCAAAGATGCTTCGACTCAGTTCTTTATCGATCAGATGAGAAAAGGAACTTATGTGATAGAGTATCAGGTGTATGTGAACCGGACAGGAGAATATCAGGCCGGAATTGCAACTGTTCAGTCTGCTTATGCTCCGGAATTCGGAGGGCATACGAGAGGATATCGGGTGATGGTGGAATAAAGACACGGGATGTCTGGAATTAATTGTGTGATTTCATAAAAAGTAAGTTGGCTTGCTAACTTACTTTTTTCTTATGCTTCTGCCGTCCACCCATTCTAGTCTTATTTCAAAACCATCTTCAGCCGTGCCATAAAAATAGCGGCCTGAAACGGATGGATATTCAATTATAAATGTATAACTATCTGAATAATATAGATACAACCAACCGTTTTGAATTTCCCAGTCAAACTTATATACCCTATAAAGTTCATCATTATGGTAACAGCGCTCTTCCGTACCTACACCATGATCTGTGAAAGCACCTGAGGTGAATGTGATGTAACTGTAAAGAGGTTCTCCATATCGGTCTTCAAATCCCATATCGCCCCACCAAGTCTTACCGTATAATCCTGAAATGTCAAATCCTCTTTCCTCATCGCTTTCACATGAAGAAAAACTTATCATTGTAATCAATGCAATGGCAACGAACCAGTAATGTTTTACTATTTTCATAATTTATCTGATTTTTAATGCGGGACAAAGATAAAGGTTATTCATAAGATAAAATAAATTATAGGCTGAAAAAATGGGTAAAGGATGTTTTTTGTCTATCTTTGCTATCTAAAAAGCATAAAATAATTGTATGAAACATATTATACTGATAGTAAGTTTGTTAATGGGAGTGACTTTGGGAGTACAGGCACAACCCAAAGCATTATTTGATAAGACAACGCATGAATTTGGAACTATTTTATGGAAAAATCCGGTGACGGCAACCTTTAAAATCACTAATAAAGGAGATAAACCTTTAGTGATATCTAATGTGACAACGTCTTGTGGCTGCACGGTTGCTGATTGGACCAAAGAACCGATTGCACCGGGAAAGACCGGGATTGTCAGTTCTACTTTTGACGCCAAAGCCATCGGACGTTTTCAGAAGAGCGTAGGCATTTATTGCAATGCCTCGAATAAACCTATCTATCTGGCTATCCGGGGAGAGGTAACAGCCGATCCTAAGAATTACACTTTCACACATCCTTTTCAAATTGGCGCTATTCGTCTGGATAAGGAAGAAATAGAGTTTGAGGATGCCAATAAAGGTGATAAACCGACTATGGAATTGTTGGTTGCCAATACGTCAGATAAACTATATACCCCTGTGCTGATGCATTTGCCTCCTTACCTCAGTGCTGTTGCAACTCCGGAAAAATTAGGAAGGGGACGTACGGGTAAAATCAAGATCACTCTTGATACGGATAAGCTGCCTAAATTGGGCTTGACAACAGCTTCTGTTTATCTATCCCGTTTTCCGGGAGATAAGGTAGGAGAGGAAAATGAAATTCCGGTTTCTGCCATATTATTGCCGGATTTCTCGCATATCAGCCAGCAGGAACGCTTGAATCCGCCTGCCATTCATCTTTCTGCCAAAGAGTTGCAGATGGGAGAACTGAAAAGCGATGAAAAGAAAGCATATACGATTATTGTTAAGAATGTAGGAAAATCTAATCTGGAAATTCTTGATTTGCAGGTGTTTAATTCTGCTTTGGGGGTCCAGTTGAAGAAACGTGTCTTGAAACCGGGTGCGTCTACCAAGTTGAAGATTACTGCTTTCGGTCAAAATTTGAAGAAAGTAAAGGGTACTCCGCGTGTCTTGATGATAACCAATGATCCTAACAATCCGAAGATAATTATTAAAGTAAAAGTAACCTCAAAAAAATAGCTATGGAACATCCTGAAAATAGTGAAGAATATAAGGGATTGACAGTGAACAAAGGTATTGAGCAACCATCTATTGTGAATCCTTATTTGAAACTACGTAAAAAACCTCGTCGTCGTGAGTTTTCCGTAGGTGAATATGTAGAAGGCATCGTAAAAGGTGATGTGACCGTATTGAGTCAGGCGGTTACTTTGGTGGAGAGTGTAAAACCGGAACATCAGGCTATTGCCCAGGAAGTGATAGAGAAGTGTTTGCCTTATTCCGGAAATTCTATGCGAATCGGTATCAGTGGTGTGCCCGGTGCCGGCAAGAGTACATCTATTGATGTATTTGGATTGCATGTGCTTGAGAAGGGAGGAAAATTAGCTGTTTTAGCTATTGATCCCAGTAGTGAGCGTTCTAAAGGCAGTATTTTGGGAGATAAGACCCGCATGGAGAAACTATCCGTCCATCCGAAGTCTTTTATACGGCCTAGTCCGTCGGCAGGTTCGTTGGGAGGGGTAGCTCGTAAGACTCGTGAAACGATCATACTTTGTGAGGCGGCGGGCTTTGATAAGATTTTTGTTGAAACGGTTGGAGTAGGGCAGAGCGAAACGGCAGTGCATTCTATGGTGGATTTCTTTTTGCTGATCCAACTGGCCGGTACTGGTGATGAATTGCAGGGGATTAAGAGAGGTATCATGGAAATGGCGGATGGAATTGTTATCAATAAAGCCGACGGCAGCAATATTGAGAAAGCAAAACTGGCTGCCAGTCATTTCCGCAATGCTTTACATTTGTTTCCTGCTCCTGATTCGGGCTGGAGTCCTAAAGTAATGACGTATTCCGGCTTTTATGGTATTGGAATTAAAGAAATCTGGGATATGATCTATGAATACTTCGCTTTTGTGAAAGCGAATGGTTATTTTGAATATCGCAGAAATGAACAGGCCAAGTATTGGATGTATGAGTCTATCAACGAGCATTTGCGTGATAGTTTCTATAATAATGAAAAGATAATTTCTATGTTGGCTGCAAAAGAGGAAGAGGTGCTGAATGGCAAACTGACTTCGTTTGTTGCTGCCAAAAAGTTATTGGATGCTTATTTCTCAACCTTGAAATAAGGTTTTGCTACCAACAGGCAAAACAAAAAACGCAGATTATGATTATTCATTAAATCTGCGTTTTTTTTATTGTCTGTGGTGGATGAAATTAGATAGAAAGTTCGTGAAGTACATTCACCAATTCTCTGTCTATAGGCTTGTCGTTCTTTATAGCTTTAGCGAAAGGTACATAAACAATCTTATCATCATCAATACCAATCATTACATTACGTTGTCCTTCCAATAATGCTTGGATGCTGGCCACTCCCATACGGCTGGCAATGATTCGGTCATGCGCTGTGGGGCGTCCGCCACGTTGTAAATGTCCTAATATCGTTACACGCACATCGTATTGCGGATATTCGTTCTTCACACGTTCGGCATAGTGCATTGCACCCCCGGTCAGTTCGCTTTCGGCTACTAATACGATGCTACTGCTCTTGGATTTGCGGAAACCATGTTCGATGAATTCTTCCAATTGGTCAACTTCTGTGCTGAATTCCGGAATAATAGCTGCTTCTGCACCTGCGGCAATAGCGCCGTTCAATGCCAGGAAACCTGCATCACGTCCCATCACTTCAACAAAAAATAAGCGTTCGTGAGAAGTTGCCGTATCACGGATTTTATCTACTGCATCCAAAATTGTGTTCAAAGCTGTATCATAGCCGATGGTGGTGTCGGTTCCATACAGGTCGTTGTCAATCGTTCCGGGCAGACCGATACAAGGCACATCAAATTCCTGAGCAAAGATACGTGCACCGGTCAACGAACCGTCACCGCCGATAATGACCAAAGCATCAATCTCGTGCTTTTTCATATTTTCGTAAGCTTGTGCCCGTCCTTCGGGTGTCGTGAATTCTTTGCAACGGGCGGTTTTCAGAATGGTACCTCCCATTTGTATGATGTTGCTAACATTTTGGCTTTTGAATTCCTGAATTTCATCTGTTACCAATCCTTTGTAACCTCTATAAATGCCATATACTTTCAAGCCGTTATAGATGGCAGAACGTGTGACTGCACGAATGGCAGCATTCATTCCCGGAGCATCTCCTCCAGAGGTTAAAATACCAATACTTTTAATCGTTCCCATAAATACCCATTTTAATATTTTTATGTCGCAAAGTTAACAAATTATCAGTTGGACAACGATAATTTTCTATTTTTTATTGGTCTATTTTTCGTTTAAGATTGCTTTTTTACATTCTTCCATCAACCATTTGGGGGTGGAAGTCGCTCCACAAATGCCGATGGAACGGACGTCCTCGAGCAAGTTCCGGTCTATTTCTTCCGGCTGGTCAATGAGGTATGAATTCGAATTGATCTTTTTGCATTCTTGATATAAGATCTTTCCGTTTGAGCTTTTTCGTCCGCAGACAAAAAAGATCAGATCATGTGCTGCTGCAAATTTGCGGATGTTAGGCATCCGGTTGGCCACTTGCCGGCAGATTGTGTCGTAATATTCAAAAGTGGCATCGGGTGAGATATGCTCCTTGATATATTCTATGATTTGCCAGAATTCTTCCAAAGACTTGGTTGTCTGGGAGTACAAGCGTATGTCTTTGGTGAAGTCCAGATGAGCAGCTTCAGCAGGTGTTTCTATGACAATTGCTTTTCCATGAGTTTGACCTACCAGCCCCAGTACTTCGGCATGACCGTTCTTGCCATAAATCACGATTTGTGTGTCTTGACTTGCCGGAACATTGTCATACTCCTGTTTGATGCGCTTTTGGAGGCGTAATACTACCGGACAGGTGGCGTCAATGATCTCGATGTTGTTGGTACGGGCTATAGCGTATGTTTCAGGAGGTTCTCCATGTGCGCGCAACAGTACTTTGGCATCGTGTAATTGGGCAAACTCTTCGTGGTTTATTGTGATAAGCCCCATTTTTTTTAGGCGTTCACATTCCTGTCCGTTGTGTACAATGTCTCCCAGACAATAAAGAGTGTTTCCTTTTGCCAGTTCTTCTTCTGCTTTACGGATAGCTGTGGTGACTCCGAAGCAGAACCCAGATCCTTCGTCTATCTCTATGTTAACCATTTATCGCTGCTTGAAATTTTTCGGTCAGCCACTTTTTCTGTTCGGCAATGCTCATGTGGCTGTTGTCCAATAAGATAGCGTCATCCGCTTGCCGTAACGGGCTGACTTCACGGGTTTGGTCTATACGGTCACGCTCTTCCACATTTTCCAGAATTTTTTCATAAGAGGCCTCTTGCCCTTTACTTCTTAATTCATCATAACGGCGCTGTGCACGTATGGCAGCCGAGGCGGTTACAAATATTTTCAGTTCGGCATCGGGGAAAACAACGGTTCCAATGTCCCTTCCGTCCATGACAATTCCTTTGGCCTTTCCCATTTCCTGTTGTTGTTTCACCAAAGCCTCACGTACAAAACCCAAGGCGGCGATAGGACTTACATGAGAGGAAACTTCCATGCTGCGGATGGCATCCTCTACATTTGTATCGTTCAGGAAAGTCATGGGGCGTTGTGTCTCCGGATTTAACCGGAATGAAATATGTATATCGGGCATCGCTGTTTTTAACGCTTCGGTGTCGATGCCTCTTTCCGTAAAGAACCCTTTCTGCAGGCTATATAATGTAACAGCACGATACATGGCGCCGCTATCAATATAAATGTATCCTATTTCACGTGCCAAGTCTTTGGCCATCGTGCTTTTTCCACATGATGAAAAACCGTCAATGGCAATAGTTATTTTTTTCATATATAATTAATGTATAGGTGACTACTAAAAACGCTTCAAAGATAGATAAAAGTTGGGTGTATGTCTATGAAATCGGATGAAAATAAAATGAATTAGCATATTTTTCATGTGAAAATACTTTTTATTTAAAAGATTTGTGTTACATTTGCCCTCAGTGAGAAACACTTAATTTTAAAACACAATTTATGGAAGTTAAAAAATCGCCTAAAGCAGATCTCGAAGGTAAAAAGAGTACCTGGCTGCTTATCGGTTATGTGTTTATCCTTGCTCTCATGTTTGTAGCTTTCGAATGGACTGATCGCGACAAGCAAGTGACTACGGAAACAGGTATAACCGATGTCGTATTTGAAGAAGAAATTATCCCTATTACGGAACAGGAACAAAAACAAGCTCCTCCTCCTCCCGAAGCTCCTAAGGTAGAAGAAGTGCTTCAGATCGTTGAAAACGATGCTAAAGTAGAAGAAACTGCCATTCAGGCTTCTGAAGAAACAGGTCAGGCTGTGGAAGTTAAATATGTTCCGGTAGAAGTGGAAGAAGAAGAACCTGAAGAACAGCAGATATTCCAAGTCGTAGAGGAAATGCCTGAATTCCCCGGAGGTATGGCTGAATGTTTGAAGTTCTTGGGTAAGAATATTAAATACCCCACTATTTCTCAGGAAAACGGTGTGCAAGGTAAGGTTATCGTTCAGTTTGTCGTTAATAAGGACGGTTCTATCGTTGACCCGGTGGTTGTGCGTAGTGTAGACCCCTACTTGGATAAGGAAGCACTCCGTGTAATCAAGACCATGCCGAAATGGAAACCTGGCAAACAGCGTGGTAAAGCTGTACGTGTGAAATATACAGTGCCTGTAACTTTCAAATTACAGTAATAAAATACTTTAATATCTTAATTAAGAGGCTGCCTTTAAAAAGCAGCCTCTTTTTCTAGAACCCCTTAATCAAAATAATTTATGGCTTTTTCTGCAGACCAGTTATTGGAAAAGGTAAATACTTATCTTGCTACGATGCCTTATGTGCGCGAACCAAAAGGATTGTATGCTCCTATAGAGTATGTCTTGTCATTAGGCGGTAAACGTATCCGTCCTGTTTTGATGTTGCTTTCCTATCAGCTTTACAAAGAGAATGTGGATGATATTTTACCACAAGCGGCAGGTATAGAGACTTATCATAATTATACATTGTTGCATGATGATTTGATGGATTGTGCGGATATGCGCAGAAACAAGCCTACCGTGCATAAGGTTTGGGATGAGAATACGGCTATTCTTTCGGGGGATGCCATGCTGGTGTTGGCTTATCGGCTGATGAACAATTGTCCGGAGCGTTATTTGAAGCAAGTAATGGATATTTTCAGTCAGACTGCTTTGGAAATTTGTGAAGGACAGCAGTGGGATATGGAATTTGAAACCCGGAATGATGTTACTGTTCCCGAATATATGGAGATGATTCGTTTAAAGACATCGGTACTTTTGTCTGCTGCGTTAAAAATTGGTGCTGTATTAGGGGGGGCTTCGGAAGATGATGCCCGCAAATTATACGATTTCGGTATCAAAATGGGATTGGCATTCCAGTTACAGGATGATTATCTGGATGTGTATGGGGATTCGAAAGTGTTTGGAAAAAATATAGGTGGAGATATTTTATGCAATAAGAAGACTTTTATGCTGATCAATGCGTTGGCTTTGGCAGATGGGATACAACGGAAGGAGTTGGAAAAATGGATAGCTTCTACTGCTTTTTGTCCGGAAGAAAAGATAAAAGCTGTAACAGCTCTTTATGATAAGATAGGCATCGGCGGAATTTGTGAAGAAAAGATTAACGCTTATTATGTCGAGGGGCTTTCGTTGTTGGAAAGTATGGCTGTGCCTTCTGAAAGAAAAGAAGAGCTGAAGTCTTTTGTTTGTCATTTAATGAATAGAAAAGTATAATATGATTGACACGCATTCTCATTTGTTTGTTGAGGAGTTTGATGAGGATTTGCCGGCTGTGATAGAACGTGCTCGGGATTCCGGAGTATCTAAAGTCTTTATGCCCAATATTGATGACACCACGGTGGAAGCGATGTTGAATGTCTGTACGGCATATAAGGGGTATTGTTTTCCTATGATTGGATTTCATCCGACTTCTGTTGGGGCTGATTCGTTATTCCGTATTTATGAGATGAAAAAGCTGCTTTCCGGTGAACATCCTTTTGTGGCTGTAGGTGAGGTGGGAATGGATTTGTATTGGGATAAGACATATTTGAAAGAACAACAGAAGGCGTTGGATATACAGATTCAATGGGCATTGGAATATCATCTGCCTTTGGTGTTGCATTGCCGTGAAGCTTTTCCGGAGTTGTTTGAAGTGATGGAACCTTATAAAAAAACTGAGTTAAGCGGTATCTTTCATAGTTTTACGGGTGCTCTGGAGGAAGCAGGGCAGGTTTTAGAGTATGCTCGTTTTTTCTTTGGAATCAATGGAGTCGTTACATTCAAGAAGAGTAGTCTGGCTGAGGTTTTACCTCATATCCCCTTAGACAGAATTGTTCTTGAAACGGATTCTCCTTATTTGGCTCCTGTGCCTTTCAGGGGAAAACGGAACGAGTCTTCTTATATAAAGAATGTAGCGATGAAACTTGCCGAAATCTATGGTCTGGATTTTAAAGATGTGGATAGAATTACTGCCAATAATGCTTTAAAAGTGTTCAAAATGGCTGAATAAGTTTTTAAAGTTTATTAATTTTGATAGGTAATTTAAATATTGGCAGGGCTAATTCTACGTAAGACGAAAAAAAAGAATACATTTGTAGCTGAAATCGCTTGCAGTTCCCGATTTTCTTTGTAATTTGCACCCGATTTTAAAAAAGATAGTATTGTGTCGCCCGAAAAGGAGAGATGCTCGAGTGGTTGAAGAGGCACGCCTGGAAAGCGTGTAAACGCCAAAAGTGTTTCGCGGGTTCGAATCCCGCTCTCTCCGCATTGTAATGGAAAGCACAACAGACTGGAAGACAATTAAAACAAATAAATAACAATTAATTAATTAATCTTAAAAATTAGACACACAATGAAAAAGTTATTTGCAATTCTTGC
>OODD01000746.1_pt1 | contig 15629 bp, 18 predicted proteins | sample 1671311 | NCBI WGS metagenome assembly OODD01 (sample SAMN06348143, study PRJEB24527) | human gut metagenome | biome: human gut; feature: ankylosing spondylitis patient; material: feces | host: Homo sapiens | place: China | collected 2015-10 | reverse complement strand
AAGTCCGGATTCTGTGAGGGGCGTACGACCGCAAGGGGTGCGTCTACTCGACATCTAACTAACTGAGGGTCTGACCATCTAACTAACCGATAAATAAAATAATGAATTAGTAAAAAGTTGATGAAAAGTCTATAAATGTAATGTGACATTGGAGTTTAGCGCAATAGAGTTTGAATATTGTGGAGCGCTTGAATTGTTGGAAGAATTCTTTCATAAATATATTAATATTAGAAGTTGTCAGTTATTAAGGATTAATCCTGAAACGAAGAAGTGGAATTGCTCTATGGCAACAAGGGCGAATCGCAAGGAAACCATTTCGGATGTAATTGATAAAATGACGGAAAATGTTGAATTTGCGGATCGTTTTATGAATAAAAATGGTTCATTAAGAAAAACACCATTAAAGAAAAAAAGAGCTATTTCAAAACTTGAATTTTTTATTCCAGAATATGAGTATCGGCGATTAAAAAAGATGAAGAATCCAATAGAGACATTGGAACGCCCAGTGGAACATATGACTGTTTATCGGAATGATGGTTCCAGTGTGACTTTGACAGCGGAGAATGGACGTGTGAGTATTGTTGACTCCAGGGAGAAGAATGTAAGGCATATTATTGAGGCAGATTATTTTGTTTCGAAAATTTTGTAATGATTTATTACAAATACCATTGATGGTGTCCGTATGTATGCCAACAGATATTTAAAGATATTTGATGTGGATAGTAAACTATTAGACGAAAGAAAAAAATGAAAGGACATAAAAAGATATATGATTAGTTTTTATAAGAGTATTGTTGACCAGGACAGGGCTTCGATTGTTATATGTAATCTTAAGCATGAGATTATCTACATGAATCCGGCAGCTGTTAACAGCTATGCGAAGCGAGGCGGTGATAAACTTATTGGAAGAAGTCTGTTAGATTGTCATAATCAGGAATCCAGGGATAAAATACAGAAGGTAGTGGACTGGTTTGCGGCAGATGAGAGCCATAACCTTGTCTATACTTTCCATAATGAGAAGCAAAATAAAGATGTTTATATGGTGGCACTCAGAGAAGAGGGAAGACTGATAGGATATTATGAAAAACATGAATATCGAAATGCAGAAACTATGAAACAATATGATTTGTGGTGATGTTATGGCACAGGACGAATGGTGCAGGCAGTTATTCAAGAATTAGGAAATACGACAGGAACTTACCCGTGTGGTAAGAAGAAAAAATGGAATGAGGTAAGCGACAATATGGAATCAAAACAGAAAAGAACAGCTCTTGTCACCGGCGGAAGTTCCGGAATCGGACGATGTATTGCAGTAGCATTGAGTAAGGCTTGCTATTTAGTCTATGAGTTCAGCCGCCGGAGGCTGTTGGTACATATATTGCGCGGATTGCACAGAAAAAGAATTGTGCTCCAATGTGCGTGGTTGGTGTGAAGTATAAGATTCTGAGATTCTTATGTAAAATTCTGCCGTGTACATTACGGGGAAAGATTGTTGGTTCTATTTACGCAAAATAGCTGTGATTATTTTATAGAATCCCGATATAGCTCGGGTGTCTGGATATATAACAGCTTTTTTCAGCTTTACGCTAAAATGGTTTCATGTTATCATTATTTTACTTAGAATAATTGATAGCCTGGAGCCATTTTTGATTGAGAGGTGTAAGGAATGGGTAGATTTGTAAATCCTGATAACAGTGCATTTCAGGTGGCACTGAATTCTCCGATATATGTGGATAAAACCGGATTGTTGGAATATACAAACAGCGTACTTAATACAACAGAAGCTTATATCTGTAACTGCAGACCACGCAGGTTTGGAAAATCATATGCTGCAAATATGCTGGCCGCTTATTATAGTAAAGGCTGTAATTCCGAAGAAATGTTTTCGGGGCTGGATATAAGCAGGGAATCTGATTTTAAGACACATCTTAATAAATATGATGTGATTCATCTTGATATTCAGTGGTTCCTGGCAAATTGTGATAATGTGGATAATGTTGTAGCGTTTATTACGAAATCTGTACAGGCTGAATTGAGAGAGATTTACCCTGGCGTGCTGCCTGAAGAAGAGATAAGTTTGTCGGAAAGTCTTTCACGTATTAAACATATTGTTGGACAGAAATTTATTATAATTATTGATGAGTGGGATGTTCTGATCAGAGATGAAGCGGCGAATAAAAAAGTACAGGAAAAGTACATTAATTTTTTGCGGGCAATGTTTAAGGGAACGGAACCGACAAAATATATTCAGCTGGCGTATCTTACAGGTATTTTGCCGATAAAGAAAGAAAAAACGCAGTCTGCATTAAATAATTTTGATGAATTTACAATGCTTGATGCAGGAGTGATGGCACCATATATTGGATTCACAGAAGCTGAAGTGAAGGATCTTTGCGAAAGATATCACAGAGATTTTGAGAAAGTAAAATATTGGTATGATGGTTATTTGCTGGAGGACTATCAGGTATATAATCCTAAAGCAGTAGTAAGTGTTTGTGTGCGGGGCAGGTTTAGAAGTTACTGGTCTGAGACTGCTTCTTATGAAGCAATTGTTCCTTTTATCAATATGAATTATGATGGTTTGAAAAACGCTATAATTGAAATACTTTCCGGTGCTTCGATTAAAGTAAATACAGCTGCTTTCAAAAATGATACGGTGAATATACAAAGCAAAGATGATGTACTTACGTATTTGATCCACCTTGGTTATTTGGGATATAACCAGAACAGAAGAACGGCATTTGTTCCAAATGAGGAAATACGTCAGGAGCTGACTACGGCTGTTGAGAGTATAAAATGGAATGAGATGATTACCTTTCAGCAGGAATCAGAACGTTTGCTGGAGGCTACACTTAATATGGATGAAGAAACGGTTGCAGAGAAAATTGAGAAAATCCATACAGAGTATGTTTCGAATATTCAGTATAATAATGAGAATTCTTTGAGCAGTGTACTTGCAATTGCATATCTGAGTTCAATGGAATATTATTTTAAACCAGTTCGTGAACTGCCGACAGGACGTGGGTTTGCAGACTTTGTATTTATTCCAAAACCAGAATACGTTTCCAGTTATCCGGCGCTTGTCGTAGAACTTAAATGGAATAAGAATGCCGAAACAGCATTACAGCAGATAAAAGAGAAAAAATATCCCGAATCGATAAAACAGTATACAGGAGATATTTTACTGGTTGGAATAAATTATGATAAGAAGACGAAGAAGCATCAGTGCTTGGTAGAATCATATGAGAAGCAGGAAGGGTAAAGATGGACCGTGAAACTCTGCAGTAAGGAGAATTCAAAGTAAATGGTTAAAAATATTATGAGAGATCCGTTATTTCTCTCGCAGAAATCAGAAGCAGCAACAAAGGAAGATCTTCAGGTCGGAAGAGACCTGATGGATACATTTGTCCGGAATTCTTATATGGGGAGCTTCTCGGGGAATGATGTATATTGGGAAAAGCCATTTTTGATTATGAGGTGTAAAGAATGGGGAGATTTGTGAATCCGGATAACAGTGCTTTTCAAAAAGCGGTGAATTCGGAAATATATGTGGATAAAACGGGATTTTTATCGTATACCAATAAAGTTATTGATACCAAACAGGCATTTATATGCAACAGCCGTCCAAGACGTTTTGGAAAATCTACTACGGCAGATATGCTGGCTGCCTATTATAGTAAGGGATGTGATTCAGAAAATCTGTTTGCGGATTTAGCTGTGAGTGATACGGAAGATTTTCATAAATATCTGAATAAGTATGATGTGATACATTTTGATGTTCAATGGTTTATTACAGAGAATAATATCAGCGAAATAGTGAATACGATTCAGAATAATATAGTAGAGGAATTAAAAAAGGAATACCCGGATATCTTAGATTCTGATGTGACGGGACTTCCGGATGCGATGTCTATTATAAATCAGGAAACAGGAAACAGATTCATTGTGATCATTGATGAGTGGGATGTTCTGATACGTGATGAGGCACAGAATCAGAATATTCAGGAAGCATATATTGGACTTTTACGGAGAATGTTTAAGGGAATTGAACCTACGAAATATATGGCGCTGGCATTTTTGACAGGTATTCTTCCGATTAAAAAGTTGAAAACGCAGTCGGCACTCAATAATTTTGATGAATTTACAATGTTGGGATCTGGAAATATGGCTCCGTATATTGGATTTACAGAAGAAGAAGTAAAGGCACTTGCCGGAAAATATCATCAGAATTATGATAAGGTAAAAAGATGGTATGATGGTTATCTTTTAAATAATTATCAAACATACAATCCGCAGGCAGTTGTAAGTGTAATGCTTAGAGGGGAATTTAAAAGTTACTGGTCAGAAACGGCATCTTACGAGGCTGTTGTACCATTGCTTAACATGGACTTTGATGGTTTAAAGTCATCTATTATTGAAATGTTGTCAGGAGATTCTGTAGAGGTTGATGTGACAACTTTTCAAAATGATATGGTAAGTTTTTCCAGTCGTGATGATGTTCTGACATATTTAATACATCTGGGATATCTGGCCTATGATCAGAATCGGAGACGGGCATTTGTCCCAAATGAGGAAATTCGTCAGGAATTGTCAAAGGCAGTGCGTAGAAAACATTGGAATGAAATGGCTGCTGTTTCACGCGATTCCGAAGAATTGCTGGAAGCTACGCTGGATCTGGATGCGCAGGCGGTAGCAGAAGGTATTGAAAAAATCCATAGGGAATATGCTTCTGTTATTCAATATAACAATGAAAATTCTCTTAGTAGTGTTCTTACGATTGGCTATTTAAGTACGATACAGTATTATTTTAAGCCGGTTAGGGAACTTCCGACAGGACGTGGTTTTGCGGATTTTGTTTATATTCCAAAACCGGAATATAGGTCTGATTATCCGGCTCTTATTGTAGAATTGAAATGGAATCAGAAGGCTCAGACAGCATTGCAACAGATTAAGGAAAAGCAATATCTGGATTCAGTTCTGGATTATACCGGAGATATTTTGCTGGTTGGGATAAACTATGACAAGAAGACAAAAGAACATCAGTGTCTGATTGAAAGATATGAGAAAAAATGAATATCTATATTTGATAAAAAAATGGTTTTTCGTTATTACTGTCTCAATTAAGAGAATTGATAACGGAAAACCATTTTTTTATTTCTGAATCTGGTATTGACAGGCCTGAGGATTATTCTGAGAATTTTGTATTGCAAGAACAAGAGCTGATAAGATGCACAAAAAATGACAGATGGATTTATATAATATATATAAAAATTTTAAAATAAAACAAAATATATTGTATGATACATATAAAAATGATAGTATTACTGTCATAAAATGCAAAAGGCGGTGAGCAGATGGAAAAAATAGAAGGCACATCTCCAACACGTGTGCGTCAGGCGCAGCAGAGAAGAGATAGAATTATAAATGCCTCTATGAAATTGTTTCAGGAGAAGTGTGTGGAGGATACTTCGATGGAGGAAGTTGCGAAACGGGCAGGTGTGGGAGCAGCGACGGTGTATCGTTATTTTTCTTCAAAGATAGAACTGGTAATTGAGACTGCAGAAGTATACTGGGAAAAAGTTTCGGAGAAATACTTAGGAGAGTTGGAGACGGGTAATATGCCAAATATTGCTGATGCAAAATCAGAGGCTACTTTGAAAATGGATGGCATCGAAAGTTCAGGCTATGATCAGTTACGGAAAATTTTGAATGTTTTTTGCAGGATATTTCTGGAGCAAAAGCCGTTTTTGAAGTTTCTTCACGAATTTGATGTTTTTGTGAAAAAGTATAATGTATCAGAGGAACATTTGGCTGATTATGAAAATGGGATTCTTAAATTAAAACCTTATGTGACCATTGCTCTCGAGAAAGGTCTGGTAGATAAAAGCCTTTCTTTTAACTGTTCAGTGGATGAGATGTATTTCTCTCTGACACATACCCTCCTTGCACTGATGGAGAAATTGGCAGTAGGAGGAGATATTCTGTCATCTGACCAGAATGTGGAGAGTGAAAAGCAGATCCGTATCATTATAGAGCTACTGTTAAGAGGAATAAGAAATTTCTAAAATATTTTTAATCTGGAGGTGTACCATGAAAAAGTTAACAACAGGGAAAATATGGCAGTTTGCAGCTGGACAGTTTGGATGGGCGATGTTGTCCGGGATTATTTCTAACTGGCTTGTATATTTTTATCAGCCGGATAAGACAGCCATCAGTCAGGGACAGACAGTGTTCATTCCACAGGGGCTGGTGGTCTTTGGCATATTTACTATTATTGGCGGAATTACAGCTTTCGGAAGGATTTTTGATGCTTTTACAGATCCAATGATCGCCTCTTTATCTGACAGATGTACGTCAAAGAATGGGCGAAGAATTCCGTTCCTGAAATGGGCATCTTTACCGCTGGCGCTTTCTACAGTACTGGTTTTCTGGTCACCGGTTAATAAAAACAGCTGGATCAATGGAGTGTTTTTGCTGATTATGATTCTGGCGTACTATCTTTCCATTACTGCGTACTGTACACCATATAATGCGCTGATTCCGGAACTTGGACATACCCAGCAGGAAAGACTTAATATTTCCACAGTCATTTCCTTTACATTTATTGCCGGAACTGCAGTGGCGTATCTGGCACCTACGATATGGGGGATGTTTATTCCTGCTTTTGGCAGAGTTGGTGCTATCCGTATGACCTTTACTTTGATGGCGGCTATAGCGTTTATCTGTATGCTTGTGCCAGTATTTTGTATCCGTGAAAAAGACTATGTAGATACGGTTCCTGCAAAAGAGTCAGCTTTTGGATCTCTTGCAGCTACTTTTAAGAATGGAGAATTTCGCAAGTTTGTGGCATCTGATATTTTCTACTGGATTGCACTTACCATGTTTCAGACAGGTCTTCCATTTTTTGTCACCAGTCTTTTGAAACTTCCGGAAACAATGACAACTTTGTATTTTGTGGGAATGACAGCGTTGTCTCTTGTATTTTATATTCCGGTAAATAAGCTTACTCCTAAACTTGGAAAGAAAAAGATGATCTTGTTTGCATTTGCAGTATTTAGCCTTGCTTATTTTTATACCGGATTTATGGGAAAAATGAGTTTTATTCCGGCATCGGTGCAGGGACTGATCCTGACAGTCGTGGCGGCCCTTCCTATGGCGATTTTCGGAATTCTTCCGCAGGCTGTTGTGGCAGATATTTCGCAGAGCGACTCGATTACATCAGGAAGCAATCGTGAAGGAATGTTTTATGCGGCAAGGACATTTGCATTTAAACTTGGGCAGAGTATTTCTATGTTGATATTTACAGCAGTCTCGACGATAGGGGCAGCAGAGGGAACTGGTTATAGAGTTGCTGCTTTTGGGGCAGCAGTATTCTGTTGTATAGGCGGAATTATACTGGTATTTTATAATGAGAAAAAGATTAATGGGATTATTAATAGGCACCAGTGAAGATTATAATACAGGTATGTATCGAATGGTGAAAAGCAGATAGCAATAGAATTATGAAAAAGTAACAGGAGTATATACAATGGAAATAATACATGAGAATGAATATTTGTATAAAATGAATAATGAAATAGAACCATATCTTGCAACGCACCGTCAGGAGGGGTACGTTCCTGGTGCAGAGGATCATCTGCATCAAAAAGACACGGGGATAGTGGGGAAAATTCATGTACAGCGTTACCTGGCAGAGAAGCCGAAAGGCGTTATTATAATCAGTCATGGCTTTACAGAAGCAGCGCCGAAATATGATGAGATGATTTATTATTTTCTGAAGGCTGGATATCATGTGTATATGCCGGAACATATGGGACATGGACAAAGTTATCGTCTGACAGCAGATTCATCTCTTGTACATATAGATACCTGGAAGCGATATGTGAGAGATTTTTTGAAAATATGCCATGTAATTAAAAAAACATATCCTGAACTGCCGTTAGTTCTTTTTGCGCATTCTATGGGTGGGGCGATTGGCACAATTGCAGCTGCATGGGAGCCACAACTGTTTCAGAAGATTATATTGAATTCTCCTATGCTCCGCCCGCTTACCGGAAATGTTCCCTGGCCATTGGTGATTGCTATTGCACAGACGAAGTGCCTTTTGGGAAGGGAGGAAGACTATGTGGCTGGTCAGAAGCCTTATGATGGTGGTGAGACTTTCGAAACCAGTGGATGTACTTCCAGACCAAGATTCGAAAAATATAATGAGATGCGTAAAGAGAATAAAAAATTCCAGGTTAGTGCAGCTTCTTATGGGTGGCTTCTGGCGTCTGTAAAAATGAGTTGGTACATAAAATATTGTGGATGGAAGAAACTGACAGCACCTGTTTTGCTATTTCAGGCAGAAAGAGATGATTTTGTATCTGTAAACGCATTGAGAAAATTTGCAGAGAAAATTAATCATAGAGGAATCACTTCCTGTGAATATGTATACCTGCCGGGAACCAGACATGAGACCTACTGCAGCGATGACAGGACGATGCAAGTGTATTTAGATAAGATTATGAAGTTTCTGGATTCATGTAGCGGGGAGATGTTTTCTCATTATGAGGTGTTGAGAGAGTAAGTCATTGTCTGAAAGTTATATAAAACCTTTGGAATGTTGCTTTACGCTAAAATGGTTTCATGTTATCATTGTTTTAATTAAATGTGATAGCCGGGAACCATTTTTGATTGTGAGGTGTGATGAATGGGGAGAGTTTTTAATACAACAGGTGTGTGTATTCCAGAGAAACATTATATGGTAAATATTAATGGTCGTTTACAACAGATTAGAGAGCTTGTGGATGCAGGAAAATATTTTACTATTAACAGGGCCAGACAATATGGTAAGACTACAACCTTGCGCGCGCTTGCAGAAATACTTCGGGATGAATATTATGTTGTATTACTTGATTTTCAGACATTTGACAATGAGAAATTTAGTAATGGAAATGTGTTTTCAGTAGCATTTGCGAATTCTTTTTTGCGTATGCTTCACAGAAACTGTAAGACTATGAATAATGAGATGGTTTCAGTTATAGAAGAAATGAAAAAGGATGCCGATTATGCTAACAGATACTTTTCTCTGAAAGAGCTATTTGAGGGATTAAGTGATATATGTGAAGTGGCAGACAGAAAAATAGTTCTTATGATTGATGAAGTAGACAGCGCAGCGAATAATCAGGTTTTTATTGATTTTCTGGCACAGCTTAGGGCACAGTACCTGGACAGAGAATTTTATCCGGGATTTCAGTCGGTGATTCTGGCAGGAGTGTATGATATTAAGAATTTGAAGAGAAAACTCAGACCAGAGGAAGGACATAGATATAACAGTCCATGGAACATTGCTGCAGATTTCAGCATCGAAATGAGTTTTTCTGAATCAGAGATAGCAGGGATGTTGCAGGAGTACGAAAGTGATCATCGTACAGGGATGAATATATCAAAAATGTCAGAATTGCTATATGCGTATACAGCGGGATATCCGTTTCTGGTTTCAAGAATCTGCCAGCTGATGGATGAAAGGGTACGGGACGAATATGAAAATCTGAAATTGGTATGGACGGAAAATGGTTTTAATGAAGCAGTGCGTATTCTGCTTGCGGAGAAGAATCCTTTATTTGAATCATTAGTTGGAAAAATATGCGATTATCCGGAGTTAAGTGTTATGCTGAAAACATTACTTTTTACAGGAAGAAATATCGCGTATAATCCGGATGAAACCTCGATTGATATGGCTCAGATGTTTGGCTTTATTAAAAATCAAAATGGGAATGTGGTTATTGCAAACAGAATTTTTGAAACGAGATTATATAATTATTATCTTACAGAAGCAAAAATGCAGCAGACAGAGATATATAAGGCAGCCCTGCAGGACAAGAGTCAGTTTATAGTTAATGGATATCTGGATATGGAAAGGATATTGGAACGTTTTGTTGTTCATTTTCAAGATATTTACGGGGAATCTGATGAAAAATTTCTGGAAGAGCAGGGGAGGAAGTTCTTTTTACTATATTTGAAACCGATTATTAACTGGACAGGAAATTATTATATCGAATCCAGAACAAGAGATCTTCGAAGAACAGATGTAATTGTAGATTATCATGGACGGCAATATATAATTAAATTAAAGATATGGCACGGTGACGAGTATAATAAGCGGGGAGAACAGCAGCTTGTTGGATATCTGGAAGATTATCATGTGGATAAAGGATATATGCTTAGCTTTAATTTTAACAGGAAAAAACAGTCGGGAATCCGGAAAATTATAGTGAATGAGAAAACGATAGTGGAAGCAGTGGTATAAATTAATTTGGCAGAAAAAGGAACCCATTTTTAAGTGATGGAAAAGTACTTGAAGAGCTTTGTGGTGCATTTGTAAATAAAGAGCCGGAAAAGATAGAAAAGATATTTGGTGATTATTCATCGCTTACGATTAGAAATAGTTTCCTGTTATCAATATCTCAGTTAAGAGAACTGATAACGGGAAACCATTTTGGTTATTTGGCTGCTTTTTTATTCAATCGCCAGAAACAGATCATAAAAAAGATAATTCCATATACAGTTGTAATCGGTGTCGCCATTCCAACATAAGTCAGAGATGTTTCCGGTAATCTCGACATAATGATAGATACCGGAATTCGGATGCAGAATGCGGAAGTGATTCCCTGGATCATAACAGGAATACTTTTTCCACAGCCATTAAAATATCCGATACTGCTGAAAAGTACACAAGTCAGTATACAGTCGGCAGAGAAACCTTTCAGGTAAGCGGCACTCTGCGCGATTACCTCGGAATCATTGGTAAAGAAAGAGGATAATACTCCGCCTCCGAAGAATCCTACCATAAAGATGATGATTCCAACGGAACATCCGGTAATGATTGCAGTGTAAAAACCCTTCCATGCCCGGCTTTTCTTTCCGGCACCGATATTCTGCGCAACAAATGTTGATACACTCTGCATGATAGAGGACGGAACCAGCATAATAAAGGAAACGATTTTCTGTGCAATTCCATATCCGGCAGATGGCATCAGACCCATCTGATTGATAACAGAATTTACAACAAGAAATGAAATCTGAACCGTTGTCTCCTGAAGTGCGATCGGCACACCTACGTTCAATATTTTCCCCAACTCTTCCTTATAAATCCGACATTGTTCTCTGGAAAATTCTATAGGCATATCCTGCTTTCTTAATACAACGACAGAACAGACAACAGAGACAAACTGTGCAAATACAGTGGCAATGGCGGCACCCGCAACATCCATGTGAAATACTCCAACCAGAAGCAAATCTCCCAGAATATTTACGACGCAGGCAATTCCTACGAACAGAAGTGGAAGGTTCGCATTTCCCACACCTCGCAGCACCCCGCTGATTACATTGTATGCAATAATAATAACGATACCGGCAGAACAGATTCTGATATAAAGAATCGTTTTGTCAAAGGATTCAGCCGGTGCCTGTAAAAGATGCGCAATTCCTCCGGCGGCAAATTCCAGTACAAATGTCATGATGACAGCAATGATCAGAAAAAGAATGATCGTAGTTCCGACCGCATTTCCTGCTTCCTTTGGTTTTTGTTCTCCGATGTGATGTCCGATTATTACGGTGGAGCCCATTGCAAGGCTTGTAATGATAAAAGTAGCCATCTGCATAAAGGAACTTCCTGTTCCTACTGCGGAAATACTCGAGGCATTTCCAAATTTTCCAACAATTAGCAAATCAACTGCGCCATACGCAGCCTGCAGGATCAATGCTCCAAGCACGGGAATGGCAAACCGAAGCAAAGACTGGAACACAGGTCCTTCTGTAAAACTTATTTCTTTTTTCGACATTTCTTCCTCCTGAGAATGTGGCTTGAATGATTCAGATAGTAACGAGTGTACCAACAAATTGTGACGTACATCTTACAGAAAGTATTTTTCAGACACGCTCTAGTGTATTGATTGCTTGTTATCTGAAGCATTTAGATATTATCAGTATAACACAGTTATTGCGCACATTCTACTGTCACGTTGATAACCTTGTAAGTCTTGGAGTTACTGTGTTACTGTTTACTCAGTGCCTTGTAACAATCGTTACTGTTCACTCCGTTCACAGTAACGTAGCCAAAATTCATTCCAGATTGCCTGCGGCAATGGAATTTTGGCTTGTATGTCTCGGGATTTTGGCATATTCATGCCAAAACACCTCGCGGGATAGTGATGTGTGAACAGTAACTAACAATCTTTTTCCATATCAAATAAGCTCCATGTTCTGATTGCGAATATCAGTTGAAGCATGTTACTATAAGAAAAAACATAGCTATATCATATGATTTTTGACGAGGTAAATCAGATGGCTGGTGACACAGAAACATGATAAGAAAGGTAAAAAACATGGCATCAGAAAGAACAGAAGAACTATACAGGGTTTTGCTCAGCAAGGGCTATCCGAAGGAGCTTTGTGCTGAGATTGCATATAAAAATATGAATACAGATTATACCGCAACCAGAATGTTGGGGTATTTATATCGGTATACAAATCCTAAAATCGAAGATCTGGTAGATGAGATGCTGGCGATTTTAAGTGACCGGGCGCAGATAATAGAGAAAAAGGAATCTGAACATGCGCAGGCAGTGATCAGTGAAATGTACCGGAAGGGATTATAAGTGACGAAGAATTTGGAGATAAGATAACAATGGAGCAATATTATTACAACCATATGAATAAGGCACAGCAGGCTGCATATCACAGCATTCTTAGCGGTGTGAAAAACCTGGCGGATGAATTTCAGATTCCGGCATTAGAGGGAGAAGAACTTTATAATGTGTTTTTTCAGATGCGTCTGGATCATCCGGAGATATTTTGGGTGAGCAGTTATAAATACCGGTATTATAAAGACTCTCCGAATCTGATTTTTATTCCGGAGTATCTTTTTGATAAAAAGAAGATTTGCGAACATCAAAAGGCTATGACTGCCAGAGTTGAGAAGCTGATTCGCCCGGCTCAGAAGCTGTCTGAGTGGGAGAAAGAGAAGTATGTGCATGATTTTATCTGTGAAAATATCTGCTATGACAAACTGAAAAAATCATATTCCCATGAAATTATCGGACCGCTTGGACAAGGCGTTGGTGTATGTGAGGGAATCGCAAAAGCAGTAAAGGTTTTGTTAGATGCACTGGGAGTCTGGTGTGTGATTGCAATCTGTGGAAATAATCCTGAGAAGGGGATTAAGTATCGCCACACATGGAATATCGTAAAAATAGGAGGTACATATTATCATCTGGATGCGACCTTTGATAATACCTTGGGAAAAGATCGTGAGACTTCTGAAATCCGCTATGATTATTTCAATCTGGATGATTCACAGATTTTCAGGGATCATGAGCCTCTTATTGCGCCGGCGCCTCACTGCGGTGATCATGAGCACTTTTACTATAAGGAGAAGAAGCTTTCTTTTACTAAGAAAGAGGATGTGTATAAACGTTCTTTGCAGGCGGCGAAGAAAGGCAGGGTACTTATTTTTCACTGGAGAGGCGGTTATCTGACAAAGGAAGTACTGAAGGAATTGCTGGAGCTTATCCGGAAAGCAGGAGATGAGAAAGACAAAACAGCAATGGTCAGCATAAACTGGCCGCAGGCAGTTATTCGTGTTCAGTATACGGATATGCAGGTACAGGAGAGTGTGACAATAGAGGAAGCGAATGAAGGGGAAAAATAGATGTAATAAACAGCCTGACTTTTTCCGTGTGAGGATAGAGCTTTTTAAAAGAATGTGATCAGAGTGAGAAAGCAGCCGAGATGCGGGACAGGGAATTAAAAGAAATCAGGAAGCAGGAACAGTATAGGAAAGCTATATCATGTATGGAAGAGGAACAGTATGATAAGGCAATAATTTTGTTTGAGGGATTTCCAAGAGATTATGAAGATGCCAGAAATAATTTCAGGGAATAAGGGTGAAATAAATGAATCAAAATTGCATGATTACACGAGAAGCAGCGTTGGAATTCGGTTTATCATTTCAGAATACATATACGGAAAGACCTTTCCGTGATCAGAACTGGCAAGTGGTAAGAGCGAGGGAAAACAAAAAAATTTTTTTATGGATCTATGAACGAAACGGTTATGTTAATCTGAATGTAAAGGCAGATCCGGAGTGGCGTGATTTTTGGCGAAGTGCCTATGAATCTGTACAGGCTGGTTATCATCAGAATAAGGAACATTGGAATACCATTATTCTAAATGGGACGGTACCGGATAAAGATATTAAAAGAATGATATCCGAAAGCTATGATCTCGTAACATACAGCCCGACAAAGAAGATTTATGAGGCAGTGAAGCAAATTCCGAAAGGATGCGTTGCAACTTATGGTCAGGTTGCCGAAATGGCAGGGAATCCGAGAATGTCGAGAGCGGTAGGAAATGCCCTCCATAAGAATCCGGATCCGGAGCATATTCCCTGTTATCGGGTAGTGAATTTCAGAGGAGAACTGTCAGGGGCTTTTGCCTTCGGCGGTAAAGATGTACAGAAAAAGCTACTGGAAGCAGATGGAATTGAGGTTGTCAATGGAACGGTAGATTTAAAAAAATATGGATTGGCGCAAAGAGATGATAAACTGTGAGAAAACAGATACGGATGATTACCTATTTACCTTATTATCATTTGGATGCTGCTTTTGATAACGGCCTGAGAAAGGATTACGGAAATTCTGAAATCCGATATGATCATTTTTATTATAAAGAGAAGAAGCTGTCTTTTACCAGACAGGAATTTTGTAATGCTCATCAGTTTATTGATCTTCGGCTGACATTGGAAAAAGATGGAAGCAGGTGCCTGTCACTGCGTGACAATGGGGTGAAATTTAATCCCCTGGAATACAGAAACAGGGATACACAATATGGACTTGCTATTATCAGGGGGATTTCAGAGAAAATAGATTACCATTATGTGGCATCCATGAATTGTCTGAATGTGATGATCAGGTGAAGGATCATATATGAGGAATATGAAATGAATTACAGGAATGTAAAAATATCACAAGATGCGAGGATTGCGAAACAGTCAGTAATTGTGGGAGATGTGACAATTGGGCGTGACAGTTGTGTTTTATATTATGCTGTGATCCGGGGCGATGATGCACCGGTTGTGATCGGTGAGGAGTCAAATATTCAGGAGAATTGTACGATTCATGTAAACCATAACAGACCGGTATATATTGGAAATAATGTGACTATAGGGCATAATGCTGTGATCCATGGCTGTACCATCGGTGACAGAACTTTGATCGGAATGGGAGCGGTAATCCTTGATGGAGTAAAGATCGGAAAGGACTGTATTATAGGTGCAGGAAGCCTGGTTACCAAGAATACTGTGATACCGGATGGCTCTCTGGTAATGGGCAGTCCGGCTAGGATCAAACGAAATCTCACCTGGGAAGAAAAGCTTGGTATTATGGAGAACAGTAAGGAATATGTCACTGTATCTCTGGAAATGAAAGAACAGGGTGTGTTATAGAAAAAAGAAAGTCCGGCAGAAAAAAACAAGTAATATGTTGATGGAGAATAATTCAAATGATAGTTAACAAGTGTTCGGAAAATTTACTTACAAAATCAAAAAAATTATATGAGAATTACAGGGATAACTGTACAGTGGTCCA
>OODD01000722.1_pt1 | contig 16074 bp, 13 predicted proteins | sample 1671311 | NCBI WGS metagenome assembly OODD01 (sample SAMN06348143, study PRJEB24527) | human gut metagenome | biome: human gut; feature: ankylosing spondylitis patient; material: feces | host: Homo sapiens | place: China | collected 2015-10 | reverse complement strand
GCCGTTACCAGCACCGATGCCAACCGCGCTGCACAGCGGGTCCTTGCCACCGATGCCATTCCCGCCTCCCCTGCCGCCGGTGCAGCCCTCCACGCCGCTGCACAGCTGATCGCCACCGGCACCAGCCGCTCGGCGCTGGCCATCTTCAGCGGACGGCAAAATTTAAGCTTTTGATGTTGTTTTTCGCAGGACGGCGGGGAGTTTCCCAAAGCAAGTGTCCGCTGGGGTAATGGAATGGCCTGCAACAACAGCGCCCGCCGCCAGTGGCGGAAACAGGAAGCTGTTGTTGGGGCCGCGGCCAGCAAGATGCGAGTGCAAGTGCACGAAGCAGATGCTGGGAGCCGCAACCCGTATTCACTTGCGTGGGAAAGCTCACCGTTGGACTGCACACTATACTTTTAAGGAAAGAGAATTCCAAATGACCAAAGATATGACGACCGGCCCGATCACACCGCTGCTGGTCAATTTCACCATTCCCCTCGTGCTGGGCAACCTGTTCCAGTTGACCTATAACGCCGTGGACAGCATCATTGTCGGCAAATTCGTGGGCGAGGATGCCCTTGCCGCCGTGGGCACCTCCAACCCGCTGATGACGCTGGCGATTTTGTTCATCAACGGTGTCTGCCTGGGTGCAGGCATCCTTGTCAGCACAGCGTTCGGGGCAGGCGACACCCGGCTGGTGGAGCGTCAGGTCTCCACCACCGCCATTGCAGGCTCCGTCTTTTCCCTGGTGTTCTCGCTGGCCTGTGTGATCCTGGCAAATCCGCTGCTCCGTCTGCTGCAGGTACCGGAAGAGATCCTTCCCATCGCTGTGAACTACCTGCGCATCGTGTTCGGCGGGCTGCTGTTCACCTTCTTCTATAATTTCCTTGCCGCCACCATGCGTGCGCTGGGCGACAGCAAAAGCGCGCTGTACTTTCTGATGATCAGCTCGGTGCTGAACATCGGCGGCGACCTGTTCTTTGTGGAGGTTCTGAACTGGGGCAGCAACGGCTGCGCCCTTTCCACCGTGATCAGCGAGGCACTGTGCTGCGTGCTGTGCGTGCTGTACATCCGCTGGAAAGTGCCCATCCTGCAGTTGGGCAGGCGCTGGCTGGTATTTGACGGCAGTCTGCTGCGCAAAACGGTCAGTTATGGCTGGGCCAGCGCCATGCAGCAGGCCACCGTGCAGCTGGGCAAGATCGCGGTGCAGGCCATCGTGAACACCATGGGCGTGAGCACCATGGCCGCATTTACCGCTGCTTCCCGCATCGACGACTTTGCCTACACCCCGCAGCAGAACATCGGCCACGCCATGACCACTCTGATGGCGCAGAACCGGGGCGCCGGCAAGCATGACCGCGTGAAGCAGGGCTTCCTCTGCGGCATGCGCATCGAAGGTGTTTACGGTGTGCTGATCGCCGTGGTGTGCTTCGGCGGTGCGCCCTTCATCATGAAGCTGTTCGTCACCGACCCGGAGGTCATCCATCTGGGCGTGCGTTTCCTGCGCACCGTGTCCCTGTTCTATCTGATGCCCGCTTTCACCAACGGCATTCAGGGCTTCTTCCGCGGCGTCGGCGACCTGAAGGTCACGCTGGTGTCCAGCACCATCAACATGCTGTTCCGTGCAGCTGCAGCAGCCGTGTTCGTACTGATGTGGAAGCTGGAGATCGAAGCGCTGCCCTACAGTTATGTCGTCGGCTGGGTCGTCATGCTGGCCTACGAGCTGCCCCTGCTGGTGCGGTATCTGCGCAGCCATGAGGACGAGCTGTAAAATTATTTTCATGCTCTCCGCTCTGAGCATATTTAGCAGAAATTTTATTTTTATAGATAGAGCAATTCCCGGCAGACTGCGGTCTGCCGGGAATTGCATTTTCACGGGAGGGATCGTTCAGACAAACGGCATCGTCATTTTTTCAGAATGCGCGCAAAAAAGCCGCCGTATCGTTTGATACGGCGGCTTTTGTTGTACAGTAGATTACTTACGGCTTGCCAGCAGGTTCTCGATCTTCTTCAGCGGGTCGATGATGCTGGAAACAGACATATCGTGGTTCAGCGCCACCACGAAGTATGCAGCGTACTTGGAAACGTCCACGTCCACATACCAGTCGCGGGTGAGCAGCTCAGGCATACGGTAGGTCAGGTTGGTGCCCACAACGTAGGTCAGCTTGCCCTCAGCCACAGCCTTGTCGAACTTCTCCAGACCGCTGGTGAACAGGGGGAAGGTCGCATTGGCGATGATGCGGCCTGCACCACGCTCCTTCAGGTTGCCGGCAACCTCCAGCATGCTCTCGCCGGATGCGATGATATCATCAGCGATGAAGACGGTCTTACCCTCCACGCTCTCGCCCAGATACTCATGGGCAACGATGGGGTTGCGGCCGTTCACCACGCGGGTGTAGTCGCGGCGCTTGTAGAACATACCCAGGTTGCAGCCCAGCACGCTGGAGAAGTACATATTGCGGTTCATCGCGCCCTCGTCCGGACTGACCACGGTGAACTTCTCCTTGTCGAAGGACAGGGTGGGATCCTTCTTCAGCAGGCTCTTGAGCACCTGATAGGTGGGCATGGCGTTATCAAAGCTCATCAGGGGCACTGCGTTCTGCACGCGGGGGTCGTGTGCGTCAAAGGTGATGATGTTGCGCACGCCCATGGTCTGCAGCTCCTGCAGAGCCACAGCGCAGTCCAGGCTCTCGCGCACCACGCGGCGGTGCTGACGGCCGCCGTACAGGCTGGGCATGATGACGGAAACGCGGTGTGCCTTACCGGCCACAGCCTGGATCAGACGCTTCAGGTTTGCAAAGTGGTCGTCCGGGGACATGTGGTTCTCGTAGTTGAACAGCTTGTAGGTGACGCTGTAATTGCCCGGGTCCACCACGATAAAGATATCGTCGCCGCGGACAGACTCCTTGACCAGACCCTTGGCGTCGCCGCTCTGGAAGCGGGGGCAGTCGCAGGAAATAATGAAGGTGTCTTTTTCAATTCCGGCAGCCTTTGCCCAACGGACAAGGTGCTTGTCGATCAGGCCGGTCAGCTCCTCGGCACCGGGGCAGGCGATCAGCCGCATATCCGCCACACTGGGCTGCTCAAAGAAGGACTTAGGGGAAATTTCAATAGACATAGTCACATAACTCCTTATTGCTGTTTACCATCCGTACCATGCACACAAGTGCGCATATCTGGTTTTATTTTATCACATTTTGTCGATTGTTCCATATCAATTTGTTTCATGTGTGGATTTTCTGCGCCTTGCACAGCTGTTTTTCCTTTTCCTGCAAGAGAATGTGAGTTTCTTACAAAAACGCGACCAAATCTTTACCGTTTCGCAAAGTTTATCTGATTTTTGAGGAAAAGTAATACTTTTTGCCGTACCATTTTCTTTTCCCTGTGACGCAAAAGAGCCGCTGCACGGTCAGGTGCAGCGGCTCTTCTCTTCACTTACCTTCTATCAGGGTAAAACGCTTTTTACAGGGCAGCCACGGCAGCCTTCAGGGCATCCACGCGGTCGGTGTTCTCCCACTTCACGCCCAGATCCTCGCGGCCCATGTGGCCGTAGGCGGCCAGCTGGCGGTAGATGGGCTTGCGCAGGTCGAGGTCACGGATGATGGCAGCGGGGGTCAGGTCAAACACCTTCTCCACAGCCTGCTCGATCTTCTCGTCTGCCACCGTGCCGGTGCCAAAGGTATCCACCATGATGGACACAGGCTTTGCCACGCCGATGGCGTAGGCCACCTGTACCTCGCACTGCTTTGCCAGACCCGCAGCCACGATGTTTTTTGCCACCCAGCGGGTAGCGTAGGCTGCGCTGCGGTCCACCTTGCTGGGGTCTTTGCCGGAGAAAGCACCGCCGCCGTGGCGTGCATAGCCGCCGTAGGTGTCCACGATGATCTTACGGCCGGTCAGGCCGGTATCGCCCTGCGGGCCGCCCACAACAAAGCGGCCGGTGGGGTTGATGTAGTACTTGGTGTTCTCGTCCAGCAGCTCAGCGGGGATGGTAGCCTTGATGACCTTTTCCATCACGTCTGCCCGCAGCTGCTCCATGCTCACGCTCTCGCTGTGCTGGCTGGAGATGACCACGGCGTCCACGCGCACGGGCTTGTTGTTCTCGTCGTACTCCACGGTCACCTGGCTCTTGCCGTCCGGGCGCAGGTAATCCATCTCGCCGCTCTTGCGCACTTCGGTCAGGCGCTTTGCCAGCTTGTGGGCAAGGCTGATGGGCATGGGCATCAGCTCGGGGGTCTCGTCGCAGGCATAACCGAACATCATGCCCTGATCGCCTGCACCGCCCACCTGATCGTTGGTGCCCAGTGCAATATCGGGGCTCTGGCCGTCAATGTTGGAGATGACGGCGCAGGTGTCGGCGTCAAAGCCGAACTTTGCGCGGGTGTAGCCGATATCTGCCACCACCTCGCGGACGACCTTCTGGAAGTCCACATAGCAGCTGGTGGTGATCTCGCCCATAATGTGCACAAGGCCGGTGGATGCGCAGGTCTCGCAGGCCACGCGGGCATTGGGGTCGTGGGTCAGGATCTCGTCCAGGATCGCATCAGAGATCTGGTCGCAGATCTTGTCGGGATGTCCCTCGGTGACGGACTCCGAAGTAAACAGGTGTCTAGCCATTTTTTGCCTCCTAAATGTTGCAGTTGCGTGTATTTACCATTCCATCAAGTTTGTTCTGAAAAATAAAAGCGCCCAGAGCCGAAAGCTCTGAGCGTTGCACTCTTATCTTCCGGTTTCCCGCAGGATTTGGCACCTTACGCTCTCGCGCAGGTTGTCGGGCTTCACAGGGCCTGTCCCCTCAGCCGCTCTTGATAAGTCGGTATTCAATTGGTACGCCACATATTCTATCATTACAGCGTCAGATTGTCAAGATAAGTCGCACTTATTTTAGACATTCCTTTTAAATTGATGGAGCATTTCCCTGCTCCGGTGCGGCATGGCCGTCCCGGGCGGCGTGGAAAGCGCGTTTTTCCGCATACATCCGCTGATCCAGCTCCACCAGAAACTTCTCCACGCTGCCGCCCTCGTACTTTGCCACACCGGTGGAAAAGGACAGCTGAAAGCTGCCCGCCGGAGCGGTGGCGTTATAGTGCTGCACCCGCTGCTCGATGGCGGCGCAGATCTCGTTCAGCAGCTCCTCCGAGCCGTGACGGATCAGCACCATGAACTCATCGCCGCTCATGCGGATGGCTACCGAGTTTGCCACCAGCGCCCCGGACAGGATGTGCCCGATCTCCTGAATGGCGCGGTCGCCCTCGGCGTGCCCATAGGTATCGTTGATCTCCTTGAAGCAGTTCACGTCCATCATGATGCCGTAAACGTCCTTCTCCTGTGTGGCGTGGATGCGGTCCAGACAGTAGTTCATGTACTTGCGCCCAAACAGGCCGGACAACTCATCGGTATAGCCGCGCAGGCTGCGGGTCTGGCTGTCCACAAGCACAAAGGCGATAGCTACCGACAGCCAGCCAAAGGCCATACCGTAGAATGCGCCCTGCAGCAGCGTGCCCACCGCACAGGTGACCACGAAGTAGTACACCGGGAAAAACTCCACCGTAATGCCATCGCGCTTGGCCTTATGCACCTGCCACACGCTCTCGGCGTAATAGCTGAACAGCAGCAGATACAGCAAAATGTTCAGCGGGCCCCGATGGTAAGCGTTGTCCGCCGAAATGGAAAAGATCCACCCCGTGCCAAAAAGGTTTGCCACCAGCAGCACCAAAAGCGCCAGCAGCGGCGCACCCAGCAGCAGGTGCCTTCTGCGCAGGCGTCCAATGCTGCGGTAGACCCGGAAGTCCACATACAAACACCACGCATAGCCCACGCACACGGTAGCGCCGGTGCAGATGGTGTTGGTCAGGTACAGCCAGAACCGGCTTGCCGCGCCGGGCACGCCGTCCAGCAGAAAGCTGATCGTCTCTGTTGCCTGTGCCAGCAGCGTCACCACCAGTATCCGGCAAAACAGCGCTGTTCCAACGCTGTTTTTACTTTCGCCGCGCACCCGCAGTAAAAGCAGAAAGCTTACCAGCACCGCCCCTGTGCCATTGGCCACAAGGATCTCGGGTATATTCATTGCATTTCCTCCTCTGCCCGCCTTGCCCCACAAGGCGAACAGCCCCTATTTTATACAGTACCTATCTGTATTATACACCCTGCTTGCAAGGCTTGGGCGCAAAAAGGCCGCTGCACAGCAATTTGTGCAGCAGCCCTTGAGAGATCATCCTTTGCAGTTCAGCCAAGCCCAGAGCTTTGCCGAAATACATTTTTTTGCAGAAAACTTAATAGCCCTTTGCCTGCTCGCCGTTCAGGATCTTGACAGCGCGGGAGGTGCCCAGACGGTCAGCGCCCAGTGCAAGGAAAGTCTCCATATCCTCCACGGTGGAAATGCCGCCGGCAGCCTTGACCTTGCAGCGGCCATGCACGCCCTTGACCATCAGTTCCACGTCGTGGAAGTTGGCACCTGCGGTGGAGAAGCCGGTGCTGGTCTTGATGTAGTCGGCACCGGCCTCGCAGACGATGTCGCACATCTTTTCCTTTTCTTCCTCGGTCAGCAGGCAGGTCTCGATGATGACCTTCAAAATCTTATCGCCCACAGCCTGCTTCACGGCACGGATGTCCTCGCGGACGGCATCGTACTCCTTGTTCTTCAGGCGGCCGATGTTGATGACCATATCCACCTCGGCTGCGCCGTTGGCGATGGCAGTCTTGGCTTCAAAGGCCTTGCTGGCGGTATCCATGGCACCCAGAGGGAAGCCCACCACGCAGCACACGGGGATGCGGCCTGCCATATACTCCACAGCCTGCTTGACGTAGCAGGTGTTGATGCAGACGGATGCGGTGTGGTTTGCAATGGCTTCGTCACACAGCTGCTGGATCTGGGGCCAAGTGGCCTCCGGCTTCAGCAGGGTATGATCGACATGGGACAGGATCTCTTCGCGGTTCATGTTCGTTCCTCCGTTGTTTTACTTGCTGGCACGGCGCACCTTTGCCATGCCCACAGCGCTCAGTGCGATCGCAGTCACCGATGCCGTTGCACCAATGATGCCCAGCACCAGACCGGAAACCAGGAATGCGAACCCTTTCAGACCACGTTTCATAATACCGTACCTCCTAAATTATATTGGATATTTTCTCCGCCTGCGGCGGAGAAAATATCTCACTTACGATTTTTAAAGATGATCAGCTTACTGAACACATAGTTCAGCACCACGACCACCACGTTGGAGAATACCTTGACGCACAGACCCCAGATCTCCTGCGCGGTGATGCGGGTAGTGACAAAAATAGCTGTCGGGCCGTCTGCACCGCCAATGATGGCAACGCCCGCTACCGACGCTGCCGCCGAAGCCGCCGCGCCGGTGTAGCTGCCCGATACTGTCAGGAAGCTGCCGAACAGGCTTTCCATCAGCGCCGCGCCCTGCGCAGCCAGCAGATTGCCACCCACGATCATGATAGCGGCATCCAGCACCATGGTGCCCAGACGGCAGGTGACAAAGGTACCGAACTCCTTGGCCATGGCTTTGCCGGTGGTCTTGCTGCGGAACACGAACGCCCGGTTGGTGCAGTAGGCAAACAGGATGCACAAAGCGTTATCCAGCACATTGCCCCAGCTGTTGGCTGCGGTATAGCCGAACAGGCGGCTGAACAGCGCATACAGCACAATATTCAGCAGGGTGGTCAGCACGCCGAAGATCAGATAACTGAGCACTTCCCAGTGCTTTTTGAAAAATTTCATCATGACTATCTTAACAAAAACAGCCCCGCCGCCGTTTTCCCGGCAACGGGGCTGCAGATCGCATTGTGTCAGAAGCTATGCTTTTGCACGAAGGGCTGATTACTCAGCGTCGTTGTTCAGCAGAGCCTTCATGGACAGGCTGATGCGCTTCTTGTCGAAGTCAACATCCAGCAGCTTCACATCGACCATATCGCCGACCTTCAGTGCGTCAGAGACCTTCTCAACGCGGTCATTGCTGATCTCGCTGATGTGGACCAGACCGTCAACACCCGGCAGGATGCGGACGAATGCACCGAACTTGGTCAGGGACACGACCGGAGCATGGAAGGTGCTGCCGATGGGGTAGTTGTTCTTCAGCTGCTCCCAGGGGTTGTCCTCGGACTTCTTGTAGCCCAGAGAAACCTTGTGGTTCTCGGTGTCGATGTCCTTGACATACACTTCGATGGTGTCACCAACGGAGACGACCTCGGAGGGGTGCTTGATGCGGTTCCAGCTCAGCTCGCTGATGTGGCACAGGCCGTCAACACCACCGATGTCAACGAATGCACCATAAGAGGTCAGGCTCTTGACAACGCCGGTGTAGGTCTTGCCCACCTCAACGTTTGCCCAGAACTCCTCGCGCTTTGCCTTGTTCTGCTCAGCGGTCACCTTGTTGATGCTGCCCACGATCTTGCGGCCGGAGCACTCGGTGACGACCAGCTGAACGTGCTGGCCGACCAGAGCAGTGTAGTCCTCGTCGCGGCGCATAGTGGCCTGAGAACGGGGAACGAACACCTTGACGCCCTTGACGTTGACGACAACGCCGCCCTTATTGAACTCGGTAACATCGCCCTCGACGACTTCACCGGATTCTGCTGCCTTGGCGATCTCTTCCATGCCCTTGCGAGATGCGAGCTTCTTGCGGGAGAGCTGGATGACGCCATCCTGATCCATAACCTTCTCGACGATGAGGTCCAGCTCATCGCCAACCTTCACCAGGTCTTCGACCTTGGCGGAGGAATCATCGGTCAGCTCGCTCAGCTTGACAAAGCCGGTCTGCTTCGCTCCGATATCCACCTGGATCTCGTTGGCAGAGATGCTGGTCACGATTCCTTTCACAATACTGCCTGCATGAACACGCTTTTCCTCGGATGCATTCAGCATCTCCTCAAAGCTCATGCTGTCATTGATTTCTGCGCTCATACTGTTAAGTACCTCCTCAATAATAGACGATGGCGTTGAAGCCCCGGCTGTCACGCCCGCCACTTTAACATCTGCAAACCATTCCGGCCGAAGTTCGCTCGCTGTTTCGACCGTTACGGCACGCGTGTGTTTTGCGGCGACCTGTACCAGCTTTTGGGTATTGGAAGAATGATGACCGCCAATGACAACAATGATATCGCATTTTTGGCTGAGGTCTTCCGCTTCCTGTTGCCTCGCCCACGTCGCATTACATATTGTATCAAAAATTCGGGCGTTTGTATAGGCTTTTTTGAGAAACTCCGAACTTTCTTTCCATTTTGTAACCTGAAATGTGGTCTGTGCAACTGCAAAAAGGGGTTTTTGGGGGTCAGACGGGCCGTTCCACGCCTCTAACTCGGCTAAATCGGCAAAAACAAACACCTCACCCCGGGTGTGCCCCACAATGCCCTGCACCTCCGGGTGGGTCTTATCGCCCGCCACCAGCAGCACCGCCCCCTCTTTTTCGGCCTCGGCGGCAATGCGCTGGATCTTCTGCACAAAGGGGCAGGTGGCGTCATGGTACGGGATGCCGCGCGCGGCCAGTTCATCGTAAACGCTGCGGGGCACGCCGTGGCTGCGGATGACCACCTCGCACCCGGCAGGCACATCCTGCACGGTGTCCACTACCTGTGCGCCCTTGCGCCGCATATCCTCCACCGCCTGCGGGTTGTGGATCAGCGGGCCCAGCGTTGCCACCTTATGCCCCTCGGCCAGCAGGCCGTAGGTCAGTTCCACGGCACGGTTCACACCAAAGCAGAACCCCGCCGTTTTCGCCAAACGGATCTCCATCTCTTACGCCCCCATCTTTTCCCATGCTTCCAGCAGTGCCTGCTTGTTGGCACGGAGCTTTTTGGTGTCCCGGCGGCCCTCCATGGCAAACTGCACTGCGGGCATCGGCTCGCCGTAGATCACCCGCACTTTGCAGAACAGGTGCATTCTTCCGTCCGGGGTGTCGTACAGGATGCGGCAGGGCACAACGTCCACCCCCGCCTCGGCGGCAATGACGAACAGGCCGCTCTTGGGGGACAGGAGCTTGCCCTCCTTTTCGCGGGTGCCCTCCGGGAAGATAAGCAGCGTTTTGCCCTGCTTACAGGCCTCCACCGTCTGGGAGATGACCGCCATCTCGTCCTTGGTGCCGCGGACGCACACACCGCCGCAGCAGCGGAAGAACCATGTCAGCAGTGCGTTGATTTCGAACAGCTCCTTTTTGGCGAACACCACCATCCGCCTGCCCCACCGGGTGACAACGATGAACACCGGGTCGATGGCAGACACATGGGTGGGCGCAAGGATATAACCCTTCGTCTGCACCTTTTTCAGGTTTTCGCGACCCTCCACCCGGATGCGGAAACCGATGTGCCACACAAGCCACGCAAGGGGCACCAGAATATAATATAGTACCATTTTCTATTCCTGTCCTGTTTGTTTTATCCGCCGATCTTTTGGGCAATGATCTGCTTCATGGCGTCAAGGCTCTGCTCAAAATCCAGCTCTGAGGTGTCCAGCAGCACGGCGTCCTCCGCCTGCTTCAGCGGGGCGGCGGCGCGGTGGGTGTCCTGATAGTCCCGCTGCTTCACATCTGCCAGCACTTCCTCGTAGGGGGTGTCGATGCCCTTGACCTGATACTCCTTCCAGCGGCGGGTGGCGCGTGCCTCCGGGCTGGCGGTCAGGAAGATCTTCACCGTAGCGTCCGGCAGCACCACCGTGCCGATATCCCGGCCGTCCATCAGCACATCCTGCTTTTTTGCCATGCTGCGCTGCAGCTCCAGCAGAAATGCCCGCACTGCGGGGTTTGCGCCCACGGCAGAGGCTGCCATGCCCGCGGCTTCGGTGCGGATGGCGGTACTCACATCCTCGTCCTTCAAGTAAATGTGCTGCTCGCCCGCAATGGATGCCAGCTGCAGCTCGATCTGGGGCAGCAGAGCATCCACCGCTGCGTTGTCCTTGGGGTCCTTGCCCGCGCGCAGGGCATACAGGCCGATGGCGCGGTACATTGCACCGGTGTCCACATAGATATAGCCTAGCTCTGCCGCCAGACGGCGTGCCAGAGTGGATTTGCCTGCACCCGCAGGCCCATCAATTGCAACAGATACCATGATATGTTCTCCTTATTTATATATAGTACACAGCAAAACGGACTGCACTGTTTTTACAGGTTGTTCGCAAAGCTTTGTGCGGTGCAGAAAGCGATCTGCAGATTGTAGCCGCCGGTGTAGGCGTCCACGTCCAGCACCTCGCCCGCAAAGTACAGTCCCAGCGCCTTTTTGCTCTGCATGGTCTTGGGGTCTACCTCCCGCACCGATACGCCGCCGCTGGTGATGACTGCGTGGGCAAGGTCGCCCCGGGCGTCAATGGACACCTGCCAGTGCTTGACCAGCTGCACCAGCTCCCGCTTCTGCTCCCGGGTGATCTGGTTTGCCTTGGTGGCGGGGTCGATGCCCCAGCGCGCCACCATGACCGGCTGCATACTGGAGGGCAGCAGCTTGACCAGCGCGCCCTGCGCCGCGTGGTTTGCCAGCAGCGCAAAGTCCCGGGTGATGCGGTCGTACAGCTGCTCCTCGCTCAGGGCGGGCTTCAGGTCGATCTCCGCGATGTACCTGTGCTTTTTCATGTCCCCCAGATGGCTGGACGCGCTCAGGGTCAGCGGCCCGCTGATGCCAAAGTGGGTAAACAGCATCTCGCCCTGCTCGTCAAAGATGGCCTTGCCGTCCTCCAGCAGGGTCAGGGTGACGTTTTTCAGCGCCAGACCCATCATCTTTTTGCAGTCCGGGTCGCGGCTGACAAGGCTGACCAGACTGGGCACCGGCTCCACAAGGGTGTGCCCCGCCTGCTGCGCCAGCTTGTAGCCGTCGCCGGTAGAACCGGTGGTGGGGTAGCTCACGCCGCCGGTAGCCACCAGTACAGCGTCTGCCCGGTATTCCCGGCCGGAATTGCCCCGCACGCCCACGCAGCGCAGCGCCGGGCCAGCCTTTTTCTTTTTGGGGTGACGCGGGTTTTCCGCTGCCGCCGGGGCGGGCTCTGCCTCCGGCACGATGTCCTCCAGCAGCAGCTTTTTTGCGCCGTCATAGACGATGTCGGCGTCCTGCGCATAGCGCAGCAGCGCCTGCCGGATCTCCTCAGCCTTATCCGATACCGGGAACACCCGGCGGCCACGCTCCACCTTCAACTCCACGCCAAGGCCTTCGAACAGCTCCATGGTCTTTGCCGGGGGGAACGCCCCCAGCGAGGAGTACAAAAAGCGCGGGTTCGTGCGCACATGGCGCAAAAACTCCTCTGCCGGGCAGTCGTTGGTCACGTTGCAGCGCCCCTTGCCTGTGACAAGGATCTTCTGCCCGGGCTTCTCGGTATGCTCCAGCACCGTCACCTGATGTCCCTGCCGCACGGCGGCACCCGCCGCCATCAGTCCGGCTGCCCCGGCTCCCACGATCAAAACCCTTGCCATCTGTCATCCTCCCAAAATCGCCTGTTGATTCTATTGTATCATACCAGAAACCCCGCACAAAAGCAATGCAGCGCCGCAGGAAATGAATGGATTTTCAGTTCCATGCCATCTTGACAAAGCCGCCGGGCTGCGGTATTCTTTTTACAGACCGTTAGTTTGTAAAAAAGGAGCATCTGCCATGCCGCGCAACAAATACCCGGAACAGACTGTGGAAAAGATCCTGGACGCCGCCGCCCTGCTCTTTATCCAGAAGGGCTACCAGAATACCACCCTGCAGGACATCATTGATGCCACAAAGCTTTCCAAAGGGGCGGTGTACCATCACTTCCGCTCCAAGGAGGAGATCGCGCAGCGCGTCGGTGACCGTTTGGGCGACCAGATGTGGGAGCCGCTGCGCCATATCCGGGACGACCCGTCCCTGACCGGGCTGCAAAAGCTGCAGGCGGTGTTTGCAGCATCCTTTGCTGGGCAGCGGCAGCAGCAGATCGCGCAGACTTTGCCGCACCTGTGCAGCAACCCGCAGTTCCTTGCCATGGAGCTGACCAACATTGAAGCGCATCTGGCCCCGGAATGCATTGCACCCATGATCCGGCAGGGCATGGCGGACGGCTCCATCCACACCGCCGATGCCAATGCGCTGGCGGAAGCGCTGTTCGTGCTGGCAGACATCTGGCTTTCCCCCCAGACGCGCCCCACCACGCCGGCTCAGCAGCGGGCGCGGAACCTCGTGTTTCAGCAAATGACCCATGCGCTTGGGCTGGACCTTTTGACGGATGCACAGGCTGCACAGCTGGTGCAGCTGTGCACACCGGTCAAAGACTAAATTTTCTGGGCGGAACGCTCCGCCCTTTTTTATACGCAGATACAGACCAACGGTTTGTAAGCAAAAAAACAGGAGGTTCCCATGAACACTTTTTTCCTCATCGTCCTCGGGCAGATCATCTCCCTGTTCGGCAATGCCGCCCTGCGGTTTGCGCTGCCGCTGTATCTGCTGCGACAGACCGGTTCCGCTGCGCTGTACGGCGGCATCACCGCGCTGGCTATGCTGCCTGCTCTGGCCGGAATGCTGACCGGCGGCGCGCTGGCAGACCGCTGCCGTAAAGCCCGCCTGATGGCGCTGCTGGATCTGGTAACCGCCGGTATTTCGGCGGCAGCCGCTGCCGGGTTGCCGCATCTGCCCCTGCTTCCGCTGATCCTGACCGTGCTGGGCAGTCTGTACGCCATTCAGGGGCTTTACCAGCCTGTAGTACGCGCCTGTCTGCCCCTGCTGCTGAACGGCACCCAGCTGCTGCGCGGCAACGCGGTCATTCAGCTGGTGGATACCGTGGACGAGCTTCTCGGTCCCCTGCTGGGTGCTGTTCTGCTGGAGCACCTCGGCATCCGTGGTCTGCTGGCGCTCTGCGGCGGCTGCTTTGCACTTTCCGCCGGGATGGAGCTCTGCCTGCGCATCCCACAGGATGTCCCCCGGGACACAAAGCTCTCCGTCCGTTCTCTGTGGACCGACCTGCGGGAAAGTGCGCGGTTTCTCACCGGGCAGGCTGCGGTGCTGCGGCTAGCTGCCGCCATGGCAGCTGTAAACCTGCTGGAAGTCCCTGCCATCACCGTGGGTGTTCCGGTGCTGGTGGTGCAGACTTTGCAGAAAAGTGATGCCTCCCTTGGTCTTGTGCAGGCGGTGCTGAGCGCGGGCGGCATTTTAGGCGGCGTGCTGGCGGGAACCGTCTTTGTCCGGCATCCCATCCGCAGCGGCACAAGTCTTTTGCTGGCGCTCAGCGGCGTGTGCGCCGCGCTGGGTTTTGCCCTCCGGGTGCCCACACTCCAGTTCGGCAGCATTCTGGTGCTGGGTGCCGTGTTTATGACCGTGGCGGCACTGTTCAACGTGTGGTTCTTTGCGCAGCTGCAAGTGCTGGTGCCGCAGGCACAGCTGGGCAAGACGACCGCCTGCATCTCCGTGCTGGCCTGCCTGACCCAGCCCATCGGGCAGGCAGCCTATGGCAGTGCCTTCCAGCACTGGGCTGCGCACCCGGCAGATGTACTGCTGGCAGCTGGGGTGCTTTCGGCGCTGGTTCTCTGGCTGCTGCAAACGCGCCGTACCGCCTGACGCACCAAAAAAGGAGCCGCTGTTGCAGCCCCTTTTATGGTATGCTTACTCCGACAGCTTTGCCGGGTCGAGGTAGCTTTCGCCCTGCTTTACCTCCACATGGATGTGGCTCTCCTCAGCGCATTCGCAGCCGACCGTGCCCACCGCACCAATCTTCTGCCCGGCGGCTACGGTATCCCCGGCTTTTACGGCAGGGTCTGCCACGCCGCACAGCCGCCAAAGGCGGCCAGCGGCATCTTCCAGCACCACCACAGTGCCCCAGTTGCCCTCTGCCCCGGCAGAGACCACCTTGCCCGCCACGGGCGCCGCTACCGCAGCGCCCTGCGTACAGGCGTAGTCTACGCCGTTGTGGGTGCGCCAGTCCCCAAGGGTCTTGTTATACACCAGCTCATCGCCGCTGAAGGCGTTGAGCACGCGCCCCGGCATAGAGGGCGCGGCGGCAGGCTGCGCCGAACTGCTGGCAGGCGAGGATGCGCCTTGCAGTGCCGAGGGTTCGCGCAGCGAACCAGAGCCAGACTGCGCACCAGAGGACGCCCCAGAGGGCGTCTGCTGCGGCACATCTGCCTTGCTGTTTGCAACGTCGGTCACGGGCTGCTGCCATGTGGTATCCTCCTGTGCGTCCCAGTCCGGTTCTGTTTCCGGGGTGGTCTGTTGGGTGGTGCCAGGGGTGTCCAACCCCTCCAAACTTTTTTGCAGTTCTGCCCGCAGGGCGCGCACCGCCCACACCCCCGCCGCAGCCGCAGCCAGCAGGCTTGCGGTCAGCAGCAGAGCAAAGCCCTTGCCGTGCAGAAATTTTTTGATCTGCTCCATGCTTGTTACTCCCATCTGTCCGTTTTGTGTACGGGGTCTTTTTCTGGGTTTAGTGTGGGACAGCGGCGGGCGGTTTATGCAAGGGGGCAAAAAAGACACGCAAAAAGGCTGAGCAGCCGCTTTTTTGCAGCTGCTCAGCCCTGCTGTATCCCGTTTTTGGTTACTTGCGCGCGATCATTTCGGTATAAGCCAGCACCAGCGGGCCTACGCCCTTGGCATCGTTGCAGACCACCGGCTCGCTGAAGTAGTAGGCCAGAGAACCGTCACGGTGATCCTTGCCGCCCAGACCCGCCACAAGGCAGATGCCGTCCAGCTGCAAGCTGCCGTCCGGGTTCTTGGACAGATACCGGTCGCAGGTGCCGTAGAAAGCCTTCTCCGCCCATGCAGCCATGCGTTTGGGCAGATAGCCCAGACGCACGCCCTTGAGTACTGCGTAGGCAAACAGGGCGGTGCCGCTGGTCTCCAGATAGTTGCCCTCGGCCTCCGGGTGGTCGATGACCTGCCAGAACATCCCGGTCTGCTCGTCCTGGAACTTGTGCATGTCCTCCACAGCCTGTTTGAGCATGGCCATGATGCCGCGATACTCGTTGTACAGCTGCTCGTCCATGCGCTCCAGCACATCCACCATTGCCACAAGGAACCAGCCCATGGCGCGCAGCCAGAAGTTGGGGCTGCAGCCGGTCTCGGGGTCTGCCCAGTACATCTGGCGGCTCTCGTCGTAGCCGTGGTAGTACAGGCCGGTCTTTTCGTCCCGCATGTGCTTTTTGATGTTCATGAACTGCTTGTAGCTGT